>Ga0209717_1003861_pt1 | contig 12719 bp, 5 predicted proteins | sample AD_UKC048_MetaG_FD_184418 | JGI IMG/M metagenome (GOLD analysis project Ga0209717, IMG submission 184418) | Active sludge microbial communities of municipal wastewater-treating anaerobic digesters from USA - AD_UKC048_MetaG (SPAdes) (version 2) | ecosystem: Engineered > Bioreactor > Anaerobic >... | reverse complement strand
GTTTTACCTACTCAAATAACGAGGAAGTGACAGCCGCCATTGAATTGTATCAGTATGGTCCTACAGATCTGAACAATACCATATTGGATTGGAAGCTGGTCGATCAGCAGGGAAGCATCCAACAAAGTGGAAGCCTGCCAGCAAAAAATTACAGCCGGGGTAACTTACATGAAGTGGGTTCTGTCAGGTTTTCGTTGACATGTATCAGCGCTCCACAGGAACTGCAACTGATCGTTTCTGTGAGAGGGACAGCGTTTCGCAACCAATGGCCGATCTGGGTGTTTTCAGCCGGATTACCCATGGTGGAATTGACAGACCTTCCGGATCGGCTTGCAACAGATACCCTGGATGAAAAGGCAATAGCGATATTAAATAACGGTGGTAAGGTAATCCTGAACTTGTATGGAAAAGTGACTAAAGGGCGCGAAGTGGTACAGGCTTTTACCCCCGTATTCTGGAATACCTCCTGGTTCAAGATGCGGCCACCCCATACGCTCGGGCTGTTGATTGATTCCGCCAGTCCTGCATTCCGTTTTTTCCCTACGGCTTCACACAGTGACCTGCAGTGGTGGGAGGTGGTCACCCATTCACAGGTCATGCACCTGGAAGATTTTTCACCGGCCATGCCGGTACTCATACGGCCCATTGATACATGGTTTATGAACCGGAACTTAGGATTGGCATTTGAAGCCCGGATCGGGAAGGGACGATTACTGATAACCAGTATTTCACTCAATCAAAATTCAGCGGTGATGCGACAGTTGAGGTTTTCCCTGTATCAGCACCTATTGTTTGCAACGGAGTGGAGTAATACCAGCGTAAGTCCCGAACAGATCCGTGCCCTGACGGCTGAACCCTCCCGCTTTGTATTTGATGCTTATACAAAGGATAGTCCGGATGAATTAAAACCGATAAAGAATACGAAGCAATAATTGAAAGAAGTATAAAATAGTGTACACATGAAAAAGATATTACTGATTGGTCTCCTGCAATTCACGGGTTTACTGGCCATCGCCCAGCAAAAGCAGATTCAATACCTCTCCGGTACGGACGCAGCCCATACCGTACAATGGGATTTCTTCTGTACTGCCGGTCGTAATAGCGGCGAATGGAAAAAAATACAAGTGCCTTCCTGCTGGGAACAACAGGGCTATGGCAATTATAATTACGGCCGTGATTATAAAACCAACGGAAAGAATGCACGGTTCTACGATGAAAAGGGGATGTATAAATATTCCTTCAAAGTCCCTGCTGCCTGGAAAGGCAAGCAGGTGAATATTGTTTTCGATGGCAGCATGACCGACACCGAAGTAAAGATCAACGGCAAATCCGCCGGTACCATTCACCAGGGAGCTTTCTATCGCTTTAAATACGATATCAGCAAATTACTGGATTATACAAAGACCAATACCCTGGAAGTCACCGTGAGCAAGATGAGCAGTGATGCTTCCGTGAACAACGCAGAGCGACTGGCCGACTACTGGGTATTCGGCGGCATCTTCCGTCCCGTCTTCCTGGAAGCCATGCCCGCCAATTATATTGACTATGTAGGTATCGATGCCAAAGCGGATGGTAGTATCGCTATGCAGGTCTGGCCGAAAGGGTTGACCAATGATGCAGTAGTGGTAACCACCATTACAGATGCCGCGAATAAAAAGCTGATGCAGGTAAAAAAGCGCGTGTCTAAATCAGCAGAGAATGTGATTGTGAAAATGGGGATTCCGGGTATAAAGACCTGGACAGCTGAAACGCCCAATCTGTATACTGCCACCGTGGTTTTACAGGATCCCATGGGAAAGAAATTGTATGAACTCACAGAGAAATTCGGATTCAGAACCATTGAAATAAAATACGGGCAAGGCATTTATATCAACGGCACCCAGGTAAAATTTAAAGGAGTCAACCGTCACTGCTGGTGGCCTGAGACCGCCCGTTCCCTCAGTCGGGATCAGGAAAGAATGGATGCCTTACTGTTGAAAGAAATGAACATGAATGCCGTCCGTTGTTCGCATTATCCTCCCGATAAATATTTCCTGGAGCTTTGTGATAGTCTGGGTATTTATGTACTGGATGAACTGGCTGGCTGGCAGAAGTATTATTCATCCAAGGCCGGTGAGCCACTGGTCAAAGAACTGGTACTGCGTGACCTGAACCATCCTTCTATTATCTTATGGGATAATGGCAATGAGGGTGGCACCAATAAAGATCTCGATGATGATTTTGTCAAATGGGATTTTCAGCAACGTCCCGTGATCCATCCGCACCATCGTCCGGGTAACCAATTCAACGGGATCGACTGCAACCACTATGAGGATTATTACAGCAGTCAGAAAATTTTGAATGATTCCCTGATCTATATGCCCACCGAAATGCTCCATGCCCAGGATGATGGCGGGGGCGGTTCTGCTATGGAAGATTTCTGGAACCTGCATTGGAGTGCACAGAAGAGTGGAGGTGTCTTTATCTGGGCCATGGTAGATGAAGCTGTGATACGTACGGATCTCAACAATGCACTCGATGCCAACGGACTCAATGCCAATGATGGAATACTCGGACCCCACCGGGAGAAAGAAGGCAGTTTCTATGCCCTGCGGGAAATATTCTCTCCTGTAAAATTGCAGTTGCCGGCTCAGTTACCCGCTGCATTTAACGGCAGGATTCCGGTAGAGAACCGTTTTCATTTCACCAATCTCGATCAGTGTAGTTTTTACTGGGCCCTCGTGGATTTCTCCAAACCCTTTGACCGCTTTGATGGCTATGTGGTAAAAACAAAAGGAGTGATTCCTTCACCGGCAATAGCGCCTTTGCAAAAAGGAGAACTGCAATTGTCCTTGCCCGCTGACTATGCCAATTATGATGCCCTGGTGATTGTGGCCAAAGATCCTTCCGGTCGTGAGGTGTACAAATGGACCGCGGAAGTAAAACCGAAGATGGCCCAGTTGCAGAATTTTGTGACAATAAAGAACGATTCCACTTTTATCACCGAAACCGATACCATATATAGGATCCGTGGTGGGGAAGTAACGGTAGTGCTGGATAAAAAATCAGGCAACCTCGTGACAACCAGGAATACCGCCAATGATTATGTATTGTCCTTTAACAACGGACCTGTACTGGTAAAAGGCACGGCCACTCTCACCAGTTCAAAAGCCTGGAAAGAAGGCAATGATGCTGTAGTGGAGTTCACCTATACCGGCGACCTGAAGTACACCCGCTGGAAGATCAACAGCAGTGGCTGGACCACCCTCGAGTACGAGTACAATGCCGAAGGCGATCAGCCCTTTGCCGGCATCAGTTTTAATTACCCGGAGAATTATGTCCTCGGTACCCGCTGGCTCGGCAAAGGTCCTTACCGTCAATGGAAAAACCGCATGGCCGGTACACCGGTCAATGTATGGCAGAACATTTACAACAATACCCATACCGGTTATTCCGCCCATATTTATCCCGAGTTCAAGGGCTACTATGGCGAACTCACCTGGATGGAACTCAGCACCGTCGAAGGCAAACTCTATATTGCTTCACCCGACAACGGACTTTTTATCAGGCTCTTTGATTTCTATGCCCTCAGCAGTGCCAACAAACCCCATCCGGAGATCCCGGTCGGAAATATTTCCTTCCTCGATTGCATTCCACCCATCGGCACCAAACTCGCCACCGGACTCACCACCAACACCAAGGTGTACGGTCCCATGAGTGAACTGAATCACCTGAACGGCAGTAAGAAACGCACGCTTCATTTCTATTTCGGTCTGCCGAAGACGACGAATAGTAAGGAGCAATACAGCAGGCCGGCAGTGGATAATGTTTTCTAAAGGAGGAAGAGGCTGAAAGTAAAGTTCGAGGTTCGATGTTGGAAGTTGGAGGTTTCGTGTTGATGGTAAAATCGACACATTTAGTAAAACTCCTGTAGCAGAAAATAAGCCTGAAGGGCTGACATTATTATAGAAAATAACAACTAAACGGGTACTGAAAATCAAAACCCAGAATGGGTGACATTATTATAAAACCGGCTTTGAACTGTATTAGGCCCGACCTGCCGACCGTAACGAAGTGGAGGTGGGAGGGCTGACACAATTCTAGCAAGAAGCTAGAAGCGAGAAGGGAGAACCCGAAAGATCGGCGGCTCAAGTTTTTACGGGATCTCCAATCCCCTCTCCTCAAGGAGAGGGGGCAGGGGGTGAGGTCTAAGCCCGAAGGGCTGAAATTATTATAGAAACGATAGCTATACGGATTCTGAAAATCAAAACCCAGAATGGGTGACATTATTATAAAACCGGCTTTGAACTGTATTAGGCCCGACCTGCCGACCGTAACGAAGTGGAGGTGGGAGGGCTGACACAATTCTAGCAAGAAGCTAGAAGCGAGAAGGGGGAGTCTTAGAGTATAAGGAGTTTGAAAGAAAGGTTTATAGGGTTTATGAGGTTTAAAAGTACCTTACCATTATCACGCCCTCTTTTTCTCTTTATAACTCCTTTGACCTCTTTGCCGCCCCGCAGGGCAAAATTTATGTGATAACTAATATAAAAAACTGCACATGCATAAACATATTACCATCTTTTTCCTTTTACTCCTCACTACCGGCGTATACGCTCAACGCATCAACCGCGAATCCCTCGTCAAACGTCATACCATTCACATCAACAAAATCGACTCGCTCTCCTCCCTCAGCGTCGGCAACGGCCGCTTCGCCTTCACCGTTGATGCCACCGGCATGCAATCCTTCCCTGATGCCTATGCCAAAGGCGTACCCCTCGGCACTCAATCCGACTGGGGCTGGCACAGCTTTCCCAATACGGACAACTACAAAAGAGAAGAGGCCTTAAGAACCTATGACCTCGAAGGACGGAAAATCTCCTATGTGGTGCAGATCAAAGAACCGGATCATGCAAAGAAGGCCGTGGATTACTACCGCGTGAACCCTCACCGCCTGCAACTGGGTAACGTAGGCATGGAAATAAAAAAGAAAGACGGCACAGCCGCCAATGCTTCAGATATAAAAGACATCGATCAGCAACTCGATCTGTGGACAGGTATCATTCACAGCAAATTCACCGTGGAGGGCGAGCCGGTGGAAGTATTCACAGCATGTGATGATCAGCAGGAAGCGGTGGCTTTCCGGATCATTTCTCCCTTACTGAATGAACAACGCATCAGTGTGCGCCTCCGTTTTCCTTATCCCAACGGACAGTTCAAAGATGTGGGGAATAACTGGGGTACTGATGAACTTCATAAGTCGACTCCCCTGGCATTACGCGATTACGGGTTGTTGATCAGCCGCAAACTGGATTCCACAACTTACCGGGTCAATACGTTCTGGACCGGCAGCACCCAATGGAAACAGGTCGGACCGCATTATTTTATACTGACCCCGGCAGTGGTTAAGAATAACAGTTGGGAGCTCACGGTGAATTTTTGTCAAATGACGAAAAAGGAAGTGGGCAATTTTACCCTGATCAGTAAGAGTAGTACGGCCTTCTGGAAACGCTTCTGGAATTCTGGTGGCGCGGTTGATTTTTCCGGCAGCACCGATCCCCGGGCACATGAACTCGAAAGAAGAGTGATTCTCTCACAATATCTGACCCGTATCCAATGTGCCTCCGCTTATCCTCCACAGGAGACAGGTCTCACCTACAACAGCTGGTATGGTAAACCCCACCTCGAAATGCATTGGTGGCATGCAGCGCATTATGCACAGTGGGGAAGACCACAGTTGCTGGAGCAGAGTCTGGACTGGTATTTCAAAGTGGCCGATAAAGCAAGGGCCATTGCCAAAAGACAAGGTTTCGACGGCTTACGCTGGCAGAAGATGACGGACCACAGTGGTGAAGAAACACCTTCTTCAGTCGGTGCTTTTCTGATCTGGCAACAGCCACACTTCATCTATATGGCCGAACAGCTTTATCGCCAGAAAAAAGACCCGGCTGTGCTGAAGAAATACAGCAAACTCTTATTTGAAACAGCTGAGTTTATGGCTTCCTTCCCCACGAAGGATCCGGTGACACAGAAATATAATCTGGGTAAAGGACTGATCCCGGCACAGGAATGTTTTGATGCTGTAAGCACCTTTAATCCCACTTACGAGTTGTCCTACTGGAGCTGGGCCCTGGAAATGGCGCAGCAATGGCGTATAAGGACCGGATTGTCCCGCAATGCTAACTGGGACAATATCATCAACAATCTCGCCCCGCTTCCGCAACTGAATGGCGTTTATCTGGCTGCAGGGAATACGCCCGACTGTTATACCAAAGGCTCCAAATACCTCACCGATCATCCTGCTGTACTGGGTGCGTATAGTACCATACCGGCAGCGAACGGTCTCGATACTGCGGTGATGAATCGGACCTATGATATTGTATTAAAAATGTGGGACTGGAATGAAACCTGGGGCTGGGATTATCCGCTGATCGCCATGACGGCTGCGAGACTGCATCGTCCGGAAGATGCGGTGAATGCCCTGCTGATGCCCGTGCGCACGAATACTTATTTAATTAACGGACACAATTACCAGGATGAACGGCTCACTATTTATCTCCCGGGGAATGGTGGTTTATTAAATGCAGTTGCCTTGATGTGTACCGGTGCCGATGCGGATAAAGTAAAAAATATCGGTTTTCCCAAGGATGGTACCTGGAAAGTACGATGGGAAGGATTGAAGAAAATGTTTTAAAAGTGATTAAGGCTATATGAAACGAATCATTATTATTTTCTTTTTACTCCTGCTTCCGGCAGTGCTGCTCAGGGCGCAGGTGCGTATACTGGAAGAAGGGAATGCGGTTACTTTGTCCAACCCCATAGTCAGTATCTCCTTTGATAAAAATAACGCGGATCTGAATAAAATTATTTACAAAGGTAAAAGTCTGTTGAACGGGAAAGACCAACGGGGCTACCTGCTTGGTCCCGGATTTTCCATGTACCCGTCGGTGTTTAAAGTGATCCGTTCTTCGGATGAACTGGTGGAACTCTCCTTTTTCCACGAAGCCTCCAATCATTTTCAATACGATCTACGGTATATTCTCCGCGCCAATGATCCGGGCATCTATTGTTACCTCGTGCAAACGCACCGGGCCGCCGATTCGGTTGGTAATTTCGGCCAGACCCGCTGGGGCATCCGCAGTGACGAAGCCCTGTTTGATTATCACCTGGTGCGGGACAGTATACAAGGTCCCATGCCAAAGATGGCGGAACTGAAAGAAGAGATACAGGACTGGACCTTTAAAATGGCTGATGGCCGTATCTATACCAAATACAATTATGCGGATTATATAGAAGGCCGGCATGTGCATGGGATGGCCGGACAACAATCAGGACTCGGACTATTTACCATCCAGGCCAGTCATGAATACCTCAATGGCGGTCCCACCAAGCAATACCAGAATGTCCACAGCAATCCCTATCTCATCAACATGTTCAACTGTGGCCATTTTCTCAGTGATAAACGGAAGGGGGATAACCTGATCACAGATGACTGGACGAAACTGAACGGCCCCTTCTTTTTATATTTTAATGAAGGAAAATCTACAGCTGCCATCTGGGACGATGCTAAGAAAAGAGCTTCGGATGAAATCAGTCAATGGCCTTATGAATGGATGCAGCATGAGGCCTATCCATTGGAACGGGGGAGTGTGAGTGGGATTGTTTTGTCGGAGGGTAAGCCCGTAGCCAATGCAATGGTCATCCTTGCCGCACCGGATCGTGACTGGCAGGCACAAAGCCGCGGGTACCAGTATTATACCCGCAGCGGGGCGGATGGACGATTTGTAGTGGAGAAAGTCAGGCCCGGTTCTTATACACTTTACATGTACGGGAATAACACAACGACTGATTACAGAAAAGATAAGATAACAGTCGGTGAAGGGATGACCACCATGCTGGGTAAGATCAACTGGCCGGTGTCGACCGGGAAGCATGTACTCTGGCAGATCGGGGTGGCCGACCGGAAGACAAGCGGTTTTCGTTTAGCGGATCGTCCGAGAGACTATAGTCTTTTTAAACTGCCCCCGGAGAACCTGAAATTTTTTCCCGGCATTCAGCTTGACAGCGACTGGTATTATGCACAGACCAAAAGAGGCAGTTGGGATATTCATTTCACCTTGGAAAGAGCCTACAAGGATACAGCTACACTTACGGTGGGTATCGCTGGCAGTGCAAAGAATCCAGCCTGGGAAGTCTGGCTCAATGAGCGTAAGCTCGGGGTCTGGCAGTTTGGCAATGATGCCAGTGTATATCGCAGCGCAGTGGCTGGGGGTTATTATGTAAAACAAGAGATACGTTTTCCGGCCGGTGAATTCCGGGAAGGAGAAAATATTATTTCATTCCGGTTACCGGATGTCAAAGACGGTGGCGGGATCATGTATGATGTGATTAAACTGGAAGTAAAACAATGAAGCGTGCAGCACGATATGGAACAGGAATGATCATCATGGTGGGATTGCTTTCTCTTCAGCAACAGCAATCCGTAACAAAAGAAGTATTGCTTTTCAGTGATGATTTCGCTGGTAAAGAATCAGCTGGTAATTATATCATTGAGAAAAACAGCAAGGATACCAATGCAGTACAATTCATGGGGGAACAACTGCAACTCGATTCAGAAGGCGGGCTGACCGTATGGTACCGGGAGAAACTGAAAGGCGATATCCGTATTTCCTTTGACCGGATGGTTGTAATGGAAGCTGGTCCGCATGACCGGCTCAGTGACCTGAATCAGTTCTGGATGGCCAATGATCCGGGTGAAAAAATGTTTAAACGTACCGGTGGTTTCCGTGAATACGATAGTCTGCTGATGTACTATGTGGGCATGGGCGGCAATTATAATAAAACCACGAGGATGCGGCGCTATGATGGGAAAGGGAACCTGGAAATAGTGGGCGAGTACACCGACAGTGCACATTTGCTGAAACCCAATCACTGGTACCATATTGACATCATCACCCGCAAGGGGATCAATAGTTTTATCGTGGATGGGATAAAGTATTTTGAATACGAAGACAAAAATCAGATCGGTTCCGGCTGGTTTGCTTTCCGCAGTACCAGGAGCCGGCAACGGATTGATAACCTGAAAATTTATGCACTTGAGTAAATCATTAATTTCCGGCTTACTGCTGCTCTGCTTTCTGCAGCTGAACCGTGTTGCGGTGGCACAGCCCGGTGACAGTCTCCGGTTATGGCATAATAAAGAACGAAAAGTCCATTACCTGCCGGATGGTAAAGATTTTGTCTGTGTGAATCCGCACCTGCGTTTCAACCGGGCGCTCTATGGCACCAATACGGCATTCAGGGTGGAAGCGGGTGATTTGCCTGAATTTGCATTGTATATGCCGGGTATGGGGGGCAATCTGCGTTTTGCCCTGATCAATAAGGAAAAACATAAATGGCTGATCGAATCAAAAGAGATCAATACCCGTTATTGTCCCGGTTCAATGATCTATGAAATAAAAGATCCATTGCTGGGTGAAGGGACATTAACAATTACGATACTGGCTTTGTCCGCTGCAGAAGGATTGGTGATTCGTATCAATGGTAGTCAATTGCCGGCTGACCTCCAATTGGCCTGGGTATTCGGTGGTGCATCCGGAAAAAAATTCTCACGGGATGGTGATATCGGTGCTGATCCTGAATCCTCTTTTTACCTGAAAGCGGAGAATTGTAAGGATAACAGTTACCGCATCAATGGAAATTCTTTTCTGCTTTCCTACGGCACGGGAAAAGTACTGACCGAAGAAGAGCGCTATGAGATACAAACCAAACCGGAGAGTCAGTTGAAAGGAGAGATACCTGCTAATGCAAAACAACTGACCGGTTATTTTCCGGTATCGTCCACCGTCAGACTGATGAGTGCGGCCAACCTGAATAATATATTTTCAAGTGCAGATACTTCGAAAGCAACGCCCTGTATTACCGGGACTTTCTTGCCAGGTAAAGGCGATGATTTTTTTATGATTCATAATTCGGCTACATCAGTATACCGCGTAGCAGCCGATGAATTTGCCGAAGCAGAGAAAGCCCGTCAGGAACTGGCTGGCAGGATAGAAGTACGTACCCCCGATTCTTTTCTCAATACATTGGGCGGTGCCTTATCCTTAGCCGCCGATGCCATCTGGGAAGATCCTTCTTTCATGCATGGAGCTGTGGCCTGGCGGATGCGTTTACCCGGATGGAGAGGCGCGTATACTGCCGATGTACTCGGCTGGCACGACAGGGCCAGAAGAAATTTTGAATCCTACGCTTTATCGCAGATCACTACACCCGCTACCACCGGGGTGGTGATGGATACCGCATTGAACCTGGCCCGTCATCTCGAGAAAGTGGGTACCCAGTTATTCAGTGAGGGCTATATCAGCCGTAATCCCAATGGCGATATCCGGGCGCACCACTATGATATGAACCTGGTTTTTATTGATCAGTTACTAAATCATTTCAAATACACAGGCGACACTGCTTTTGTAAAGAAAATGTGGCCCCTGCTGGTAAGACACCTGGCCTGGGAGACCAATAACTTTGATATGGATGGCGACGGGCTCTATGATGCTTATGCCGCCATCTGGGCCAGTGATGCCATGCAGTACAGCGGGGGAGGCGTGACGCATAGCAGTGCGTATAATTTCAAGGCATTCAAAGAAGCAGCTGCCCTCGCTAAACTGATTGGGGTGGATGGTACGGCTTATGAGGAAGAGGCGGATAAAATTCTCAAAGCGATGAACCAGCAGTTGTGGATGAAGGACAAGGGCTGGTATGCGGAATACAAAGACCTTTTAGGAAATAAATTACTGCATCCGGCTGCCGGACTCTGGACTATATATCATGCCCTCGACAGTAAAGTACCGGATCCTTTTCAGGCTTATCAGTCGCTACGGTATATCGATAATCATATTCCCCGTATACCCGTCATCGCCAAAGGCTGGAATGAGAAAGGTTTGTATCTCTACAGTGAAACCAACTGGCAGCCCTATACCTGGAGTCTGAATAATGTGGTGACCAGTGAGAATCTGCATACCGCCCTCGCTTATTGGCAGGGTAACCGCAAGGAAGAAGCTTTCAAACTCTGGCGCAGTGCCATGCTGGAAACCATGTACCTGAGTGCCGGTCCGGGTAATTTTCAACAGCTGAGTTTTTATGACGCCATCCGTGGTGAACTCTATCGTGATTTTGCCGATGGTATTGGAATGGTCTCCCGCAGTTTGGTAGAAGGATTGTTTGGAATTAACCCCAACGGCTTGCACAATGAACTGGTGATTACACCGGGTTTTCCGCAAAACTGGAATGAAGCAGGACTGACCACCCCGGACATCCGTTTTGATTTCAAACGCGATGGAGATCAGGACCTATACCAGATACGTCAGTTCCATACAGCCCGTACCGTGAAACTGATTCTGCCGGCATTTAAAGATCGCTTACTGAACGTGATGGTCAATGGGAAGATGATCAAATGGAAACAGGTGCCGGATGCCGTGGGACAACCATTAGTGGAATTGGACTTACCGGCAGATGATAGTTTATCGGTTTCACTGACATGGACAGGGCAGCAGCCGGATCGGTTCATTATAAAGAACCAGTATGCAGCCGGAGAACCATTTTCCGTACAGTCCAAGCAATTGAGTAAATATAAACTGTTTGATCCCCAGCGGATTTTGGTAAGAGCTTTTACCGATAAACAAGCGGCGGGGGGAAGGTTATCCTATAAGCCCGGGCATCACACACTTTTTGTAAGAACCACCCAGGGTGCATTCACCTGGTGGCAGCCGGTGGATATTTATATTACACCGGTTGTGCCTGTCGTTGAAACCCGGCCGGTTGATATGAATGCCATAAAGGATAAAGTTGAACTCGGATCTGTTTTCAATGATAAAGTGACCCATATATTCAAACCGCAGTACAAATCACCCAGACCTGTTTCGCCCACACTTCAGTTGCCCATACAGGGAATAGGGAACTGGGCCTACCATAGTGTGCAGTTTAATGTAATAGACAGCGGATTCCGCGCGAGGGCAGGAGCAAAAAATGAATGGACGAGTTCAACAGGTATGTCCTTCAATACACCTTCCGATACGTCAAAGAACAATATTGTTTTCACGTCTATGTGGGATGTGTATCCGGATTCAGTCATGATCCCCTTAACAGGAAAAGCTTCTGAAGTGGCTTTCCTGATGGCCGGCAGCACTAATCCGATGCAGAGTCGGTTGGTCAATGGGTTGATCCGGGTAAACTATACCGATGGAAGTTCCGATGTACTCGAACTCCGCAATCCGGAGAACTGGTGGCCGATTGAACAGGATTATTATGTGGATGGATTTGTGTTTACCACCGATGCGCCCAAACCGATACGGGTTTCGTTGAAGTCGGGTACTGAGCTACCTCCCAATTATAAATACACCGGGATCAAAGGCTTTTCTAATTTTGGGATTGAAGGAGGTGCGGCCACCGTACTGGGCATGACATTGAATAAAAACAAAACCCTCCGCAGCCTGGTGCTCAAAGCCGTGGCCAATGATGTGGTGATCGGGTTGATGGGGTTGACTTTAATCAGATAATGAGTATGAAAAAAATAGTGTTCGCAATTCTGAGTTTTTTTTCGATGGTATCGCTTTCTGCCCAATCAGACAGTGTCTGGCTCTTTTCCTATTTTAAAAACAACGGCCAGGACGGATTGCATTTCGCCTCCAGTACCGATGGATTGAAATGGAAAGCACTCAAAAATGACAGTTCTTTTCTTACACCAACGG
>Ga0209717_1003857_pt1 | contig 12731 bp, 8 predicted proteins | sample AD_UKC048_MetaG_FD_184418 | JGI IMG/M metagenome (GOLD analysis project Ga0209717, IMG submission 184418) | Active sludge microbial communities of municipal wastewater-treating anaerobic digesters from USA - AD_UKC048_MetaG (SPAdes) (version 2) | ecosystem: Engineered > Bioreactor > Anaerobic >... | reverse complement strand
GTTTATCGGATTAACTGGTAAGGAAAGGGTAGGGTTGCTGGTCGTGATGGGCGGCTGGGGTATATTATTGGCAGAATACACAAAGGTGTACGGCCCCGGCCCGGTGAAGGTAAAATCGATGGTGGTACCGCTGCCGTTGGTACAAATTTGCTCGCCGCCGGAAACGAGGCCTGTTGGAGAGTTTGCGACAGTGATGATCGCATTGCCGGAAACGGTACCATTACAGCCACCCGCGCTTACACCCGTCAGCACATAGGAAGTAATGGAAACAGGCGTCACCGGAAATACAAATGGGTTATTTGATGTGACGATCTGCGGTTGTGCAATCCCATTGGCTGTATAATCTACGGTGTAAGGCCCGGTACCCGTGAAATTAATAGTCAGATTCGCAGGCGTGGCTGCACAAATCGTATCGGTGCCCGAAAGTACGGCGCTCGAACCGGCAGTTACTTCCACCGAATACGTGCCGCCTACCGTTCCCGGGCAACCGGGTCCAGTGAGTGTTTCCAAAACATAATCATTCATACCCAGCGGAGGCGATACCGGAATATTGTAAGTCATATTCGGCGTCGTGATGGCAGGCTGGTTAGCGCCATTGACGGAATATACAAACGTATAAGGGCCGGGGCCCATGAATTCCAAGCGCAGGGTGTCCGTTTGCCCCAGGCAGATCACGTTACCTCCGTTTTGAAGCGAACCGCTCGGACTGGCCGATACGGTAACGGAGCCCGAACCGGAAAATGTACCTACACACCCGCTGACGTCGACACTGGTCAGCACATAATTGGTTGTAAGAGGTGGCGTTACGGATAAGGTGTAGGGATTGGTAGAAGTGGTGACGGGTGGCTGCGCTACACCGTTGGCCGTATAATTAAAGGTATAAGGCCCCGTGCCGGTAAAGGTAACCGTCAGATTGGCGGGTTGCCCGTCGCAGACGTTGGCCGAACCGGATAAGGTAGCCGTTGGCGGGGAGCCCACCGTGATGACAAAACTCCCGCTTACCGTTCCGGGGCATCCTGAACCGGTCACACTCACCAGGGTATACGTATTCACCCCGCTGCTCGGGGAAGCGTTGATATTGAAAACGGAACTTGCCGTATTTATTGGAGCCTGGTTAACACCATTTATACTGTATACTACGCTAAACGGAGCCGTACCGGTCAGGATTACTTCTATCGGAAGCGATTGTCCGTTGCAGATGGTTGCGTTGCCGGGTGTAATGGCACCCGTAGGTGTGGGTTTTACGTTTACAGTAGCGGTACCCGAACCGGTACCGGTACAGCTGCTGGCCGTAACGCTGGTCAGGGTAATCACAGAAAATTCCGTAAGCGCCACCGGAAACTGGAACGGGTCGGAATTGGTCGTTATCGGCGCCTGATCTGTTCCGTTGATGGCTATCACAAAAGTGTAAGGGGCGGTACCGCCGGAAAAATTGACGGATAAAGTAGCGTTTGCACCTTCACAGATATTATTGCTGCCCACAAGGCTTAATACGCCGGTGGGTGCAGGGCTGACGTTTTGAACCACAGATGTGTTGGCGCCGTTGCAATTGGCATCCATCAAGCCCTGTAAATTGTAGGTGGTATTCCCGGTGGGATTTACCTGAATCTGAAACGGGCTGGCATTTGCCGTAAAACTACCTACGGGCGTGACGCCTGCCAGCAGGTTAAAATTCCAGGGGCCGGTTCCTGTGAACGTGACGTTCAGGGTAGCCTGTGCGCCCGAACATACCGGCGTGGTAGGACTAAAAACGGCCGTCGGTGCAGGTGAAACGGTTATAGTGGTCATGGCAGGCGGCCCTGCACATGCGCCGGTGGGGGTAAACGTGAGGTTTACCACACCATTTTGTAAAGAAGGATTGAAGTTTGTACCTGTAACGCCTGGGCCTGACCAGGTTCCGGTGGGTACCAATGGATCGCGAAGTGCATTCAAACTGAAAATACCGGAATTGGTACACAAATCCGCCGTACCCAGCACGGGTGTTTGTCCCGGATTAACGGTTACGGTAAATGTTACCGGATCGCCCGGACAACCTGCCGAAGTAGGCGTTACGGTAATCGTTCCCACACGGGGCGTGGTGACACCGGCAGGCGTGGCGAAAGTGCCGATATTGCCATTGCCGGAAGCAGCCAAGCCGATACCAGACGCGCCGGGGTTATCGTTGGTCCAGGAGTAAGTCGGCGCAGGCATTCCGGTGCCGGTGAAAGCCGGAACCGTTGCGTTTTGACCACTGCAAACCGTGATATCGGCAGGCGGATTGACGGTGGGTTTCTGAATGCCGCTTACCCGCACATTGTCCCAGAAGTAAAACTCGTCATTGGCTTTGTTGGCGCCCCAGATGCGGATCTGCACCGTCGTACCACTCAAACCGTTGATGGATGCCGTGCCTGCACCGCCCGGGTCGCCGGAAGCGCCGCCAATAGCCAGGCCTGGCATCGATTGGTCTACGCCACTACCGCAGACGTAATAGAACTGCGTGTATGGACCGCCGTCGATGCTGTATTCAAATATCAATTGATCGTGTCCATTGTCGGCGGGTGTTCCCGTACAAGCGCCTGGAGTAGGCGGTGCGGCAGGAAAATCGCATTCCATTGGACCGGAAGCGCCCCAGTTGGCAAACAGGGTCACATTGCAATAGTTATCAATGTTAATCGGATTGGTCTCCCAGAAACCGTTGTTGTCGCCGCCGTCGTTCGGATTGGCAGAACAGCAGTTACCTTCCACGTCGTTGATACGGAAAGCAGGGTAGGTGATACCCGCAGGCGCTACCGGCGGACCGGCCGCTACAGTGGCCGCACCGAAATTATTGCCGCAATTGATAAAGTTGGCAGACCAGCCCTGGTTGGCGCCGCTGAAATTTTCCTGCCAGATGGTAACCTGGGACCAGGCAAATTGCGCGCAAAACAAGAATATCAGGGTAAGGATGATGGGAGTAAAACGTACGAACATGCGGGGGGATGAATCAGCAGATGTGGTAGTGAGAGACTGCATAATGGTTGTAAACGGCTCGAGTTGTATGAACAGGGGCGCTAAGGTAGCGTGAAATGCTTCAAAACAAGTTACGTGCTTGCGTTAAGGCTTCTTTACTTCATCATTTTTTATCAATTTTATCACTCATATGTCATTTAGGGGAATTGTCCGGAAAGTTTGTCTCAAAAGTTGTTTCCCCGATATGCAGCCCATCGTTTTACCTTTGGGTCATGAATTACAAGGATCTCGTTTCACGCCTTTCCGAACGGCAGGTCAGACTGGTGGCCGTTTCAAAAACGCAGCCGCCGGAACGCCTCCTGGAGTTGTACCAGGCAGGACAACGCATTTTTGGAGAAAACCGCGTACAGGAGATGCTCGAAAAGCGTATTGCGCTGCCTGACGACATTCAATGGCATTTGATTGGCCACTTGCAGACAAACAAGGTAAAAGCCGTTGCGGAGTTTGTTCAGATGATCCATTCTGTCGACAGCCTGCGGCTGCTGGCAGAAATTGACCGGCAGGCGGAGAAAGCGGGCCGCATCATCGATTGTCTGCTGCAATTCCACATCGCCGGCGAAGAAACCAAATTCGGGCTGGATGAACAGGAAGCCCGGGAACTGCTGGAAAGTCCCAAATTCAAAAACATGCAGCACGTTCGTATTTGCGGAGTAATGGGCATGGCTTCTTTTTCGGATGATAAAGCGTTGGTTCGCAGCGAGTTCCAATCGCTACAGACCATTTTCAAACACCTGAAAGACACTTTTTTCCGGGAAGCGCTCTACTTCCGGGAAATCTCCATGGGCATGTCGGGCGACTGGGAACTGGCGGTAGAGGAAGGGAGCACCATGGTTCGGATCGGAAGTTTGTTGTTTGGGCCGAGATGAGTTTATAGGTTTATGAGTTTATGGGTTTATGGTGGTAATGCTCGGGCTATCCAGGAAAACTAAGCGTTACCACCATAAACCCATAAACCTATAAACCTATAAACTATTTCCAACAAATTCCTGGAAGGAAAAAATCCCAGAATTTATACTTTTGCGCGCCCTCCGGATGAGGCCTTCTATGTTCCACTTCGATTTTTCCAAAATACTCGATCAATTTACCTACCACCCGGAATCACCGTTGATCTTCAGCAGTGGGGTGTTTCTATTCTTTTTTATCGGTTTTTTCGCGATTTACCGTGCCCTGATTCCGCACGAACGGGCACGCATTATCTGGGCGACGCTTTTTTCCGTTTACTTTTATTACAAAAGCAGCGGCATCTTTTTCCTTTTGCTGGTGGCCAGCGTGCTGCTCGACTATAACCTGGCGAAGTGGATTGAAGAGGCGGAAACCAAACGCACCAAAAAAATACTGCTGGTGTGGAGCCTGGTGGCCAACCTGGGCATGCTGGCATATTTTAAGTACACCAATTATTTTGCGGAAATTATAAGTGGCCTCACCGGCTCGGCCATCGGTCCGTTCGACATTTTTTTACCCGTAGGCATCTCCTTTTTTACTTTTCAGTCGCTGAGTTATACGATCGACGTATACCGGGGAGAACTGAAAGCCTTGAATAATATCTGGGATTACGCGTTTTTCGTTACGTTTTTCCCACAAATGGTGGCCGGACCTATCGTTCGGGCAGTAGATTTTTTGCCGCAGATACACCGGAAACTGGTGGTGAGCCGCGAGGATTTCGGCCGGGGCGTATACCTTATATGTGTAGGCTTGTTTAAAAAGGCCGTCATCTCCGATTACATCAGCGTCAATTTTGTGGAGCGGATTTTCGAATCGCCGCAGGTGTATTCGGGTCTGGAAAACCTGTTCGGGGTGTACGGATATGCCATGCAGATTTACTGCGATTTCAGCGGTTATACCGATATGGCTATCGGGATCGGGTTGTTATTAGGATACCATTTTCCACCCAATTTCAACTCTCCTTACCAGTCGCTCAGCGTTACGGAATTCTGGCAACGCTGGCACATTTCCCTCTCAACCTGGCTGCGCGATTATCTGTACATTCCGTTGGGGGGCAACCGGAAAGGGCGTTTCCGGACCTATTTCAACCTGATGGCCACCATGGTATTGGGCGGGTTTTGGCATGGCGCCGCCAATCGGTTTATCATTTGGGGGAGTCTGCACGGTTCTGCGTTGGTGGTAGAACGCTGGTGGAAAGAAACGTTCCGGCTGGAACCGAGCGCATTCCGGCGGATGCTGGGCGGAATCTGGACCTTTCACTTCGTGTGCTTCTGCTGGATATTTTTCCGGGCCGAAAACCTGGATATTGTACGATCCATGTTGCACCAGATATTTTTCGACTTCCGGCCGGAGATATTTCCCGATTTCCTGGCCGGCTATGCCACGGTCATGTTCTGGATGACGCTGGGATACGGGCTACATATGCTGCCGCCCACTACAGAACGATGGGGACAACGCATGGTCACTTCCCTTCCGCTGGTATTCAAGGCGGCACTGATCACCCTGGTGGTCATGCTGGTCATGCAGATCAAATCTTCCGAAGTGCAGCCGTTTATTTACTTCCAGTTTTAAGAGCACGTTGAAATTTTCCAGACTTCGCCTCAACAGTAAAATCTCAACGTGCTCTAAGGCTTGCTTCCGCAAGGGCTGCGTATTTTTCTTCCAGCCACTCCCAGTCTACCACCGTTTCCTGGTCCAGGCGACTCCTGATTTTGGCGAGGCCGGTTCCGATTTTTTCCTTGCGATTGTGTAGTTGCCGCAGTTTGTCGAGCGCCGATACCATACTGAAAAAACGAACCCTTTGGTCCCTTCGGTGGGCGGGCATGGCTTCGTCGCGCCGGATGTGCGTGGAGGTGGCGCGGAGCATGTTTTCGCTGTAATCGTTGTCCAGATCGTCCATTTCGTAGCGGATGCGGGCGTCCAGCGTTGCGGTGATAGCGTACAGGTAAATATCGTCGAGTTCGCCGTAGTTGAGGTAGTGGGGTAGCGTTTTAGCCGATTTCTGGTATTCTTTTTTGTAAAAAAAGAGAGCCGACTCAAAAATCTGGGAAATAATTTCCTGCTGTTGCGTGCCCGTCATGCGCCCCTTGAATTCGTTGAAAAACATTTCCGCCCAGTGCACCCGGCCCAGTTTCAGGGCGGTGAACAGGATATTCTGCATCTGGCTGCTGGGCAAATTGCCTTTGGTGCCGATGGCACGCAACTGGTCCAACTGTATCTGGTAAAGCCGTTCCAGAAAGCGCCGGTCCTTGGTTTCGCGGTAGCGGTTGGGCCAGAAGCTGCGCAGCATGATTTTGCAGTCGCGGAGCCGGTCCTTCGGCAGCACATCGGAATGATCATTCAGCCAGTGTCCGATTTGTTCGGAAAGTTCATCCGCCTGCCCGGGGTCGTCCTGGGTCAGGAAATCGATCATCAGGCAGTAGAGCCGGATAGCGGGTGTTTGCAGGTAATGGTGTTTGGTGAGCAGACCGGCCAGTTGGCGGGTGATCTCCCGGTTGGTTTGCAGGCGCTGGTATTCGTCCGAATCCTTTTCATAAATCTCTGCCAGGCGCTGATAGTGCATTTGTTTGCACATCAGGTCGAGTTTGTTGAGCAGGTAAAATTCATCCAGTCTTTCCATGGTGTGCAGGAAATTCTGGTCGCTGTAATGATTTTCCTGCAGGCTTTCGTAAAACGACTTTTCCTGTTCCAGCAAAAATTTGAAGTAGTGGAAATCTGTAAATTCATACTCTTCAAAATGGTGGAAGTGCCGGTGGTTGTCGATCTCTTTTTTTGCCTGCTGGTACAAGTTCAGGAAAAAATTTTCTGCCTTGCGCTCCCGGCGATTCTGTTTCGCATCCGTGGGTTCCCCGGAACGCGGCGCCAGTTGCACCGGCGATTTCTGTTGATGCAGCCGTTCGCTGTAAAATCGCATGAGCGCCAGGCGCTGCCGCGTATCGTGCAGCGATTCCGCAATGGAAGCATCCTGTCTGGTCGCCGGTTCGTCCATCGCATTCCAGTGCCGGAATGTGATAAACTTCCGCACGATCCCCATCACCTGCGTCATGGTGCGGTGCAAAGCGGCCACCGGATCTTTGGATTTCGGGAAGATTTGCCGCCCCGCCTGATCGCGGTGCAAGGCCTGATTGGTGAAGTCAGGGTAGTTATTTTTCAGGTATTCAAATAAAATGCGGGTTTCCTCCGCCCTCACCGTATTAAAAACAGGCGACTGGACAAACAAATACAGGATTTCTATCTCTTCCTGCGTCAGCAATTGAAGGGTACGTACTAACGGGCTATTGTGCATGAAATGGCGGGTAAATGGGCTTTTTTTAGCAAAAAAAGCGTTTTTACATTGTTGAAGCGACAATGTATGATGGCAAAAGTCTGAAAAAAAGGTGGAAAATCACTGCAACGGTTTGGAAGTAATCTCAAAATCTGTGTTTGACTCCAGCGCACCCACCCTTGCATCTTTGTGCTATCAAAAACGGAATGGAAATCAATTACAAACTACCTGATGAAAACGCCCTGAGAAATCAGCCTTGAAACCAAACCATCCTGAAAAGCCAGTACCTGAAAAACCACCCCAGGGCCAATCTCTTAAAACCTGACTTCCAACAAACCACCCATCAAACCCGAGCGAGTTCAAACCTGGCAGTGTCTCCGATAAAAGTCAATAGGCGGGGGCCGACGACGGACCACTGTCAGGGTTTTCGCCCGATCGCTTCGATTGAAACCATGAGCCCAAAGAAATTCTGCTAACCCCGGAATCCTAATCTCGAGCCAATCAACTCCCCGGAAAACCACCCAAACCACTTGAAAACGTGTGCATGAGCGTGGAAAATTGTAGCAAGTACAATTAAACACACCCAACGCCCCAAAAAACCACCCCAACTTACCAATACCTAAAACCCAAAACCCAAATTTGTCATACAGCCCTGTATGACCCCAATGTTAAGGCTTCAGTTATGGCTATCCTGTTTACCGATTGAAAACTACCTTTTGAAAACACAAAGCCTTGTTACATCAACACTTGTGTTGGTTACCAAATGATGAGTTTACCTGTGTCGAAATGCCTGTAAAGGTGTTTCGACATTTTTTTTGTTGAGAAAATTGAGAATGTTGAGGGGTTGAGAATGTTGAGGGGTTGAGAATGTTGAGGGGTTGAGAATGTTGAGGGGTTGAGAATGTTGAGGGGTTGAGAATGTTGAGGGGTTGAGAATGTTGAGATGGCTACTCTAACTTTTCAACCAGACCCAGGCGCTATACCCCTCAACATTCTCAACCCCTCAACCCCTCAACATTCTCAACCCCTCAACATTCTCAACCCCCTCAACACCCTCAACTATCTTGCAAACGGCACCGCATCCTGCCCGCAAAACTCCTGCTTCAGGTATTTGTAATAGGCAGCCACTCCGATCATGCCGGCATTGTCGGTACAGTATTGAAAAGCGGGAACGTAGGTATTCCAGCCTTCCTGCACACCCATTTTCTCCAGCGCGCGCCGCAAACCCGAATTGGCGCTGACGCCCCCTGCGATGGCGATTTCCCGGATGCCGGTTTCCCGGGCGGCCTTGCGCAGCTTTTTCAGTAAAATGGTGACGATGCTGTGCTGCACCGATGCGCATATGTCGTTCAGGTTGAGTTCAATGAAGTCGGGATCAGCGGCAACCTCCTTTTTCAGAAAATATAAAATGCTGGTTTTCAGGCCACTGAAACTAAAATTATACCCCGCAATAGCCGGTTCGGGGAAGTTGAAACGCACGACGCCCTGCTGTGCGTGGCGGTCGATCAGCGGACCGGCAGGGTAGCCCAGGTTCAGAATTTTACCCGTTTTATCAAATGCTTCTCCGGCGGCGTCGTCCAGGGTTTCGCCGATGATTTCCATATCCAGGTAATCGCGTACCAGTACGATCTGTGTGTGGCCGCCACTTACGGTCAGACACAAAAACGGGAAGGCCGGCTTCGGATCTTCCGCAAAATGTGCCAGCACGTGCGCATGCATATGGTTAACTTCGATCAGCGGCAAGTCGTAACTCAGCGCAAATGCCTTGGCAAAAGAAGTGCCCACCAGCAGAGAACCCAGCAAGCCCGGTCCGCGGGTGAATGCGACAGCCGTTATTTCTTCCTTGCCGATGCCGGCTTTTTTGATCGCCAGATCAACCACCGGAACGATGTTCGCCTGGTGCGCCCGGGAGGCCACTTCCGGCACCACGCCGCCATAGAGCCGGTGCGCTTCCTGATTGGCCACACAATTCGATAAAACTGCTCCGTTCCGGATGATTGCTGCTGAAGTATCGTCGCAGGAAGATTCAATGGCTAAAATTATCACATTCATATTCAACTGAAAGTCAACAAATAATATAAATTTAATTTGTTTTTATCAGCGCAAAACTACGACTTTTGCGATCATTGCAACAGTACCGCCCTTGCCGAAGCATGGAATTGGCATGATTCTTCGTAAAAGGATGATGCAGCCATCCGGTTGTATCAAAACATAACTATCCAGAATTTTTCAAAACACCCGTTTTCTTATGTTCGGAAGCAACACAAAAGAAAAAACTACGGCCACTAACACCCTGAACGGCACCGACAAAGAAGGTTCAGCCACCACGGTTATTGCAAAAGGTACGGTAATCGAAGGTAAATTTGCCTGTAATGAAAACGTCCGGCTCGACGGCGCCATTCACGGAGAAGTGAAGGTGGACAAACGTTTCGTCATGGGCGACACCAGTTACGTGCAGGGCAACATTCACGCCCGTGATGCCGCTATCAAAGGAAAAATCAAGGGCGATCTGTACATCAAGGAGGCCTTACACCTGATGGACAGTGCGGTGATCGAAGGCAATATCCACGCCAAAACGATGATCGTGGAAGAAGGTGCGCGCTACAATGGCGCCTGCAAGATCGGCGACCTGGTGGCCGCCAAAAATTAGGCGTACACTGATTCCATGGATTTTTTGCGCAACAAGCGGATTGGATGACTAAACTGGGGCGTTCTTCCTGTTTTAAAACGAAAATTCCCACTCAATAACACCAATTCCGCAGAATCCGCAAAAAATCCGCACAATCAGCGCCCTCAAAACGGCCGGAAATCCGAATTCGCAGTACATTCACGCGCTTTTACGCACAGACTGTACCGATCTCAGGTTTCCGGTCTTTTTTTAGCATGGATAAATCCGTTTTTTCTTTTGTAGACAAGCGCCTGAACGCCGAATCAGCCGCCCGTTCCCGCCGCCTCATCGTGGCCGGGGCTGACGGGTTGAGTCTGGCTGTTCTGTCCGAAACCGGCGAAGTATGGGCATTGCAGGCCTGGAATTTCCAGGGAAGCGAGAATACCGAACAACATATCCGGATGTTGATGGGCCAGGAAGCCACTTTACAACTTTCTTTTGAACAGTCCAAATGGGCCTGGGCCGAGCCGCAGGTAACGCTTACGCCCCGCAGGCTGTTCCATGCCGATCACCTCCCCGATTATTTTAAAATTCTGCTGCCGCCCGGAGGTTCCTACCACTATGCGTACGAATCCCTGCCCGTTTTCGATTGCTACCTGGTGTATGCCGTGGAAACGTCCCTGCAAGGACTGACGGAGCAACACCGTTCCAAAGAGGCACTTACACAACACCTTTCTTATTCGTTGTTGCAGTCGTTTCACCATCTTGCAGACCATTCGGAACACCAGATATTTGTTCATTTCCGTTTTCAATCTTTGCAGATTACCGTTTTTGAACGCCGTAATCTGGTGCTTTTTAATAGTTTTCATTTCCAGCATGCCAACGACGCCCTTTATTTCATTCTGCTGGCGTTCGAGCAGTTCAAACTGAATCCGCTGGACATACCTCTCGTGCTGAGCGGGAATCTGGTGGAAGATTCGGAAATATTCCGCCTGCTGAAACGCTACTTTCGCACCATCCGTTTTGCACCGTTACCCTCGTCGGTACAGTTGCCGCAAAGTGCCGTCGAACTGCCCTCACATTACTGGTTCGACGTTTTTAGTTTAATTTAAGCATCCATACATGCGCATCATAGGAGGAAAATTCAAGGGACGCCGTTTTACACCGCCGGCTGATAAATGGCCGACTCGTCCGACTACGGACTTTGCCAAGGAAGGGTTATTCAATATTCTGAACAATCAAATCGATTTCGAAGATGTGAAAATGCTCGATCTGTTCGGAGGCACGGGGAGCCATGGTTACGAGTTCGTTTCCCGGGGCTGCGAAGACGTTACCTACGTGGATAAATTTCCGGATGCTGTGCGTTTTGTCAGAAAAGTAGTGGAAACGCTGGGTATTGAAAGTCAGTTTAAGGTCATTCAAATGGATGTTTTCAAATTTATCGAACATGCCACCGGACAATACGACTATATCTTTGCCGACCCGCCTTACGATCTTCCAACCATCGACATTATTCCGAACCTGATTTTTGAAAAAAACCTGCTGAGCGAAGAGGGGCTTTTCGTGCTGGAACACAACCAGCACCAGGATTTTCTGGAGCACCCGAACCTGGTAGACGTCAGGAACTATGGAAAGATCATTTTCAGTTTTTTCAGACCGCTTTGATTGTTTCCGGTTTTTTAGGTGTGCTGCCCGGGAGGGTTGATTATCTATTAAGATTTACCTCATACATCTCAAATTTAAATGAAAATGGGCGACGAATTCCTTTCTCCCGACGGCAAATACGTACTTTACCTGAGTTGTAATGAAATGCGCATGTCGCTTTGGGTTTGCAGCCCCGAACTGGTAGAAGTTGAAACCAAACGCTCCCTGTTCAAGGCTGATGGCGACTGGGATGCCAGTTTAATCAAATGGTCGGACGACAGCACGGAAGTCCGGTTTGTCCTTCGGGTTTATCCGAACGGGTCGGACATTAAATACGTCTGCCTGCAAATTGCCAATGGAGAAGCAAAGGTTATTTACGAATCCAAACTCCCGGAATGAGAACATTTTTTATCCTCTTGCTTTGCTTCGCCGCGCTTCCCGGCGCGCTGCGCGCCCAGGCCGATACGGTCAAAATCGGCGCCTTCATCAACGACCTGTACGACATCAACCTCAGCGAAAAAAGTTTTTCCACCGAGTTCTGGGTATGGTTCAATTACCGCGACTCGCTGCTGAAACCGCTGGAGTCGCTGGAGATATCCAACGCCAAGGAAGTGGATGCAAGTCTCGATTTTTTTGAAATAAAAGGTGGCATGTGCTGGGCCGGCAAAAAAATACATGCTGTCATCAAAAAAGACTGGGACATCAGCCGTTTTCCGTTCGACCAGCAGCAAATGACCATCGAACTGGAAGACAGCAACAACGACATACAGTCGATGGTGTACCTCGCCGACACCGCCAATACGCGCTACGACGACCTGATCAAAATATCCAACTGGGACGTCAGGACATTCAGCCTGACCACCGGCAGCAAAAAATATCCGACTTCTTACGGCGATCCAACATTGTCGGGCGGTAGCGAATACCCGCACGCGACGCTGAACATACTGGTACAGCGCAAAAGTTGGGGTTTGTTTTTTTCGCTTTTCACCGGCTTGTATGTGGCCTTCTTCATTTCCTCCCTCGTGTTTTTTATCGACCCGATCGAGGTGGATCCGCGCTTCGGGCTTTCGGTAGGCGGTCTTTTCGCTGCGGTGGGCAATAAATACATAGTGGATTCCATCCTGCCGCAGTCGACGGCCTTTACGCTGGTCGACAAACTTCATATCCTGACGTACCTGTTCCTGCTGATCTGTATCGTGTCCTCCGTGATTTCCCTGCGCATCTGGAAAAACGGCAGGGAACAACAGGCGTTGCGTTTCGACCGGCGGGCGTACGTGGCTATCG
>Ga0209717_1003854_pt1 | contig 12733 bp, 10 predicted proteins | sample AD_UKC048_MetaG_FD_184418 | JGI IMG/M metagenome (GOLD analysis project Ga0209717, IMG submission 184418) | Active sludge microbial communities of municipal wastewater-treating anaerobic digesters from USA - AD_UKC048_MetaG (SPAdes) (version 2) | ecosystem: Engineered > Bioreactor > Anaerobic >... | reverse complement strand
CTGGAATCTCCTCTTCGTCATCCGCGAAGAGTGCGGGATCGACCTCGATGATGTCTTCCTTCTTCTTGGGCAGCATCATCATGTTGAGTATCGGCAGCGATATGAGTATGACGATGACGATCGTGAGGGTCTGGAAGGAGAAGATGGTCTCGCTCGTCGGCACGATGGCGCCGTGCGCGAATTTCTCCATGACGGGGGTCTTGCCGGCGATCGACAACGGGATGGAAGCCGATAGTCCGGAGTGCCAGATGACGAAGCCGGAATAGGCGCTGGCTACGAGCAGCGGGTAGTGGATGCCCTTGCTGACCTTCGCTATCTCCTTGGCCAGGATAGCGGAGACGATCAGGCCAAAGCCCCAGTTGAACCAGTTGCCCACGAGCGCCACGACGGTGACGATTATGATAGCCTTCGCGGGGGTATTAGCCACATTGGCGATAGAGACCATAGCCCTGTGCACCGGTTTCGATATCGCCAGGGCGCTACCGGTTACCAGTACAGCGACCATTTGCATCGAGAAGCTGAGCAAGCCCCAGAAACCCTTGCCCCAGTACGTCGCCATGTCGAGGAACGACGCCTTCTCGATGAGCATACCGCAGGCGTAGACGATGATCGTCAGTACGATAGCGAACACGAACGCGTCCGCTATCCAGCGCTTGGCGATCTTGGTAAAGAAATTGCCGAGAGCTCGTATCATAGATGCCTCCTAGAAACTTTCTAGGAGTTATCAGAGCAACAACCGTGCCAGCTCGATGCAGAGCCTGAAACAGCCCTATTTAGAGCCGAGGACGGATACGACGACATGGATCGCGCAAGTTCTGGCGCGACACCACGCAAATTCTTGCGTGGCCGTACGAGGAACGGGTTCAGCGCAGGTCGTACTTCTCGAGCTTGTACTGCAGGTTCCGTAGCGATATGCCCAGGTCCTGGGCAGTTGCCGTCCGGTTGCCCTTGAAGAAGGCCAGCCGGCGGAGGATCACCTCGCGCTCGAACTCGCCGACGAGCTCGTGCAGGCCCTTCGTAGCGCCATGGCGGCCGTGGTCCTCGGGGGCGATGGAGTCGGCCTCGATCACGTCGCCCTCGGCGCAGATAAACGCCCTCTCGAGCGCGTTCTTGAGCTCGCGTACGTTACCCGGCCACGAGTAGCCCCGGACGAGGGCCTCGGCCGACGCCGATAGCCGTATCGATGGATTGTTGTACTTGCGCCTGAGCAGCCCGAGCAGGTACTCGCAGACGAGGAGGATGTCGTCGCCGCGCTCGCGGAGCGGCGGCACGTTGAAGTGGATCACGTTGAGCCGGTAGAACAGGTCCTTCCTGAAGCGGCCGGCCTCGATCTCGTCCTGCAGGTTCTTGTTGGTCAGCGCTATCACGCGGATATCGACGGAGATCGGCGCGACGCCGCCGACCCGGTAGAAGCTACGCTCCTGCAGGAAGTCGAGCAGCTTGGCCTGGATCTCGTAGGGTATCTCGGTGATCTCGTCGAGGAGCAGGGTACCGCCATCGGCCAGCTCGACGCGTCCCTTCTTCTGGGCCGCGGCGCCGGTGAAGCTTCCCTTCTCGTGGCCGAACAGCTCCGACTCGAACAGCGTGGCCTGGATGCTCGAGCAGTTGGCATAGACGAGCGGCGCCTGGGCGCCCGATAGCGTGAAGTGGATCTGTTTGGCCAGCACGTTCTTGCCGGTGCCCGTCTCGCCGGTGATCAGGATCGGCACGTCGGCGAAGGCCAGCTTGGGTATCAATGCCTTGATCTGGGCCACGGCCGGGCACTCGCCTATGAACTCCTCGTAGTAGACGCGGTTCTTATGCAGGTTCCACAGGACCGTGTTCTCCCTGCTGACGGACACGAAGTCGAGCGCGCGCCTGACGGACATCAGGATCGTGTCCATGTCGAATGGCTTCGTAATGAAGTCGTAGGCGCCGGCCTTCATCGATAGCACGGCGTTGTCGACGGTGCCGAGCGCCGTGATCACGATGACCGCCAGCATCGGGTCCGCGGCCTTGAGCCTGGGCAGGAGCTCGACGCCGTTGCAGTCCGGCAGCATGAGGTCGAGTACGCATAGCTCCGGCCGCTCCCTGGACACGGCTGCCACGGCCGAAGAGCCGGAATCCGCCTCGACGACGGCGAAGCCCTCGAGAGCCAGGAGGTCGCCGAGGTAGGTCCTGACGTTCGCCTCGTCGTCGCATATGAGTATCTTCTTCTTCATCAAGCGCCTCCATCGGGCGGCAGGCACTTTGGCAGGAAGACGCTCACCTTCGTATAGAGCCCCTCCCTCGAATCGACGAAGAGGCTGCCGCCGTGCGCCTCGACGATCTTCCTCGAAATAGCCAGCCCGAAGCCGTTGCCGTCCTTCTTGGTGGAGAACAGCGGGCTGCCTATCCTGCGCAGCGCGTCGGGCGCTATGCCGACGCCTGAGTCCACGACGCGGACCGTCACCGCGTCGCCCGCCTGGGCGACCTGGGCGACGACGCGGCCCGAGCCCTTGGCGGACACCGCCTCGCAGGCGTTCTTGAGCACGTTGTCGAGTACCTGCCCGAGCTTGAACCCGTCGACGGGCGCCAGGTAGTCGCCGTCGCCATCGACCAGCACGGTCGGCCGGACGCCGTAGGGGCTCCAATCGTTGCGGCGCGCCGCGTCGCGGACCAGCTCGGCCACATCGCAGGGCCGCGGCTCCAGGCGGCTCTCGCCCCCGTACGCGAGCATCTCGTTCAGGAGCCGGTTCACCCGGTTCAGCTCCTCGTCGATTAGGCGCAGGTACTCACGCCGTTTCTCCTCCCCGACGCCCTCCCGTCCCAGGAGCTGGGCGAAGCCTTTGACCGAGGTCATCGGGTTCTTGACCTCGTGTACGACCGCGAGCGCCATCTCGCTCAGGAGCACGGCGTGTTCCTTCTCCTTGATCTCCTTCTCGTAGCGCCGCATCGTCGTCACGTCGCGGAACACGTACACGGCGCCTATGCGCGAACCGGTCTCGTCGAACATGGCGCTGCCGTAGGCCTCGATGACGCGGTCGCCGTAGCCCAGCTCGACGCCGGACAGGGAGCCGCGCCCCTCGAGGGCCTTCTCCATGCGCTCGATCACCGGAGCCAGGGCCGGCCCGAGCGCGTCGCGGTACTGGGCGTCGATGAAATCGGAACCAAGCTCCGGGAACAGCTCGAAGAAGGCCTTATTGGCCCTCGTCACCGCCCCGGAGCACGAGATCGCGAGCACGCCGTTCATCACGCCCTCGAGTATGTTCTTGTTGTAGCACTTGACCAGGTTGTTGGTGTCGACGAGATCGTTGATCGTGCTAACGATCGTCGAAAGCTCGCCGGAGACCTGGGGTATATGGTAGTTGGGCATGTGGAACAGGACCTCGATGCCTCGCTTGATCGAGGTGATCTTGTCCAAGAGGCCCTTCATCGTCACCGTCAGGCTCAGGTAGATCAGGATGAAAATGAGGACCTGGATCAGCACGACGCGGTCCAGGATGGGGTCGAGCTGGTCGTCTATCATGTCGAGGGTCTCGTTCGACCAGATGTAGCCGATAACCCGGCCGTCGCGCTTGACCGGCCACATGCAGTTGAGGATATCACCACGTACCAGCGATCCGGTCTGGACCATCGGCTCGCCCGTCGCCATCACCTCGTAGCCCTTGTGCCCCTCGAAAATAGGCCGCCCGACCGTGTACTGGAACTGCTCGCTCGGCCCGTAGGTGAGCACCGCGTCCAGGTCGCGGCCGTAGTAGCCGACGCCGACGCCGGCGTTGCCCGAGGCCACGAAGTCGGTTATGCCGCGCAGCCTGGCGTTGAGCACGGCTATCTTGGTATCGCGATCGGCGTCGAGCGCGCCTTCCTCGGCGAGTATATCGTCGTAGCTTCCTTCGAGAGCGGCGTCCAGCTGCCTGGCCAGTCCGAAGAGCTTATCGCGCTTCTCGACGAGGATGCTCTCGCTTATCTCGCTCTTCAGAAAGAACGACATGCCGAGCATCGGCACCATCACGGAGAACAGCATCAGGATGAACAGCCGGGTCGTCAGGCTCATGGTGTATACAAGCCGTTCCGGCGAGGGTTGTCAATGGACGCGGCGCACCATCGCCGGGCTCGTGACAATCGGACTCCGGTTGTCACGAGCCGTGGCCCGCGCTATAGTGGTACGCTATGAACCCGATATTCGAAGAACGCTTCAAGGTATGCACCTGGGACGTCGACCGGGCCGACCGGCTAACCCTGGCCGCGGCCTTCAACTATTTTCAGGACGCGGCCGGTCATCACGCTTCCGACCTCGGCGTCGGCACCGAGTACATGAAGGCGAACGGTCAGGCCTGGATACTGTCCAGGATGAGCGCCAGGATCGACCATAGGCCCGGTTGGGGGGCGCGGCTCCGCGCGCGCACCTGGCCGCGAGGCACCGACCGCCTCTTCGCCGTACGCGACTACGAGCTATGGGACGAGGCCGGCACGCGGATCGGCGTCGGGCGCAGCGCCTGGCTCATCGTCGACGCCGCGACCTTCAGGCCGCGTCGGCCCGAGGAGTTGGCGGCCGGGCTGCCGTCCAACGACGGACTCGAGGCACTCCCCGGCGGCGGCCAGGCGATACGCCAGTCCGAAGGCCTGTCGCCCGTGGCCAGCCGCGCGGTAGCCTACTCGGACCTCGACTACAACGGCCACATGAACAACGCCCGCTACGTGCAGTGGATCCAGGACGCGCTCGACCCGGACGAGCTGGCGGCCGCCCCGTCGCTCCGGCTCGACATCAACTACCTGTCGGAGATGCTCCCCGGCGAGGCCGGCGACATCTACGCCAAGGAGCTCGGCCCGTCGGACGGCTGGGCCAAGGGCTACGCCGTCGAGGGGCGCCCTGCGGGCTCCCTGTCGGCCGGCTCGGCGGACGCTAAGGCCAGGTTCCGAGCGGAGCTGTTCATCGGAAGCTGAGGCGCCTCGACGAGCCCTCCGTATTCACCTTTCATAGCAATTTTCCTATATTATAGTCATGATAACGCGCATAGCCTCGAGGGGCCTCGCGGCCTCGGCCGCCTGCGCCTTCTGCGCGTACGCCGTGGTCTCATGCGGCGGCGTACCGTCGACGCAGTCAGGAAAGCCGGCCACCGCTCCTATCGAGGCCGGAAAGGAAACGAACGCCATGCCCGTCAATACGCCGATGAACGCCGCCAACGTCTGCTACGTCGAGCCGAGCGAGGAGCTACGGGCCAGGCTGTCGCCCGAGGCCTACGCCGTGCTCGTCGAGAGCGCCACCGAGCCGCCATTCAGCAACGAGTACTGGGATAACCACAGGCCCGGCGTCTACGTCGACGCGATCGACGGCGCGCCGCTATTCGCCTCGCTGGCCAAATACGACTCCGGCTCCGGCTGGCCGAGCTTCTGGGCCCCGATCGACCCCGGCCGCCTGGTCCTCGTCGAGGACCGGTCCTATGGCATGAGGAGGATAGAGGTACGGGCCAAAGCCTCGGGCGGCCACCTCGGGCACCTGTTCGACGACGGGCCCGAGCCGACCGGGCTGCGGTACTGCATCAATTCGGCGTCGCTACGTTTCGTACCGCTCGAAGGGTTGGAAGCCGAGGGCTACGGCGAGCTGGCGGCGCTATTCTCGACGCCCTAGCTCGGCGGCCGAGTCGCTGGCCGCGGCCGGCTAGAGCGGCCGGGCCGCGAGCCTCGAAGAGCCGAGCCTCGGGGCTATCGAGCCGGAGCTCAAGTCGGCCAGGGCCGATAGGAACGCGTCGCAGTCTGCCGCGGCCACATCGAGCTCCAGGGCGACGCTCTCGGAGAAATCCTCCGCTACGATGGTCGCGCGGCTCGCCTCGGCGAGCGAACGTACGCGCTCGAACAGGTGGTACGGCGCCTCGAAGACGAGGCGACGAGTCTCCACGAGCTCGGCCCGCCGTGCGACCGCGAGCACGGCCTTGCCAGCCTCCGAGTAGGCCTTGACCAGGCCGCCGGTCCCGAGCAGCGTTCCGCCGAAATATCTCGTGACCACGACGACGGCGTTGCCGAGCCCCGAGCCCTTGAGCGCGGCCAGAAGTGGCCGGCCCGAGGTACCGGACGGCTCGCCGTCGTCGGAGCAGAACTCGGTAACGGCATTGCCGCCCCCGATGATGAAGGCCGGCACGTTGTGGGTCGCGTCCGGGAATTCGGCACGTATACCGGCGATATAGGCGCGGGCGGCCTCGACCGAATCGGCCGGAGCCAAGCTGGCTATGAAGCGCGAGTTGACCACGGTCAGCTCGACCCTGGCCAAGCCGTACGGAACGATCAGCATGCCCCACTATAGCACGGCTAGCCCTCGGAAAGCTTGTCTCATCCGGATCATACGCTATACTATAGGTAGCTTTAAACTATGAGGTGTATATGGCTCCATCGCGCGCCGGACTTTTATGGATTTTCATCCGTCCGTACGTCGACTCGGACGTGCGGCTCTTCAAGAAAGCCAAGCTCCTGGCTCCGGTCCTCGTAGCCATAGCCGCGCTCGCGGTCATCCTAGCGACCCTGATGGCGGTAACCGGAGCTGTCATCGTAGCGGCCGCCCTGACGGCCCTGATCGGCCTCTGCGTCGTGTCGCTGGTACTCCTGGCCAGGGGCCGCTACGGCGCCTCGTCGACCGTCTTCATCTACTCCCTGTTCGCCGTCATGTTCGGCGCCATCAAGTTCGACGCCTACCAGAATGTCTATGAAACCTACGTCTTCGGCACGCTCGGCGGCTTCATGCTCGTTACCACCGGCTTGATCGCCGCCAAGCCAGTCCAGGCTTGGATCATGACGCTCCTCAACCTGCTCGCCATCGGGGCGCTCTACTACCTCGACGCGTTGCCCCTCGACGGCGGAGTGGTCACCGAGCTGGCCATGCAGAACCTAGGCACCTGCGGCGTCATCGTCATCGCCGCGGGCATCTTCAGCTCGATGGCGATCAAGATGCAGTCGGAGCTGGTCGACGACACGCGCCGCTCCGCCGACGCGGCCAGGATCCAGTTCGAGCGCATGGCCGCCGCCGTCAGCGACGCCCAGGCCGGTGCCCTCGAGATAGGCACGCGCCTGGCAGGCGCGGCCGACACGGTCTCGAGTACAGCGGCGTCCATGCGTGACGTCTCCTCCGAGGAGCTGTCCGGCCTGGCTTCGCTCATCGACGCCCTCGCGGCCGCCGAGGACGGAGAAAAGGTGGCCGACGCGGCCCAGGACCGAGTCAGCTCGTCGCTCGAGGCCTACTCGGCCAAGGTACTCGAGGCATCCGCTTCGATAGCTCAGATGGTCGAGGCGGTGGACGGCATAGGCAAGGCCGCCTCGGAGCGGCTCGAGGTCGTCGCGAAACTCGTCGACATGGTCAAGGCCGGCGACGAACGCGTGACCAGGATAGGTGAGGCTATAGCCGACATCGTGTCGGCCACCTCCAAGATGGACGAGATGAACGGCTTGATCGGCCAAGTCGCCGAGCGCACGAACATGCTCGGGATGAACGCGGCCATAGAGGCCGCCCATGCGGGCGACGCCGGCAAGGGTTTCGCGGTGGTGGCCGAGGAGATCCAGAGCCTCTCGGATACTGCGGCGGAGGGCTCGGGATCGATAGCCTCGATACTGTCCGAGACCGCCGAGGTGGTCGCCGGCGCGACGAAGGCCAGCGCCCAGACCAGCGAGTTCTTCTCCAGGCTGTCCGAGGAGATACAGGCGATGTCGTCGACCTTCGGAGACCTTCTGATGAAGCTCCAGGAAGTATCGGCTGGCACGGCCGGGGTTACCGAGGCGATCAGGGGCTTTTCGGAGCTATCTGTAGCCGCTGGCGCCGCAGTAGACGAGACCAGGGAGGCGTTCAGGTCGACCGTGGCCCGCGCCGCCTCGTCCCGCGAGGTCGCCTCGGCGATGCGTCAGGCAATGGATAGGATGGCCGCCTCCTGCGACGAGCTACTGGCCCAGGCCGCCTCGCTGAGCGAGCTCGGTCAGGAGAACGTGCGCAAGATGGAAGGCCTCCGCGACAAGTTGGGGGCCTAGGGCCCGAAAGGCCGATGAGCGGCCGCTTCGAGCCGTGAAACCCGGAGGAACGATGCTACGAGGCTACAGCATAAAAGCCGCGATGGCCCTATCGGCCCGCGCGTTACTCACCCTAGTCGCCTGCGCCGCGCTGGCGCTTACCGCCTGCGCGGGATCTCCCCGCGAGGCGCCCGTCGATCCGGAGCGGACCGTAGCCGCGGTCGATCGCCCCGACCCGCGCTCCGTTCTCGCCGGCGCCATCACCTCGTCGCTGTACGGCGAGCTCGATAGCGCGAGGCGCGCCGTGGACGAGGCGCTCGCGCTGGCCATGGACAGGACGACACTGGCGCTCGGGCTCGAGGCGAGGGCCTGGATACTGCTCCTGTCCGGCTCGGACGAGGAAGCGCGACGCGCGCTCGACGAGTCGGCCGCCGTGGGCGCCCCCTCGAGCCCCGGACGAGCCGTGCTCGAGTTTAGGCTCGCCGCGACCAAGGATCTGGCCGCCGCCAAGGAGCGCGCCGCGCTCGCCGTGGCCCAGGGCATAGGCGAGCGCGCCGAGCGCGCTATCGCGGTGATGCTCGGCGAGGCCGACCTTCGTGATCTGCCCATCGACACGCCCGAGGCGGCCGCCGAGTACGCGACGTACCTCGCCGGCTACGGCATGAGTCCGGCGGCCGCGCTTCCGGCCGCCACCGGCTCGACCGAGCCGCCAGTCGTCGTCGTCACCGAGCCCGAGTCGCACGGCGCCGACGACACGACCGTCCAGGTGGCGCGCCTGGCCTGCCGCGACGCGTTATCCAGACGCCCCAGCCTACGCGTCGTCGACGCGGACTCGAGGCGCGCGGCCCTCGACGAGCTGGAGCTATCGCTCGCCGGCTCGCCGGCGGTGCGGCGAGACCTGGCCCTAGGCGAGCTCTTCTCGGCCGACTACGTCGCGTCGGGTAGCGTCGTGGCCGCCGATTCAGGCTGGCTCATCGCGTACTCCCTATCTTCGGCCAAGGACGGGCATATCGTCGCCAGCGACTTCTCCATGGCCGCTGACCACCGGGCGATCATGGCGGCCGCGTCCCGCTTCGCCGCCTCGGTCGACGGCCTGGCTCCGTAACGGCGACGACGCGTGTCCGAGTTTTCAAGCTACTGCGCGTACTGCGCCCAGGCCGCCCCGGACGACCCGAACCGCTCCTACCACGACCTCGAATACGGCTTCCCCATCCTGGACGACGCCGGCCTCTTCGGTAGGCTCGTCCTCGAAATCAACCAGGCCGGCCTGTCCTGGGTCACCATACTCAGGAAGAAAGATGCGTTCATGCGCGCCTACGACGGCTTCGACGTCGATACGGTCGCTGCGTACGGCGAGGCCGACGTGGCGCGCCTGCTCGCGGACCCTGGCATCGTACGCAACCGCCGCAAGGTGGCGGCCGCGATAGAGAACGCCCGCCGCATCGTCGCGCTACGCCCCGGCTTCGGCTCGTTCAGGGGCTGGCTGGACGTCTACCACCCGCGAACCAAGGAAGCGTGGGTCAAGCTGTTCAAGCGCAGCTTCACGTTCGTCGGCGGCGAGATCGTCGGCGAGTTCCTGATGAGCACGGGTTACCTGCCCGGGGCCCACGTCGCCGGCTGCCCCATCGGGCAGCTGGCGATAGCCGCCGGCGCTCCGTGGGCCGTGCGCTAGCCTCGATTACGAGGCGTCCCGCTTGCTGCACTTGCGGTCCTGGTAGGCCAGGATCGTCTTACGCAGCCGTAGGAAATTGGGCGTCACCTCTACCATCTCGTCGTCGGCGAGAAACTGTATGGCGCGCTCCAGCGTCATCGGCTGTATCGGCGTCAGCGTCAGCGCCTCGTCCTTGAGCACCGAGCGCATGTTGGACAGCTTCTTCTCCTTGCACGGATTGACGTCCAGCTCGGAGTCGAGGTTGTGCTCGCCCACGATCATGCCCTCGTAGACCTGCTCCCCGGGCACGATGAACAGGTGCCCGCGCGGTTCCAGGTGGTACAGGCCGTAGGTGACCGCCGCGCCCGATCGGTCCGACACGAGAGAACCAGTGAAGCGGTTGACGATGTCGCCGCGGTACTGCTCATGACCGGACAGGTACGAGTTCATCATGCCGGTACCCTTGGTATCGGTCAGGAAGGCGTCGCGGTAGCCTATCAGCGCCCGCGACGGCACGGAGAATTCCAGGTGGACGCGCCCGCCGTCGTGGCAGGTATAGCTGAGCATGCGCCCCTTGCGCGCCGACAGCTTGTCGGTGACGACGCCGGCGAAATCCTCGGCGCAGTCCACGACGAGGTGTTCTATCGGTTCCAGCTTCTCTCCGTCCACGTACTTGAATATGACCTCGGGTCGGCCGACGCATATCTCGAAGCCCTCGCGCCTGAGCATCTCTATCAGGATGACCAGCTGGAATTCGCCGCGGCCGCGTACTATGAATACACCGCCGCCCGCCTCCTGCACCTGGATGGACACGTTGTTGAGCGTCTCCTTGCGCAGGCGCTCGAACAGCTTGAGCGACTGGACCTTCTTGCCGTCCATGCCGGAGAATGGCGAGGTGTTGACGGAGAAGCGCATGGCGACGGTCGGCTCGTCGACGACCAGCCGCGGCAGGGCCTTGGGCGCGTCGCGGGTGCAGATGGTGTCGCCGATATGCACGTTCTCGATGCCTGACAGCACGATGATATCACCGGTATCGGCGTACTCCGCCTCTACGAGCTTGACGCCCGAGTAGGTATGGAGCTTCGACACCGACAGGGCTTCGCGCTTGTCGCCCTCGCCGATGCGGACGAGGCCGTCCTTGGAGTGCGCCCGGCCGTTGATTACCTTGCCTATAGCCTGGCGGCCGAAATAGTCCGAGTACGCCAGGTCCGATACGAGCATTTGGAACGGCTCGGCCGCGTCGTAGGACGGCGCCGGTAGGTCGTCGAGAATGGCGTCGAGGAGCGGGTGTAGGTTGTCGCCGGGTCCGTCGAGCGAATCCTTGGCTATGCCGGAGCGGCCGATAGCGTACAGCACGGGGAAATCCAGCTGGGCGTCGTTGGCGCCCAGATCTATGAACAGGTCGTATATCTCGCTTAGGACCTCCGCCGGGCGGGCGTCCTGTCTGTCGATCTTGTTTATGACGACGATGACCGCCAGGCCACCGGCCAGCGCCTTGCTCAGCACGAATCGGGTCTGCGGCAGGGGGCCTTCCGACGCGTCGACGAGCAGTATAGCGCCGTCGACCATGGACAGCGCCCTCTCCACCTCGCCGCCGAAGTCGGCGTGACCAGGCGTATCGAGGATGTTGACCTTAACGCCCTTCCAGACGATGGAACAGTTCTTGGCGGCTATCGTGATACCGCGCTCGCGCTCCAGATCCATGCTGTCCATCAGGCGCTCCTGAGTCTGCTGCCCTTCACGGAACAGGCCCGATTGCTTGAACATGGCGTCTACGAGCGTCGTCTTGCCGTGGTCTACGTGCGCTATTATGGCGATATTGCGTATCGAGGAGTTAATCGAGCGTTCATGGGTCAAAAGGTAGTCCTGATGTGCTTTTTACGGCGGGAGATAACCCAGTATACCTGAAAGTGGCACCGTTGGTATACGTCCCGGACTTGCGGAAAAAGCCGGGCGAGCCTAGACTGGCGCCCGAGACAACAGTATATGAAGAAATATCTCGTTCTTGCCGGCAACATAGGCGCAGGAAAATCCACTCTCGTTGGGCTCCTCGCGGAGCGACTCGGCTACCGGCCCTATTTCGAGCCGGTGGCGGAGAATCCGTACCTGGAGGACTTCTACGCCGACATGGAGCGCTGGGCCTTTCACTCCCAGGCCTTCTTCCTGACCCATCGCGTACGCTCCCACCGCGCCCTCATGGACGACGCCTACTCGGTGGTACAGGACCGCTCCATGTATGAGGACGCGGAGGTCTTCGCCCGCAACCTGTACGAGCGCGGCTCGATGAGCGCGCGCGACTGGAAGAGCTACAGCGAGCTGTACCGCACGCTGACGAGCCTCCTGCCGCCCCCTGACCTGGTCGTCTACCTGCGCGCCTCGGTGCCAACGCTCAAGAGGCGCATAGCCAAGCGCGGCCGCGACTTCGAGGCGAGCATATCCGACGAGTACCTGGCTGGGCTCAACCGGCTTTACGAGGAATGGATAGACGGCTTTGACCTCGCGCCGGTGCTCGTCGTGCCGGGCGACCGGCTGGACTTCGTCGCCGAGTCGAAGGACCTCGATTCGATCGTGCGCACTATAGAAGGTCGACTGCGCGACAAGCAGGGCAGCCTATTCCCGGTAGGCATGTAACCGGCATCCTACGCCGCGCGCTAGGCCCCCGCGCCGCGCGCTAGGCCCCCGCGCCGAGCGCTAGGCCCCGGCGCCGCGCTTCCGGCGCTTCTCGATCAGACGTAGCTCCGAGGCGGCCGAGATCAGGCGCTTGGCGCCGGAGATGAACGGGAAGAGCCCGAAGGCTGCCGCCCCCGCCAGGAACAGCCACTGGTCGGTCGACGCGTAGCCGTAGCCGAACGCGGCTCCGAGGCCGAAGCTCATGAGCATTTTCCGCAGGCCGGCGGCTATCCTCGCCCTAGCCTTGTCGGCCGCGGCCCCGGGATCCACGGCTTGGCGACCGGCCGCGCCGGCGACCTTCCCTGAACCGATCTCGAACGAGACGTCCAGCGTACCGTCGTCCGTCCTGGCCGTCACGCCAGGAATCCCTTTCAGGTTGGCTTCGACCCTACGGGCTATGCTCTCGCCGAGGCCGTCCAACTCGCCGTCCTTGTCGAGCCGGTCGAGCGCCTCGAGCTTCTCCAGAGC
>Ga0209717_1003843_pt1 | contig 12765 bp, 12 predicted proteins | sample AD_UKC048_MetaG_FD_184418 | JGI IMG/M metagenome (GOLD analysis project Ga0209717, IMG submission 184418) | Active sludge microbial communities of municipal wastewater-treating anaerobic digesters from USA - AD_UKC048_MetaG (SPAdes) (version 2) | ecosystem: Engineered > Bioreactor > Anaerobic >... | reverse complement strand
CATCGCGTGCTCGCCGAACCCGTCCGCGGCAAACCCCAGCACTTCATCGACTTCGAAGTCCGCTGCGGTCGCGCGCATGCGTCCGCTCAGGGGCGGCCCCCCGTAGGCAAACGGAAGCTCACTCACCCGGCGGTATCCAGGTCGAGGCGCGCGACCAGCGTGCGCAGCTCGGGGGATTCCGGTATCTCGGAAACAGGTCGGCTGCGGCGCACGAGAAGGACGACCGCCATGGAAGCGATACCTTCCCCGCGTCCGGTAAATCCGAGCAGTTCGGTCGTGGTGGCCTTGATGTTGATCTCGCTGACAAGACAACCGAGGTCGGCAGCCAGGTTGGCGCACATCGTTGCGGCATGCGCAGCGACCTTTGGTCGCTCGCAGATCACCGTGATATCGGCATTGGCCAGCAGGTATCCCTGTTCGATCATCAGGCCCGCGCAATGAAGCAGGAAATGGCGACTGCTGACATCCTTCCAGCGCGGATCCGAAGGTGGAAAATGACGTCCGATATCGCCGAGCGCCAGCGCACCGAGTATTGCGTCGCACAGGGCATGGATGACGACGTCGCCATCGGAATGCGCAACCAGGCCATGACTGTGCATGATGGTCACGCCACCAAGCACCACGTGATTGCCAGGCCCGAAGGCGTGGACGTCGAAACCTTGGCCGATGCGCATGGGCGTGGGGAACGGGGAATGGGAGACGGGAATCGTAGAGCAGAATGCGCAAGGCCGACAGTTTTCCGCACGTTCCACCGATGCGTGCATTCAGTTGCCGGTTTTGCTTTTCGCGTGTTCCCGACTCGTCCTTTCCGATTCCCGCTCAAACAGATACTCGGCAAACACGCGATCCGCAGCGGTGGTGATCTTGATGTTGTCCTCGCTGCCTTCGACCAGCAGTGGCCGGAAACCCGCGCGTTCCATGGCCATCGCTTCGTCGGTGACGACGATGCCGGCATCGCGCGCCGAGACGAGCGCATCGATCAGGTCGACGCGCCGGAACATCTGTGGCGTCAGAGCACGCCAACGAGCCTCGCGCGATTCAGTCGCTTCGGAGCGGCCGTGCACATCGGCGCGCTTGAGCGTATCGCTCAGCGGTGCGGCAAGGAGTGCGCCGCCAGCAGGCATGCCACGCTCGAACAGCAGGTCGATATCCGCATGGCGTACAAACGGTCGGGCGGCGTCGTGCACGAGGATGAAATCCCGCGCGCCGATGCCCGCCGGCAGGGCATGCAGGCCCGCCAGCACGGAGTCGGCGCGTTCGCTGCCCCCGATCGCGGTCAACACCGGCTTGCCACGACAGGACTGGAACCCGGGCCAATGACTGTCGCCGGCGGCGAGGACGACCACGATTCCCGCGATGCGCGGATGGGCGGCAAGCCGTTCCAGCGTCCATGCGAGCAAGGGCTTGCCACCGATCTCGACATATTGCTTGGGGATATCGCCGCCAAAGCGGCGACCGCTGCCGGCTGCCGGAACAACGCACCAGCAGGCCGTCTCAATGCTCGTCATTGTCGTCAGGTTTCGGTTTCCTTGCCGGTTCGACGACCTGGTAGAACTTCTCGCCCGGCTTGACCAGGCCCAGCTCGGAGCGCGCGCGCTCCTCGATCGCCTCGTCACCGTCCTTGAGATTGGCGACCTCGGCGAGCAGGGCATCGTTGCGCGCCTTGAGCTCGTCGTTTTTCTGCTTTTGCTCGGCGACACTCTTTTCGAGGCGCCAGACCTCGTTCATGCCGCCCTGCCCGGCCCATAGCTTGACCTGCAGCGCGATGATCAGGATCAACAGAATGAGGGCGACGTAGCGCAACATCGTGATCGTCTAGCCGAAGCCGAGGCTCAGCACCTGAAACCCGGTAGATTGGGGAACGCCCGCGCGCCTGCATAACGCGCCTGCGCGCCTAGCGCTTCCTCGATGCGCAGCAACTGGTTGTACTTGGCGACGCGGTCCGAACGGCACAGCGAGCCGGTCTTGATCTGGGTCGCCGCGGTCGATACCGAGAGATCGGCGATCGTCGTGTCCTCGGTTTCACCGGAACGATGCGAGATGATCGAGGCGTAGTTCGCCTTCTCGGCCATCACGATCGCGTCGAGCGTCTCGCTCAGCGTACCGATCTGGTTGACCTTGATCAGGATCGCGTTGGCAATGTGCCTGTCGATGCCTTGCCTGAAGATCGAGGTATTGGTGACGAACAGATCGTCGCCGACCAGTTGCACGGTCTTGCCGAGCTTGTCGGTGAGCTTCTTCCAGCCGTCCCAATCGCCTTCGGCCATGCCATCCTCGATCGTGACGATCGGATACTTCGCGCACCAGCCGGCATAGAACTCGATCAATTGCTCCGGACTCAGCACCTTGCCTTCGCCTTCGAGGTGATAGGCGCCATCCCTGAAGAACTCCGAGCTCGCGACATCGAGGCCGAGCCAGATGTCCTTGCCGATGCCGTAACCGGATTTGTTGACGGCTTCGAGGATGGTCTCGATCGCTTCCTCATTCGACCGCAGGTCCGGCGCGAAGCCTCCCTCGTCGCCGACCGCGGTGTTCAGGCCGCGGCCCTTGAGCACCGATTTCAGCGCGTGGAAGATCTCGGTTCCGGCGCGCAGGGCTTCGGCGAAGTTCGGCAGGCCGACCGGCAGCACCATGAATTCCTGCATGTCGACGTTGTTGTCGGCATGCGCACCACCGTTGATGATGTTCATCATCGGCACCGGCAGTTGCGGCGCGCGGTCGCCCGCCAGTTGCTTCCACAACGGCAGTTTGCGCGACGCCGCGAGCGCATGCGCGTTCGCCATCGACACCCCGAGCAGCGCATTCGCGCCAAGCTTGCCCTTGTTCGCCGTGCCATCGAGCGCGATCAGCTTCTGATCGAGACCACGCTGATCCGCCGCATCGAAGCCCTTGAGCGCATCGGCGATCGTCGTGTTGACGTTGGCGACGGCCTTCCTGACGCCCTTGCCGAGATAGCGCGCCTTGTCGCCATCACGCAATTCGACCGCTTCGCGCGAACCGGTCGATGCGCCACTCGGCACCATCGCGCGACCGAACGAACCGTCGGCGAGCGTCACTTCGGCTTCGAGGGTGGGATTGCCACGGGAGTCGAGGATTTCGCGGGCGTGGATGTGAGCTATTGCAGTCATTGATGAGTCCGGTCGGAAGGTTGAAAGGTGGACAACACCTGATAGCTATTTCGACTTGTCAGGAGTCTTCCACATCAAGGAAATTTGGTGCGGGATGACCAGAGCTGCGTCGAGGCGATCGAAAGTCTGCTTGTTGTACGACGCCGCATAGACGGCGAGGCATGACGTCTTGCCCGCTTCTTTCGCAGTGATCACGCGATTGATCAGTTCTTCAGTCGACAGGGATTCACTGCCCTCGAAAAACCCTTTCGCGGCGTCGAAACGAACCTCGGTCGTGCCGCGCACGCATGCGGGCTTGCCCGTACTCACAACCGCCATGATCTCCGATTTCGGAAATGACGCGAGTTTCTCGGTACCCTTCAGATCCTCATCGGTGGTTTTTTTTCCGGTCACCGTGATGTCGTCGGAACTCAAATTCGCCTGCGCCCGTGTTTGCGCACAACAGAAAAACGCGGTCAGGCAAGTCAGCAGCATCGCTAAGCGGGCCAGTTGGATCATTGGATCTCCTGCGCGAGGAATCGCTTGCTGACCTGATCGAGGGCAACCAACACCTCGAGCAATGACGCCATCTTTCCGAGCGGCCATGCATTCGGCCCGTCACTGAGCGCCTTGTCGGGATCCGGATGGGTTTCCATGAAGATGCCGGCAATGCCGACCGCGACGGCGGCGCGTGAGAGCACCGGAACGAACTCGCGCTGGCCACCGGACTTGCCGTCGGCACCGCCCGGCAGTTGCACCGAATGCGTTGCATCGAACACGACCGGGCAGCCGGTATCGCGCATCACGGCGAGCGAACGCATGTCGGAAACAAGGTTGTTGTAACCGAAGCTCGCGCCGCGCTCGCAGACCATGATCTGCGCGTTGCCGGTTGCCTGCGCTTTCGCGGAGACGTGCTTCATTTCCCACGGCGAGAGGAACTGGCCCTTCTTGATATTGACCGGCTTGCCTGCGCGCGCGACCTTCTGGATGAAATCGGTCTGGCGGCAAAGAAATGCCGGCGTCTGCAACACGTCGACAACCGAGGCGACTTCGTCCATCGGCGTGTATTCATGCACGTCGGTCAGCACCGGCACGCCGATCTGGCGCTTCACTTCGGCGAGCACCTTGAGCCCCTCTTCGAGGCCGGGGCCGCGGAAGCTCGTTCCCGAAGTGCGGTTCGCCTTGTCGAAGCTGGACTTGAAGATGAACGGAATGCCGAGCTTGCCGGTGATCTCCTTCAGCGTGCCGGCGGTATCGAGCTGCAACTGCATCGATTCGATAACGCACGGACCGGCGATCAGGAACAGCGGCTTGTCGAGGCCGACTTCGAAACCACAAAGCTTCATCGCGACGAGGCTCCGGCAGGAACGGCATCAGCCACGATCTCCGGCGTGACGCGGAGAGAAAGAGCATCGCGCCTGAAGGCGCTACTGCGACAGCCAAACAAGCGAGATCCCGACATCACGCGACTGCCTGCTTCGTGTCCGCGGCGGCGAGGCGAGGCGCTTCGCGCACGGCCTTGAATTCGCGGGCGGCGCGGATGAAGCCGATGAACAGTGGATGGCCATCGCGCGGCGTGGAGGTGAACTCGGGGTGCGCCTGGCAGGCGACGAACCAGGGATGGCTGGACAACTCGATCATTTCGACCAGCAGGTCATCCATCGACTTTCCGGAAATGACCAGGCCGAGATCCTCGAGCTTCTGCCGATAACGGTTGTTGAACTCGTAGCGATGGCGATGACGCTCGCGTACGACATCCTGGCCGTACAACTCGCGCGCCAGCGTGCCGGCCTTGAGGCGGCATTCCTGCGCGCCGAGGCGCATCGTGCCGCCCATGTCCGAACTTTCGTCGCGCTTCTCGACATCGCCCGAGCTGGTCGTCCATTCGGTGATCAGTGCGATCACCGGGTCCTTGCAGTTGCGATCGTTCTCGCTCGAATTCGCGTTCTCGAGGCCGGCCACATTGCGCGCGAACTCGACGACCGCGGCATGCATGCCGTAGCAGATGCCGAAATAGGGAATCCGTTGTTCGCGGGCGAAGCGCGCCGCACCGATCTTGCCCTCGAATCCGCGCTTTCCGAAGCCGCCCGGCACGAGTACTCCATCGACGTCACGCAGTGCTTCGCCACCACGCCGTTCGATCTCCTCGGATTCGACCCAGCGCAGGTTGACCCGCGTGTGCTGCTTGAGGCCGCCATGACGCAAGGCCTCGCCGAGCGACTTGTAGGCATCCTTGTGCTCGACATACTTGCCGACGATAGCAATCGTGACTTCGTCGCGCGGATGCTCGATCGCTTCGACCGCCGCGTTCCACTCGCCGAGATCGGCCGGCTTGGCCTTGATGTTGAGCCGGTCGAGGACGATGTCATCGAGGCCTTGCTGGTGCAGCCATTGCGGCAGACGGTAGATGATGTCGACGTCGATCGCGCTGATCACGGCCTTCTCGGGAACATTCGTGAACAGCGCGATCTTGCGCCGGTCCGATTGCGGCAGGGGCTGCTCGCTGCGACACAGCAGAACATCGGCCTGGATGCCGATCGAGCGCAGCTCCTTGACCGAGTGCTGGGTCGGCTTGGTCTTGATCTCGCCGGCCGCCTTGATGTACGGCACGAGGGTCAGGTGCATGAACATCGACATCTCGGCACCGTGCTCGATGCGGATCTGGCGGATCGCTTCCAGGAACGGCAGCGATTCGATATCGCCGACCGTGCCGCCGATCTCGACGAGGGCGACGTCATAACCGCTGGTCGCTTCGTAGATCCGATGCTTGATCTCGTCGGTGATATGCGGAATGACCTGGACGGTGGCGCCGAGGTAGTCGCCACGGCGCTCCTTGGCGATCACGCTTTCGTAGATCTTGCCGGTGGTGATCGAGTTCTTGCCGGTCAGGCGGGTGCGTACGAAACGTTCGTAGTGACCCAGGTCAAGATCGGTCTCGGCGCCGTCATCGGTGACGTAAACCTCGCCATGCTGGAACGGGCTCATCGTGCCCGGATCAACGTTGATGTAGGGGTCGAGCTTCATCATCGTCACGCGCAGGCCACGCGCTTCGAGGATGGCTGCCAGGGACGCCGCGGCAATGCCCTTGCCAAGCGAGGACACGACGCCTCCGGTCACGAAAATCAGGGGGGTCATGGTCGAGCTATCCGCAGGAAAACCGTATTCTACCGGCTAACGCGGGCAACGGCGAGCGCGCGAATGTCGCATCGCGCGGCGCGTGTGGTGCCCGTTTGTGAAACCTGATCCAGGTTGTCCGGCGCGGATCCTGCAAGCAATTGCATCATCTGCCGGTCGACTGCCCTGAGCCAGTAGCGACGGGTTGAAGATGCCTGCAGAGTGGAAAGCAAAGCCCGGACCCGATTTGTCCATGACCCGCCAATCCCGAACGTGCCCGGCCCGGCCCTCCGCATTGACCCTGCTGGCTTCGACGGCCTTGCTGGTCGGGTCGGGTGTCGCCCTCGCAGAGCCGGGCGGGCGCTTGCTTGCCACCGGAGGCGGCAGCCAGATCGAAGGCAGCGCGGGTGGTGGTCTGGTGCCTTGGGCGGTATTGACCGGGTATGCGACCCGCGACGAGATCGGCGTTACCGCATTTGCCACGCATGTCCAGGTCGACGATTTCAGCCTGGACAGCTTCGGCGCGGGCATCAACTTGAAGAACCGCGTGGAATTGAGCGTCGCCCGGCAACGATTTGATCTTGGGGAAGCGGGCACGGATTTCGGAATGCCGGGGCTGACCATCCGCCAGAACATCGTCGGCATCAAGGTGCGCATTGCGGGTGATGTCATCTACACGCCATGGCCGCAACTGGCGGTCGGGATCCAGCGCAAATCGGCGCTGGACGCGGCGATACCCGATGCAGTGGGCGCACTCGACCACAACGGCACCGATGTCTACGTCAGCGCGAGCAAGCTCTTCCTCGGCGCAGCGGCTGGCCGCAACCTGCTCGTGAACGCGGGCCTTCGCTCGACGTCCGCCAACCAGCTCGGGTTGCTCGGGTTCGGCGGCGACCAGGGCGGACGCCGGCTGGTGGCCGAGTTTTCCTCGGCGATCCTGCTCTCGCAATCGCTGGCAGTCGGATTCGAGTATCGCCAGAAACCCGACAACCTCGGTGCCGCCAGGGAGGACGATTTCCGCGACCTGTTCATCGCCTGGTTTCCGAACAAGCACATCTCCACGGTGCTTGCCTACGCGGATCTTGGATCGATCGCCAACCGCGGACAGCAGCGCGGCTGGTATTTTTCCGTGCAGGCCAGTCCATGAAGCTGACAACACCCGTGATGCCCGGCTGCGTGCTTTTCCTCACCTTGCTGATCGCTGGCTGCGCAAGCACGCAGCCACGACCGAGCCTGTATGACGAGTTCGGGCAACGTGCCGGCCTCGGCTCTCTTGTCGACGGCCTGATCAAGCGGATCCATGCCAACGAGAAAATAGCGCCGCTCTTTTCCAATACCGATTTCGCGCTGTTCCGGCAACGATTCCTCGAATTCCTATGTGTCACCGTCGATGGTCCCTGCACCTACACGGGCGAGGAACTGGAGGAAGTGCACACCGGCATGAACATCACCGAGGCCGAGTTCAATACCCTGGTCGAGGACCTGATCGACGTGATGCAGGAGCTGGCGATCTCGAAGGCGGCGCAGAACGAGATGCTGAAAAGGCTGGCACCGACCCGGAAGGACGTCATCTACCGGTAGTCGAGGACGGTTGTCGCTTGCCAGCTAGCGGGGTTGCCGCCAACATGCGCGGTCTTTCGATCATCCCGATTATCGCAATGAGCAGTCGTTACAACGCAGCAGATATCGAAGTCCTGTCCGGCCTCGATCCGGTCAAGCGCCGACCGGGCATGTACACCGATACCTCGCGTCCGAATCATCTGGTCCAGGAAGTCGTCGACAACTCGGTTGACGAAGCCCTCGCCGGCCATGCCGGTTCCATCGAAGTGATCGTCCACGCGGATGGCTCGGTGACGGTCACCGATGATGGCCGCGGCATGCCGGTCGACATCCATCCCGACGAAGGCATTCCGGGCGTCGAGCTGATCCTTACGCGCCTGCATGCGGGTGGCAAGTTCTCGAACCGCAACTACGAATTCTCCGGCGGCCTGCATGGCGTCGGCGTCTCGGTGGTCAACGCGTTGTCGACAAAAGTCGAAGTGACGATCCGCCGCGACGGGCAGATCCATCGCATGGAATTCAGGGACGGCGATCGCAAGTCCCCGCTTGAGGTGATCGGCACGGTCGGCAGGAAGAGTACCGGCACGAGCGTGCGCTTCTGGCCCGATCCGAAGTACTTCGATTCACCGAAAGTGCTGCTCGGCAAACTCAAGCATGTGCTGCGCGCCAAGGCCGTGCTGTGCGCCGGATTGAGCGTGCAGCTCAAGGATGAAGCCAGTGGAGAGGACATCCGCTGGCATTACGAGGATGGCTTGCGCGACTACCTGCGCTCGATGGTCGGCGAAAACGAGCGCTTGCCGGCCGAGTTGTTCGTAGGTAGCCAGAAGCGCGAAAAGAGTGCCGTCGATTTCGCGATTGCCTGGTTGCCCGAGGGCGAACTCGTCCAGGAAAGCTATGTCAACCTGATTCCGACCGCGCAGGGCGGTACGCACGTCAACGGGCTGCGGACCGGCCTGACCGAGGCGCTGCGCGAGTTCTGCGACTTCCGCAACCTGCTGCCGCGCGGCGTCAAGCTCGCCCCGGAAGATGTCTGGGACCGCCTCTGCTTCGTACTGTCACTGCGCATGCAGGAACCCCAGTTCTCCGGCCAGACCAAGGAACGCCTGTCCTCACGCGACGCGGCGGGCCTCGTGCAGGGCGCGGCGCACGATGGTTTTTCGCTCTACCTCAATCAGCACGTCGACGTCGGCGAGAAGATCGCCCAGCTCGCGATCGAACGCGCGGCGCTGCGGCTCAAGGCCGAAAAGCAGATCGTGCGCAAGAAGATCACGCAGGGACCCGCCCTGCCCGGCAAACTCGCCGATTGCGCATCGAGCGACCTCTCGCGCACCGAGTTGTTTCTTGTCGAAGGCGATTCCGCCGGCGGCTCGGCTCGCCAGGCGCGCGACAAGGATTTCCAGGCGATCCTGCCGCTGCGCGGAAAGATCCTCAATACCTGGGAAGTCGAATCGGGCAGCGTGCTCGCCTCGCAGGAAGTGCACGACCTCGCCGTCGCGATCGGCTGCGATCCCGGCAAGAACGATATCGCCGGCCTGCGCTATGGCAAGGTCTGCATACTCGCCGACGCCGATTCCGACGGGCTGCACATCGCAACCCTGCTGTCGGCGCTCTTCATCAGGCATTTCCCGGCGCTGGTGCGGGAGGGCCACGTATTTGTCGCGATGCCGCCGTTGTTCCGCGTCGACGTCGGCAAGCAGATGTTCTACTGCCTCGACGAAGCCGAACGCGATTCGATCCTCGAGCGCATCGAGCGCGAGAAGATCCGCGGGGCGGTCAATGTCACGCGTTTCAAGGGACTTGGTGAAATGAACCCGAGCCAGTTGCGCGAATCGACGATCAATCCCGACACCCGCCGACTCGTCCAGCTGACTGTCGGTGCCCTCGAAGACGGCGACGATGGCACGAACAAGATCATGGACATGCTGCTGTCGAAGAAGCGCGCAGCGGATCGCAAGAGCTGGCTCGAGGAAAAAGGCGACCTCGCCTCGCTCGAAGTCTGAGCAACCCGGGCATCGACGTCCTGCCGCCGTTCGAGCATGCATCGGTGATGCCTGGCCGGTCATTCATGTGCAGCGTCAAGCGTCTTCCCGCAGTCGACCCTGATTCCCGCGCGCTGCTTGCGAATACGCCCATCGATTCGCGTCAGCGCCGCGCGACCGCTCGCTGCGCGAACCTGCCGGCTCACCTTGATCGGGTCGAAAAAAAACCGGAGGCCATTGAGGCCCCCGGTTCATGAAACGCGAAGCTCGGGCCGATCAGCGGCGCGCGCGACGACGCAAGCCGAACATGCCGAGCAGGGCGAGGCCGCCGGCCGCCAGCAGCGCACTCCACTGACTCATGGTCGGCAGCGCGATACCCGGCACGAACGGCTCTCCGCCACCGCCCACTGCGCCGACGACCTGGAAAAGGAAGTCAGGGCTGGCGCCGCCACCGACGCCGCAGGTGGTCATTGCGGCCCAGTCCGTGCAACCCGAAGCAAAGCCGTCACCGGGATTGCGGAATACGCCCGGACTGTTGGTCTGCACGGAGCGGTTGGACCAGAAGATCTGACCATTCGTGCCGAAATTGACATCGACCGTCAGCGCAACCCAGTACGTCCCCGCACCGAGCACGCAGGGTGCCGGCAAGGTGACCGTCGTGCCGGTCGCCGTGACATCCGCCACTGCAGCGGCTGCACTGCACACCGGCGCGCCGCCAGGAAGGCCGGCCGCGTCAGCGTAGACGTTCAGCGCGGCCGTCGTCGTCACCGGGGTGCCGACTGTCGTCACGAAGTTGAACGAGGAAACCGTCCAGCCACCAGCCGGAACGACGAAATCGTCGGCGCCCTCGGAGTCGTAGGCGTCAAAGGACGCTTCGAAGTTCTGGACCGGTGCGCCATTCCCGGCAGCCGAGTCGGTCTGGTCGTACAGAACAGTGCTGCCGTTCGGCGTTGCGAAGCTCGGCTGAACAGCCGGACCCGTGTTGCTGGCCTGGAACGGAGCGGCGTTGACGCTGGAGACAGCCATGACGGCCACAGCGACACTGGTGGCAAGCAGGGATTTGCGCAGGATCATTGTTTTTCCTCAAGGTAGAGATGCATACCTCCCCCTGGTCGAGAGGCGTGAGTTGCTCGCAAAGCATGGAACGACGCCGGAAAGTACCAGAGCACGACAGCGCCGGCAACAATCAGGACGGGGGGGTCAGCCCCCCCCGCGCTCCCGCAAACCGGCTTTCAGGCCATCCAGCAGAGCCCCGTAACGGGATGCACGGGCGGTATTGGCCTGCAGCGGCTGGAGCACCTGCGCGGCACTTGCAGTGCGCACGTTGCGGCGGACTTCGTGGAAGCGCAGGCAGGCCGGGTCGAAGGGCAGGCCGCAAAATTCGAGCAGCGCCCGGGTCGCCGATTCCGGTTCGGCGAGCAGGGTTTCGTAGACCATGTCGAATACCCGATCAGGATAGACGTCGACCCAATGCCGGCAGAGTCGGTCGAAGTCATGCCAGTACGACGCCAGGTCGTCGAGGTCATAACTGAACGCCTGGCCGCGCGCGAACAACTGGGCGAAGCAGGACAAACAGGTCTCGAGCGGATCGCGACGACATACGACAAAGCGTGCGGAAGGCAACATGGCAATCGCCGCAGCGACCGTCTGCCAGTTCGACAGGCCCTTGTCCGTGAATCGCGGACGTTGCGCTCGCCAACGCCGGGTGCGCTGCAGATAATCCTTGCCAAGGCGCTCCCAATCCTCCGCCGTGGCATCGCTGAACCATGCCGGGAACTCCTTGCCGCGACGCTGCGATTCCTCCTTGATCACGGCAGGCAGGTCGGGAAGTTCACTGGCCCCTTCGATGTGCGGATGGGCGGCAAGGATCTGTTCGATCAAGGTCGAACCGGAGCGCGGCAGGCTGATGATGAAAATGACCTCGTCGCCTTGCGTCGACGGAGCTGAAGCGGGCGACGGTCGCGCGCAGCTCGCGAGGATCGCATCGATGCCCGCGGAAAAATCGGCCGCATCCCAGGGCAGCTGGCGACGCATGCGGCGATTGGCTTCGGTCAAGGCCGCAAAGGATTCCTGATAGCGTCCGCCATCTTCCAGTGCCTTGGCCAGCGAAAACCCCAGCCGAACGCGATCGTCATTGCTCAACGAGGGGTCCCGGAGCAATTGGCCCAGCTGTGCGGCCTCAGCGCCGCTGAGCGGTAGCGTCTTGATGTTGGCCAACGCAAACCAGGCTTGGGCATTCCCCGGATTCAGGCGGATCGCTTCACGAAATGCCCGGGCGGCTTCCTCGATGCGACCGAGGGCCTTCAACGAATCGCCCAATTGGACGCGGGCAGGGACATGCCGGGGCGAGAGCTCCAGCGCGCGCTGCAAGGCGGGCAGCGCCTCATCCAAGCGAGCCTGCGCTTTCAGGATCTTGCCGAGATTGAACCAGGCCGCCGCCAGGGACGGATCCAGCGATGTCGCGCGCTCGAACATGCCGACTGCGCTTTCGGGATCGCCATTCGCGCGCAGCGCGCTGCCGAGATTGGTGTGGATCAGCGCATCGTCGGGTGCCACGGCGAGCGCTTCGCGCAGGATTCCAACCGCGTCAGCATGGCGCCCTTCGAGTTGATCCAGCACTCCTTGCAGACGCAGCACTTCCGCATGCTTCGGCGCGAGTACCGCTGCCGCGACCAGACCGCGTCGTGCCGCGTCCAGCTGGCGCCGGTCGATCGCGCTCGCGGCTTGCTCGACCATGCGCGAGACGGACGGTGCAAGTCCGGACAGGCGTTTCCGCCAGTCGGCCTTGCTGATTGCAGGGACGCTTGCCATCGGGGAATCCGGATACCTCAACGTCCAGGCCGTGCGATTGAAAACCCGTGGCCTGGCATCGAAAGCGTAGGTTCCGGGGCGCACGCCGGCGATTGATACGACGCATCAAGCGGCCGACCGCGGAGTGTGCCCGAAAATCACCGGTCCGTGGCAGCGCGCGAATGCCCTTCAGTCGAATCCGTCAGCAAACAATT
>Ga0209717_1003832_pt1 | contig 12788 bp, 11 predicted proteins | sample AD_UKC048_MetaG_FD_184418 | JGI IMG/M metagenome (GOLD analysis project Ga0209717, IMG submission 184418) | Active sludge microbial communities of municipal wastewater-treating anaerobic digesters from USA - AD_UKC048_MetaG (SPAdes) (version 2) | ecosystem: Engineered > Bioreactor > Anaerobic >... | reverse complement strand
ACTTGATGCGAACGACAAAAACGAGGGCGAAAGGCCTTTCACTTATGCCTATCCCAATCCTACCAGTGATCGGATACGCTTGATTTTCAATACTTCAAAACAGACAGACCAAACCGGTATAACTGTTGAGATCCTCAACATCAATGGCAACATCCTCAAGCGTGAAAAATTTGATGCAGGCACTTCCGAAGGAGAATTAGACCTGAAACCATTACCTGCAGGGATTTACTTCATCCGGGTGATCCGGAGTGGGCAAGCTCCAGAATTGATTCGCATCAATAAGCTGTAAGGGCTGAAGGATTCGGGAGTTCGGGGATATCATTTACCTTCGAACTCCCGATTGTCAAACATGTTCTGTGCTTTGTGCTCATTTTGCCGCTTTGGTTTAAAGCTGAAAATTCTTGATGTTACCTGTTGAATTTTCAGTCACTAAAGTCCAACTTTATACCCACCCAACCATTTCACCATTGCTGGATCCCGATGATCAAAGAAGCTACTGGTCTTTGTGTCCAGCGTTTTAATCGCTTCCATATCTTCAGCGCTCAGTTCAAAATCAAGGCTATTGAAATTCTCTTCCATTCTTTCCTTACGAACTGATTTGGGGATGGCCACAATGCCGCGTTGCGTAAGCCAGCGGAGAACAACCTGCGCAATCGTTTTATGGTATTTCTTCCCAATTGAGCGCAACAATTCATTGTGAAAGATGTCATTTTTTCCTTCAGCAAAGGGACCCCAGGATTCAATCTGTATACTGTTTTCCTGCAAGAAATTTTGGGTCTCAATTTGCTGGTTAAATGGGTGTGTTTCAATCTGATTGACCGCAGGAATGATTTCGTTGTGAACAATCAGGTCAATCAGCCGGTCAGGCTGAAAATTGCTTACCCCAATTGCTCTGATTCGCCCTTCTTTGTACAATTCCTGCATGGCTCGCCAGGAGCCATATACATCCCCAAAGGGTTGGTGCATCAGGTACAAATCCAAATAATCCAGTTGCAATTGTTTCATGGAGTGGTCAAAAGCCCTTTTGGTGCCTTCATAACCATTTGACTGAATCCAAAGCTTGGTGGTGATAAAGAGCTCTTCCCTTGGTACCCCACTATTTTTGACCGCTTTGCCAACGGCCTCTTCATTGCCGTAAGAAGCAGCCGTGTCAACCAAACGATAGCCGACGCTGAGGGCATCCATTACACTTCTTTCACATTCTTCCAGGTCGCTTACCTGAAAAACCCCAAACCCAAGTATAGGCATTTCAATGCCATTGTTCAGTTTAACTTTTTGCATCTTTTATTGAAAGTTGTTTTTTTAAATTTCAAACAAACTTAAGGGTTCTCCCCCCGACTTCGAACGCAGCTGAGCCGAATCAGTGAAAGTGGTAGATAAACCAGTAGTTTGTATACCTCCCCAGAACTGGAATCAGGGCACCTTTGCACCATGATAATCTATCAATAAAACAACTCTATGAAAGCATCAATTCTTGCAATGGTACTTACGGTCTTAAGTATTGAAGGTGTCCTCGCGCAAAACACGGCAGATCAGGAAATTATCAATCTCTCCAAAGAGAAATGGCAATGGATGGCCGATAAAAACGTGGAAAAACTGAAAGATCTGTTTGATGAAAAATCAGTTTTTGTGCATATGGGCGGATCCTGGGGTAAAGAACGGGAACTCAATATTATTGGTAGTGGAGGAATTCATTACAAGAAGGCAGACATTCATGAAGTGTCTGTTCAAATCATTGAAAATACAGCTATCCTGTTAAACCGGATAACCTTGTTGGCTGTAGTTGGCGGCAATGAAGTGACCAACCCATTTATGGTGACTGAAGTGTATGTGAAAGAAAAAGGTTCCTGGAAGATGGGCTCCTTGTCCTTCACCAAGTTGATGACTCCCTAATTCACACCACAATAGCATGCCTGCTCTAAAACAAACTGAAAATGAAAAAAACATCGATCGCGATTTTTTTGCTTTTACTCATCAATACCCTTATGTATGCGCAAACAGCTCCAGAAGTGAAAACTGCTACAGGCGTAGTACGAGGAGTAATCGAAGGCGATGCTACTGTCTTCAAAGGTATTCCTTACGCAGCCCCACCGGTCGGTGAATTTCGCTGGCGCCCGCCACAGCCTGTAAGCCCTTGGAAAGGTGTTCGAGATGCCACCAAGTTCTGTGCGGATTGCCCACAGCGTACTTTTCCGGGTTCCACCGCAATCACTTCCGAAGATTGTCTTTTTCTGAATGTGTGGGCACCCGCTAAAGCCACTAAAAAATCAAAATTGCCTGTGATGGTTTGGATTCACGGAGGCGCTTTTGTGGGAGGTAGCGGTTCTGGTGCTGGCACGGCAGGAAATGCATTTGCCAAACAAGGCGTCATCCTGATGACCATTAATTACCGGCTTGGTCGACTCGGTCATTTTGCCTTTCCCGCCTTGAGCCAGGAACACCCTGAAGAACTCAAGGGCAGTTACGCCTATATGGATCAGATTGCTGCGCTGAAGTGGATTCAAAAGAACATTGCCGCATTTGGGGGCGATCCTAAGAACGTGACCATTTTCGGGTTTTCAGCAGGAGGCGTTTCGGTACATTCACTATTAAGCATACCCGCTGCCAGAGGTCTTTTTCATAAGGTGATCAGCGAATCGGGCGGTGGCCGTGATGGGGTGCTTACTGGCAGACCGATGCGTCAGGAAAATGCAGATCCGCTATACCCTGTTTCGGCAGAAACAATTGGGATAAATTTTGCGCGCAAACATAAGATTGAGAGCACCGACGCAGCCGGATTGGCTAAACTGCGCGCCCTGAGCGTGGAGCAGATTGTGGATGGAGGTCAGGAAACGGATGGCCAGGGCGGTCCTCGTACCTACTCCGGTCCGATCCTCGATGGTAAACTGGTGGTAGAAACAGCGGAGAGCGCCTACAAAGCCGGACGGCAGCCTGGTATTCCCATCATCATCGGGAATTGTAGTGCGGAAATAGGTGGGCCATTTGTCAATACCAGCACATCAAAGGAAGCCCTGTTTTCTCTTTTTGGAGAATTTGAAGCTGAGGCTAAAGCGGCCTTTGATCCCAATGGTGACAAAGAATTCGCTGAAGTAATCACCAAGTTTAACACCGACTGGGCGTGGGGTGAGCCAGGACGTATGACGGCAAGGGCTTTTGTTGCCAAAGGTGCACCTGCCTATCTATTTCAATTCGGTTACGTCCCTGCTGCAATGCAGGCGCGGGCGCGGTACGGTGCCGGTCACGGATCAGATGTCTCTTTTGTATTCAACACGCTCAATGCCCGCTGGGGCGCGCAAGCTGAGGCAACAGCGGATGAGAAAGAGCTGGCGAATACCATGAATATCTATTGGGCAAATTTCGCCAAAACGGGCAATCCAAATGGCAAGGGGCTGCCAGTGTGGCCGCTTTACACTACCCAGAAAGAAGAGATTCTTGATGTTGAGTTGAGTGGGAAGGTAGTTGGCAAACCCGATCCCCGGAAGGCAAGACTGAACGTGATTGAAAAGGCCTTTAAGTTGAGGGCTACCCTACAATCACGGGGTATTTAATCAGAATAGGGTATTCATTGAAAATAAAAAAGATCATCAATCGGAATAACCTGCTTGATGATCTTTTTATTTTTGGCTGTTGTTCAAGCTTATTTTTTAATCTGATGCGTGTCCCGCACGCTGCTAAAGGTCAGCGCCAACATTTTCCAATTTTTACCTTGTTTTTGGTAAACTTCGGTCACTGTAAATTCCGTGATGGCCTCATTTCCCCGGACCATGGCCACAAGGGTAATGCGGTTCCAGACGATGGCCGTTTTTCCAGAAATTTCTACGGCCGTATCATGGACTTTAGCTTCCTTGTACCAAATGCTTCCGGTTTTGATGATCTCGAGCTCCTCGGCTTTTTTCCAGGTGCCGCTCATGTGGACAAACTTTGCTTTGTCGTCAAAAAGTGGTTCAAGTTTGTCCACATTTTTGTCGGCCATCCATTGCCATTTGTCTTTGGAGAGTTGGATGATTTTTTGTTCCTCGGAGGAGGATTGGGCAATAGTTGAGGCTATACACAAGAAGAGTAAGCCTAGCGTGAAGATTGTGTTTTTCATAGATTTTGATTGGTTTTTCAGCACAAAGGCACTTTGTTCCTTTGTGTCTTTGTGGCGAAAAAAAAATATCTAGTTCAAATTCCTGTACTCATTTGGAGTATGTCCTACCCGCTGTTTGAACAACCTCGTAAAGTGCTGCGGGTACTTGAAACCCATTTCGAATGCAATTTCATTCACGGTTTTATCGCTCTCAAACACCTTGTTTTTAGCTACCTCAATAATTTTGCTTTGAACGTATTCTTTGGCGGATTGCCCGGTTTCTTTTTTGATTAAATCGCCAAAATAGTTGGCCGACAAATGCAGTTCATTGGCAAAATAGGCCACCGAAGGCAAGCCGATGAGTTGGGGGTTGTCGGATGAAAAATAGCCATTCAACAAGTCTTCAAATTTTTCCAAAATCCCTTTATTGACATTGTCTCTGGTGATGAACTGGCGGTCATAAAACCGTTCGCAATAATTCAGGAACAACTCAATATTGGAGGCAATCAGTTTTTTGCTGTGCTTGTCAACATTTTGTTGTAGTTCAAACTCTATTTTTGAAAAACAGTCCATCACAATCTGCCGTTCCCGGTCGGACAAGTGGAGGGCTTCGTTGGATTGGTAGCTGAAAAAATTATAAGCATCGATGGCTTTAGCCAGGGCGGTTCCTCGAATTAGGTCGGGATGAAAGACCAGGGCATGTCCCATCGGTTGGTATACTTCACCGCTGTTTTCTATTTCCGTTACCTGCCCTGGAGCAAGAAAAACCAGGGTGCCTTCCTGATAATCGTAGTAATGTCGGCCGTATTTTAAGTCACCACAGTTTACTTCTTTCAAAAAAATGCAATAAAAATCATAACGAATCCTCACGGTTTTTGCGCCCCCCCAGGATCTTGGCTTTGCTTTGGACAAATCAATGACACTCACCAAAGGGTGCAAGGTCTTGTGGTTGTTTAAATCATTGTATGAACTGATGGTTTCAAATCTGAAGGTGCCTTCCATGTCATTGTTGTTTTCTCTTGCAAATTTAGGGAGTTCCCAAATGGAATAACGATACCGAACTTGGAATCAGTAAAAATGGTAGAACATACTGTAGTTTGTATACTAAAGAGCTGGGGAAATGTAGAGACCTTTGTAAGGTTAACTTCAGACTGCATGAACAATACCAAAAGAAGGAAATCAAAACAAAGCTATTTATGGTTAGGAGTTATCTCACTCCTCTTTACCGCTTGTGCGTCAAGCAATAAGGGGCTTTTGCTGATTAAAGAACAAGGCAGTTTTGCAGTGGGCGGTACAGTCATCACCAACCCCGGTACTTTCGACCCCATCAAAAGAACACCTGAGGGACAAACTTTTCATGGTGACCATGCCTACATTACCTATCAAATACCCGCCAATGCCCGAAAATTACCTTTGGTATTTTGGCATGGCATCGGGCAGTTTTCCAAAACCTGGGGCACCACGCCGGATGGCCGTGAAGGATTTAGCAACATCTTCCTCAGGCGCGGATTTGGTGTTTACCTGATTGATCAACCGCGTAGAGGCAATGCGAGCAGGAGTACGGTAGAAGCAACCATCACCCCCACTCCCGATGAACAAACCTGGTTTGGCACCTTTAGAGTAGGCATTGGAAAGGAATATTTTCCCGGCGTGCAGTTTGCGAAAGACGAAGAAACCTTGAATCAATACTTCCGCCAAATGGTCCCCAATATCGGTGGTTTTGATTCGGAGGCGATTACCAATGCCACTTCCAAACTTTTTGATAAAATCGGTGCGGGTATCCTCGTTACGCATTCTCATTCGGGGGGCTTTGGTTGGGCAACTGCCGTTAAAAACAGCAATGTAAAAGCCATTGCATGTTATGAACCAGGGAGTGGATTCTTATTCCCTGAAGGTGAAGTACCTGCGCCCATACCCAGTTCTGCGGGGCCTTTGTCTGCTCTGGGAGTACCCATGTCTGACTTTATGAAGCTGACTAAAATTCCCATTGTCATTTATTACGGAGATTTTATTCCAGAAAAACCGAATGAAAACCCAGGTCAGGATGGTTGGCGAGCACGCCTTGAAATGGCGAAATTGTGGCGGGATGCCGTGAATCGACATGGTGGTGATGTAACCGTTGTCCATTTACCCGAAATTGGGATCAAAGGAAATACCCACTTCCCCTTTTCGGATCTGAATAACCTCGAAATTGCAGACCTCTTGTCTCAATTTCTGAAGCAGAAGGGGCTAGATTGACGAAATTGTGGTAACTTTAATTCAAAACCCCTGTTTACATACCCTCAAATCTCTCCACCATGACAACAGTAAAAACCTCCCACGGTAGACGCTCCTTTTTAAAATCCGCTGCATTGGCAGGAGGTGGCATGATGCTGGGCTTTGAATGGCTGACTTCTTGTCAAAGTTCCTCAGCAACCATAGCGCCAGCAAGTTCCGCCAAAGCCTGGTACAAATTCAACGGTTTCCTGAGTATTGCCGATAATGGGACGATCACGATCTTATCGCCCAACCCGGAAGGTGGACAAAACGTCAAAACCTCCATGCCGATGATTGTGGCGGAGGAACTGGATGTAGATTGGAAAAATGTGGTGGTGGAACAAGCCCCTTTAAATACGGCGCTGTACACCCGCCAATTCATCGGTGGTAGCCAGGGCATTCGCCAAAGCTGGCAAACGCTGCGGATGGCGGGGGCTTCGGCTCGCCAAATGCTCAGAGAAGCAGCTGCGCAAAGCTGGGGAGTACCGGTAGAAGAAATCAGCACTGCTGCGGGTGTATTGTCGCACAAAGCCAGCGGAAAATCGGCCAGCTACGGCGAAATGGCTTCAGCGGCAGCCCAAATTCCGGTTCCAAAGGAAGTCGCTTTGAAAGCGGTCAAAGATTTCAAAATTATTGGTAGCTCCCGCAAAAATGTAGACGCGACCAAAATCATTACGGGCCAACCCTTGTTTGGTATAGACTCCCGCAAAGAAGGTATGCTGATCGCGATGGTCATTCACCCACCCGCCTTCGGTCTGAAATTAAAATCTTTTGACGACTCGGCGGCGCGCAATATGCCGGGCATCAAAGCCATTTTCCCCATCAAGGTGATGAATGCCGATTACGAAAAACAGTTTTTTGACACCCTCACTTTCCCCGATGTGGTGGCGATTGTAGGCAACTCCACCTGGGAAGTCATGCAAGCCAAAAAGGCCATCAAAATAGAATGTGAACCCATTTCGGAAAGCACCGAAATGGTGAATCGTTTGGGATCCAGACAGTCAGTACGCATTCCCGCCGGGCTGGAAAACAGCGCTGGGCATCAAGCTAAAATAGCCGAACTAGCCGCTCAACCTGGTCGCATTCGCCGCCGCGATGGCGACCCCGAAACCGCCTTTAAAAGCGCAGCCAAAATCCTCGAACGCACCTACACCGCTCCTCACCTGGCGCACAACTGCATGGAGCCGATGAACTTCTTTGCCCACGTAACCGCAGAAAAAGCGGAGTTGGTCGGGCCACTGCAAAAACCGGAATTTACGGAGCAGGCCTTGGCCGCCAGACTGGGGATGCCCCTGGAAAAAATCGACTTCCAAATGACCCGCCTGGGCGGTGGTTACGGTCGGCGCTCCTATGCACACTGGGCTCTGGAGGCTGCGCTGATTTCTCAAAAAATGCAGGCACCCATCAAGCTGATGTACACCCGCGAAGATGACATGACCTCCGGCATTTACCGCCCAGCCTATCAAGCCACTTATCGGGCAGCGCTGGATGCCAACAATCAGTTGATCGCCTTTCACGTTAAAACGGGTGGAATCCCGGAAAGCCCGCTCGCCGCGAATGCCTTTCCAGCAGGAGCGATCGACAATTACCTTGCTGAAGATTGGACCATCGACAGCAACATTACCGTAGGCTCTTTTCGGGCGCCCCGCTCCAATTTTATGGCCAGTGCTGAGCAGTCCTTTTTGGATGAATTGGCCGAGGCAATGGGTAAAGACCCCATAACTTTCCGCCTGGACTTGTTGAATCGCGCCAAAACCAACCCGGTGGGCAAAAACAACGACTACGACCCCGCTCGGTATGCCGGTGTATTGGAACTCGTTCGCGAAAAATCAGGATGGGGACAAAGTCAAACCAATGTTCACCGCGGGGTATCCGCCTATTTTAGCCACAACTCTTACGCTGCCCAGGTTTTGGATTTGGTGCTGGAAGATGGTAAACCCGTTGTCAAAAGGGTTTGTTGCGCCCTGGACTGTGGCATCGTGGTCAATCCCGACGCCGCAATCAACATGACTGAGGGCGCCATTGTGGATGGCATTGGCACAGCCTTGTACGGCTCCATCACTTTTAAAGATGGGGTGCCAGATAAAAACAACTTCGACAAGTACCGGATGATCCGCATAGGAGAAGCGCCAGGAACCATCGACGTGCATTTTGTCAAAAACGAAATTGCGCCTACGGGCATGGGTGAACCTCCTTATCCACCGGTGTTCGGTGCCTTGGCCAACGCGCTTTATAAGGCAAAGGGAAAGCGGATGTATCAGCAACCTTACTTGGAGGATATCCAAATTGGGAATTGATGGCCCGCGATTTCTTTAAGTAGTGATGATTTGATTTTCGTAACTATTGATTTGATTCTTATAATGTATTGACGCCAGAAGATACGTCATTTGTAAAATATTCTGGCATCAACCAAACCTAATATCATGGCAGTTTACAACCTGACTATCAACGGAAAAAAACATCAAGTAGATGTTGATTCCACGACGCCCATCCTCTGGGTACTGCGCGATCACCTCAACCTAGTAGGCACCAAGTATGGATGCGGAATGGCGATGTGTGGTGCCTGCACCATTCACCTGGATGGTGTGGCCATGCGTTCTTGCTCACTGCCTGTTGCACAGATCGGCAATCAGAAGATTACCACCATTGAAGGCCTTTCTGAAAATGGTGATCACCCGCTTCAAAAAGCCTGGCTTGAGCACGACGTACCCCAATGCGGCTATTGCCAAACCGGGCAAATCATGAGTGCGGCAGCCTTGCTCAAAGACAATCCCAAACCCAGCGATGAAGAAATTGATGCGGCGATGCACGGCAACATCTGCCGTTGTGGTACCTATATTCGGATCAAGGCGGCCATTAAAACCGCAGCTCGTTCCTAAAATCTAAAAAAATGACAAAGACAAAAATAGCATCGAGCAGACGCTCTTTCCTCAGAAATACCCTCTTCGCGGGCGGTGGCATGGTCATCGGATTTGACTGGCTGGCCCAACAAAATCTCGCTGCTGCCAAAGATTCTCTGGCTCTGCCCAAAGAATGGTACAACTTTAACGCCTTCCTGAAAATAGGCGACAATGGCCTGGTCACCATTTTTACCCCCAATCCGGAATTTGGTCAAAACGTGATGACCTCCATGCCCATGATCGTGGCGGAGGAATTGGATGTGGACTGGAAAGACGTGCGGGTGGAAATGGCCATGCACGATCCTGCTAAATTTCCCAATGCGGCCTTTGGGCAGTTTACGGGAGGCAGTAGAGGTATCCCCTCCAAATGGGACGCCCTGCGCAAAGCTGGGGCTACTGGTCGGCAAATGCTCCGCGAAGCCGCCGCCAAAACCTGGCAAGTACCCGTAGAGGAGATCACGACTGCCAACAGCGTCTTGCAGCACAGCAGTGGCAAAAAGGCTACCTACGGCGAAATGGCCGCCGCTGCCGCGCAAATCCCTGTTCCGAAGGATGTGAAATTGAAAGCGGTCAAGGATTTCAAAATCATTGGCACTTCGCACAAAAACGTAGAAGGGCCGAAAATTGTCACCGGCAAACCACTCTTTGGCGTAGACTACAAGGTGGAAGGCATGCTGATTGCCATGATTGTACACCCACCTGCCTTCGGCATGAAGTTGAAATCTTTCAACGATGCATCCGTGAAAGGCATGCCGGGCATTAAGGATGTTTTTTCCTTTAAAACCTACAACGATGGCCAGGAAAAAGGCGGATTCGACACCAATGCCTTCCCCGAATTGGTCGCCATCGTCGGCAATTCCACCTGGGAGGTAATGAATGCAAAAAAAGCAATAAAAGCGGAGTGGGAACCTTTTGCAACTTACAGCGAAACGGTTGCAGGCTTTGGGGGTAAAAGTGAGGTAAAAGTACCCGCCGGTCTGGAAAATTCAGCTGAGCACCACACCAAAATGAAAGAATTTGCCAGCAAACCGGGTAGAGTGGTCCGCAAAGACGGCGACCCGGAGACTGCTTTCAAAACTGCGGCGAAAGTATTGGAGCGGAGCTATTCGGCCCCTCACCTGGCCCACAACTGCATGGAGCCGATGAACTTTTTTGCTGATGTAAAAGGTGACAAAGTGAAAGTCGCTGGACCGCTGCAAGCGCCTGGGCTCATCGAGCCTACGCTTTCGGCACGGTTGGGCATCCCCGCCGAAAACATCGAAATTGAAATGACGCGTATGGGTGGCGGGTTTGGCCGTCGGGCGTACAGTCACTATATGGTAGAGGCTGCCATCATCTCTCATCAAGTTAAAGCGCCAGTGAAGTTGATGTACACCCGCGAGGACGACATGACCAATGGCGTTTACCGCCCAGCCTACTACGCGACGTACCGGGCTGCGCTGGATAAAAACAACAACCTGCTTGCTTTCCACGTGAAAGCGGGTGGTATTCCTGAAAGCCCCCTACACGCCAATCGTTTCCCTGCGGGCGCGATCGACAATTACCTGGCCGAAGATTGGTCCATCGAATCCAACATCACCATCGGCGCTTTCCGGGCACCACGCTCCAATTTTATTGCTGCTGCCGAGCAGTCCTTTCTGGACGAGTTGGCCGAGGCCATGAAAAAGGATCCGATTGAAATGCGCCTGGAATTGTTGAGAAAAGCCAAGGCCAGTCCAGTGGGCAAAAACAACGACTACGATGCGGATCGTTATGCCGGGGTATTGGAACTGGTGCGCGACAAATCGGGCTGGGCAAACAAGCCGAAAGGGAAGGTACACCGCGGTGTAGCGGCCTATTTTTGCCACAGCAGTTATGCGGCCCACGTACTGGAATTGACAGTAGAAGATGGCAAACCGGTGGTACAAAAAGTAACCAGTGCCATTGACTGCGGCATTGTAGTCAACCCCGACGCAGCAACCAACATGACCGAGGGCGCAGTTATTGATGGGATCGGTAACGCACTTTTTGGGGAAATGCCTTTCAAAAATGGAGTACCCGAAAAAACCAATTTCCACAATTACCGCATGATTCGCATGAGCGAAGCGCCCAAGGCGATTGATGTGCATTTTGTAAAAAATGAGATCAGTCCTACGGGTATGGGTGAGCCACCGTTCCCGCCAATTTTTGGCGCAGTTGCGAATGCACTGTACAAAGCTACCGGGAAGCGGGTCTACAACCAGCCTTTTTTGGGAGATAAGCAGGAATTGGGGATGTAGAAGTGGAGTAAAAGACGGGTTCTCTTCAAGAAGCAAGGGAACTCGTCTTTAAAAGTATACATCACTCCTCTCCAGCAAGTTTCAGAACATGCTTATAAAGCTTAGGATTGATTCTAAACCCTTGATTTACCAATTGCTCCAATTTAGGTTTAAGCTCAGCAATGTGCCCTAATTGTTTGGCTTTAAGCAAAGCCCCCAATAATCCAACGATCTTGATTCCCAGGCCTTCTGCAATGGTTCTTCCTTTTAGTTCGTCAATGATCAGAAAATCAGGTTGAAGTTCCATAGCAAGTGCAATTGCCTCCGCTTCTCCTTTGTCCAGCTGCGTTTCCAATTGAGTAATTGCAGATCTGTTTTCAGCAGCAACTACTGAAATCCAATCTTGATTGTCAAGGATCTTCTTCTGATCGGGAAGTTCACAAAGCTCGTTGTAAACGGTTTGTGGAATGATGATTTTCCCAAAAACAGCATTTAACAAATCCAGACAGTCAATTTGAATAAGATTTGTAATGGGGGAGGTATCACTAATAACAATCATTTACAGTGCCTCTAGATTTACTAAATCTTTCTCCAAGTCCTCAATTTCGAAATGGATGAAAACATCTCGCTTTGCCAGTTCTTTTTGGAAAGTAATCAAGTCCAGGTCTACGACTTTTCTGGCTTGGCCGATAGACAGTATTTTTTTTTCATATAAATAGACGGCAAAATCTAGCAGCAGTTCTTCGGAGCTAATTTTGGCGGATAACAAAGCTTGATCAGGGATATTAATTACCATGAAAGTTGAATTTATACACAAACAAAAGTAAGGTATTTTTTTTAAGTTTACAACAGTGGCATCCTATCATCAAAGCCCCGTCGACTTTTCCATTTGCTCCGTATACCGGCTACCCACCACCTTGATTTGCGCCGAAGCGACCTGCATTTCCCGCAGTTTTTTCCGAGTGAGTTCGATCGCAGCATTTTTGCATTTTTGACCGTAGAAATTGATCATGATGGCTTCCGTAGCATTCTCGGAGTTTCGCTGCTTGTTTTTAGGCGCTTAAGCCGTTTTTATGCCCGCCGCGCCCTCCAGGCCCAATTCCGCTATACTCAACTCCCGCATTTCGATTTTGCGGATTTTTCCCGTGACCGTCATCGGAAAACCCTCGGTAAAACGCACGTACTGTGGTATTTTGTAGTGGGCAATCTGGCCCTTGCAATATTCCTGGATTTCTTCCACCGTCAGGGTTTCGCCCTCTTTCACCCGAATCCAGGCCATCACCGCTTCCACGTATTTGGCGTCGGGCACCCCAATCACTTGCACGT
>Ga0209717_1003829_pt1 | contig 12795 bp, 6 predicted proteins | sample AD_UKC048_MetaG_FD_184418 | JGI IMG/M metagenome (GOLD analysis project Ga0209717, IMG submission 184418) | Active sludge microbial communities of municipal wastewater-treating anaerobic digesters from USA - AD_UKC048_MetaG (SPAdes) (version 2) | ecosystem: Engineered > Bioreactor > Anaerobic >... | reverse complement strand
TAGGAGCCTACCTTTGTTGAGGTAAGCTTGCTTACCCGTAGGCCGGGTTGCGGTTTTCAACCCGGCTATTTTCTTAACTGAAGTCAGGAGTATCTTCCAACCGGACCTATCCCTTTTCTCTCACTAGACCGATGCGTCGTCGTAGGTCAGGTTCCGCACTTGAACCTGACGTCACAAGCCTCAACCACTCCGAATCCATCTCCTTTTTCTTTTTATAACACCCCTCTGCGTAGGTCAGGTTCCGCACTTGAACCTGACGTCACAAGCCTCAACCACTCCGAATCCATCTCCTTTTTCTTTTTATAACACCCCTCTGCGTAGGTCAGGTTCCGCTTCTGAACCTGACATCACAAACATCATCCAATGTGTACCCATCAAATTAGCCCGCCCTACTCAGTTCTCGCCGGTCTCCGGACCGTGCGAGGTAGTTGACCGTCAGGTCTCCAACTAATGCAATAAAAAAGTCACAAGCCTTAACCAATTCGAACCAAAAATCTCTATCTGAAAAATACGCAAATCTGCGTAGGCCAGGTTCCGCCGCCTGCCCCGCGTGTTTACATGCGGGGTCAACCTGACATCTCTAACATCTTCCAACCGGACCTATCCCCTTTCTCTCACTAAACCGATGCGTCGTAGGTCAGGTTCCGTACTTGAACCTGACGTCACACACGTTTTCCAACCCGTCCTCATTTCCTCTGTAACCTGACCCACACGTTTACACCTTGGCAGAAAATCATGCGGCTGGATAACACTCTATTCTCGCCGGTCTTTTGAGTGCGACTGCTTGAGTACCTTTTGGGAAATCTCCAATTTGGACCATGCAAGGGGGTTGATCCTAAGGACTTCAGCACTACTTTGCTAGTACAGATAAAGAGGATATACTGAGTCTTAAAAATGTTGAAACATTTAAGAAATAGAGAGAATTCGATGGAATTGGGAATAATTCCAGTTTTTCCCTTGCAGTAATGCAATTTCTTATTGATTAATCACAAATAATTGGTATACTATCTATAGTCCTCACGAATCATGGAGCAAAATATGCTGAAAGTTTTCTCAATTCAGAAAGCTTTTTCTGGTTTTTCCAGCCTGATTCCCAGCCTATTCTCTAGTGTCTCTCCACACAAATCGCCAACACAAGCAAATCGTCATTTTTCAAACCCACCCCTCCCCTTTTCTCCTTCGTTTAAGGTAATGCCCCCCAAGGCAGATCTACTCATTTCGCTTTGAAAAAGCGAACCGAGCCCGCTTATTTGTTCACTTAATCAAATAATTGCCATCCTTAGTTAACGCTCTTCAACCATTGGGTGGCGCTAATTCTTCAGGTTTTTTTAACTTGATTTTGAGACGAACCTTTACACCACACCTTAATAGTTGAAAAGCTTGCTTTCAGGCTGACCAGAAAGAGAGAAATTGCTATGTCTCATCGAAGACGTCTTCACATCTATCTTTGGATTCTTCTCGCTATTGTTCTGATTTTTGCCACTCGCAGTTCGCCAGCCTTTGCTGACTTAACTGGGTCTAACGTAACTTTTGCTCCCAGTGTCACCTACGAACCAGGGAAGACCAGCGGCTCCTGCTATATTCCAGGGCAGTACCAAACGCTTTGTTTCAACCTGGACACAACCAGCCCGGATGGTCAGGACGCCACCAGCTACGCCATACAATTCCCAACCGATTGGGAGGTATACGGAAGGTGGATGGGCGACCATTTCGATTATTCCAGCATCGAACACAGCTGCACCAATGGAGGCACGATGGCAGCTTCCACAAGCTGGGGTCTCTTTGCCCAGGCTGGTCAATACATGGGCGGAGACAATCGGGTGCAGAATGAAGGCACCTCCTGCCATGCCCTCTATTGTTTTGCTGTTACAGACACCACTGACCCTGGCGATCCACCATATGATGATGAGTTGGATGCAACCGTTTCCTGGTCCTGGTCTGGAGGAGCAGGAACTTTTCCTCAAAGTGTTTGCTCCAATGATGGGGTTTATCCCCAGAGCGGTTTTCTGTGCGACTTAGAGACCGAACTGCCAGCCACAGTACCCGTCTGTCAATATGAGGAACTCACCATCCAGCCAGAAACGCTCGCTGCTGGTGAAGCTAAGACCTATTACACGCAGCAATTCACTGCAGAAGATTCACTTGGAAATGTCCTGCCAAATGACCAGATTTGGTGGAGTTATATCCCTGGAAACTTACCGATAAACTGCTCCCTTTATACCAATACCGGTATGCTGGAGTGTTACTCATATTACAATGACATTCCTCTTCCAGCTGGAACCTATAATTTCACTGTCATTGCTACTTCAATTAACAGCTGGGCGGAAGGCTCCCGGGATTACACCCTTGTGATCAACCCGCTGCTGCTCTTTGATCCTGAAACGCTCCCCTACGGTCGATTAAATCAGGAATTCTCCCAGTTAATCACGGTGTCCGAAGGAGCTGAACCCTACACCCTCACCCACATCGCAGGAACACTCCCTGCTGGAATTTCTTTTGATGAAGCTACCGATTCCTTTACAGGTACACCCACCGAAATGGGCACTTTTGAAGGGATTGTTGTGCAGGCAGTGGACGCTAATTTGGTGACCAAGACCCATACCTATTCGTTGACCGTCCTCCCGGAACATCTCTTCACCTGGACGCCCCTCACCCCCCCCTCCGGTCAGACGACGGCATTTACTGCCGATGAAGGGTTTGATACGTACAGCTGGACTTATGCTTCCGAGCCGGGAGGAGAATGTAACAGCCAAGTCTGGAACGGCGGCTCAAGATTTGCCAATATCCAATTTTTTGGTAAAGGAGATCACAAGGTTTGCCTTCGACTAATAGATTACAGCCCGGATTATGTCGAACTCAACGATGAACAATGGGTAACGGTGACAAACGCGCCTCCCAGGGTGGATTACCACTGGAGCTCCCCCAATCCTTCTTTCCCTGGTCAACAGGTCGAATCACAAGCTTACTTCTACGATTATGACGGTCCGGGAACGTTTACCTGTGAGATAGCTTGGGGCGATGGAACAACCGATACAATCTCCGCCGATAATATCAATCGGACCTGCAACTTCCCACTCCACGCTTATGAAACGACCGGGGAGTTTACCATCGAAGCTTCTGTTACGGATGATGAAGGTGCCAGTTCAGAAGCGTCGACGCTTTTGCAGAATGTTGTCTATCTCTACGCTTCAGACAGTGATCTGCTGTTGGCCTCCAACTCTCTGGCCACGTCCATAAACCTCTATGGTTTTGCTCCGTTGGGCACTGAAACCCTTGAATTCAATGTCAACGCTGACCCCGTGCATGGTTCATTGGGAGACCCGGTCTTTGTCGAATGTGAGGATTACCCAGACTCACAAATTGCAAGGTGCAAGGGCAATGTTGTCTACACCCCTGAAATCACAGATCCACTCTACGTAGGAGGTGATATTTTTGAGTTCACTGTCACCGATAGTGAAGGTCACACTTCAGACCCAGCCACAACCAACTTATGGTTGGATGAGAATGACCCACCCACAGCTGATGACAGCACGGCACTTGTCAGCACTGGTCAGCCAATCGTAATTGGGGTTTTTGCCACGGATATGGACGCTTATGACTATTCTGTGGACGAGCTGACCTTTGCCATCGACACGCAACCGCAGCACGGTACGCTTCAGTTTTACCGGAATCCTGGAGTTTTTGAATGGTTCTATGACGGTGATTGGAACACAATCGGTGCCCAGTGGGTTCAGCTCCTGACCTACACTCCTAACCCTGGTACCACCGCCACAACCGACACGTTTACCTTCCATGCCAATGATTCTCATCAGGATTCCAACATTGCCACCGTGACGCTCACCCTCTATGCTCCAAACAGCCTGCATGTCAATGTCAATGATGACGTTGTCGATACGGATGGATGCGATGATACCCACTGCAGCCTGCGCGAAGCCGTCTTGGATGCCCAGGTGGGAGATTCCATCGACTTCACCCTTCTTTCACTCCCCAACACGATCACCCTGACCTGGGATAGCGGCGGGGAATTGTTGATTAATAAGAATATCCATATCCTTGGTCCTGGCGCCGATCAGTTGACCATCAGTGCTGGGTTTGAGGATCCAGAAATGAATCCGGATGACGGTTTTAGAGTTTTCCATATCTTCAATGAGTACTGGCCGATGGAGGCCACCATTTCAGGGCTCACCATCCGCGATGGGCGAGCATCCGCGGGCGGCGGCATCTATGTTAATCAGGTTACAACTCTCAACCTTTCGGATTGTGTGATTGGTCCCAATAATATTGTTTCTTATGCCGGCGGAGGTATGGAGATCAACTATGCCGAAGTAAACATGGAGAACTGTACCGTAATTGGGAACGAAGGTACCGGCACAGTGGGTGGCGCCGGTGTGTATGTTGAATTTGGTACGTTGAATGCCATTAATTCCACCATCACAGGCAATATCACCAATAACTATGGCGGTGGATTGCTGGTTTACAATGGAAGCAAGGTCAACCTAATTCATTCCACCATCTCGGGTAATATTGCCAACCATAACTACGACACGGAAGCCTGGGGGGGCGGGGCTGGGATTTACATCGATGATTCCACAGTCAAGCTGCAAAACTCCATCGTGGCCGGCAATAACGACCTTACCGACCCTTCCGAGCACGCGAAGTGGCCAGATGTTCGAGGGGAAATCACCTCGTTGGGCGGTAACCTGATCGGGGATGACACCGGTTCAACTGGCTGGCTGCCAAGCGACGTGGTCGGTACGTCTGCCGCACCCATCGATCCTTTGCTCGGCACTCTCGACGTCCACGCTCCTGGCACAACACCCACCTACCCGTTGCTTGAGGGAAGTCTCGCCATTGACTCGGTATCCTGCGCTATTGGTGTGACCACAGACCAGCGCGGCATCATACGCCCGCAAGGGATGGCTTGCGATAGAGGCGCATTCGAAGTGGAGAACGATTTGACATATCTTTTCCTTCCTCTGACCCTGCGTTAATCTTGCTCCTGTCCCAACGGGCAGAACGCTTTTTGACAGAACTACAAACAAATCCCTCCCAAAATGGGAGGGATTTGTGTTGTGCATTCGTAGGTCAGGTTGCGCAGTTCAACCTGACACCACGAGCATCTTCCAATACAAACCTGTCTTCTTTCTCTCTTTTAATGCAATCCTCTGCGTAGGTCAGGTTCCGCTCCTGCCCCGTGTGTTTACATGCGGGGTTGAACCTGACATCACAAGCCTTTTCCAATACTATCCTCTCGTTTTATCTCGCCTACCGCCGTACGTCAAATTCCGCTCCATCCCCACACGTTTCCATGCGGGGTCAACCTGGCATTACAAGTTGTATTCGTAGGTCAGGTTGCGCAGTTCAACCTGACATCACAAGCCTTATCCAACCCGAACCTGTCTTCTTTCTCTCTGTAAATGCAATCCTCTGCGTAGGTCAGGTCGTGTGCCTGCCCCGCGTGTTTACATGCGGGGTTGAACCTGACATCACAAGCCTTTTCCAATACTAACCTCTCGTTTTAACTCGCCTACCGCCGTACGTCAAATTCCGCCCATCCCCTCACGTTTCCAGCGGGGATGAACCTACCCTACTTCACGTCATCCACCAAGCCCTGCAGCTGATCTTTCAAGGTTGAAAAAGTTACGCCCTGGGAAGTCGCCCAATCCTTGATGAGCAAATTCGCTGCCGGCAAAGGCTGACCGATGGTCTTCTCGATGTCTTCCTGCTTAACACCCCAATCCAACAAATTTTGGAACGTGGTCTTCCCGCCTACTTTGTCAGCTTCCGGCGTGTGTTCCGGGTCAGGTGTGCCAGATCCTCCTCCGGGGGTGCCATCGCCGCCTGTCGGCGTAAACGCAGGTTTACTCTCCACAATGACCTCAGACGTCTGAGTCACCTCCAGTATTGCGGGTGTCGAAAGTGCGGTCGCTTCTTTGGCAGTATGGCTCTCAAGATAAGCCAGTTGCTCCGGGCTCAGAGTCGCCATCTGCTTAAGCAGCGCGACAGCTTCCGGGAGCAAGTAAGTGTCTTCCCCAGTCAAGTCAAAAGGTAAGCCCCTATACAGTGCCACAAATAACCTGACCGAACTGGTACCCAGGTCCACGCCCAGGTCCACAAATTTCTCTTCAAGCGTCTTGACCGAGACCGCCGCAACATCCAGTTCCGAAACCCGGAAGGCAACCGCCAGATCCTCAAGTGGAATGTCGAAAAGCTCGGAAATATCGCCAAAAGTATAGGATCCGCGGATATCTGCAGGATTATATTCCCCGGCGAATTCGCCTTCGGAAAACGTCAGCGGTTCTTTAGTACTTTTTGTCGTCCACTCTCCCAAGGCATTCGAGAGCAATATTCCGCCAAAAACGATCGTAACAACAAGGACAGCCATCCAGCGCGGTGTGATCCTCATTTTTTACCTCCAATAACGAAGTCCACTGTCTGGGGTACCGGACAGTGAGCCGACGAAGTGCATTCCATGCATGAGATACATTGGTGGTTGCGTACCACCGACACAGTGCTGACTTCAATGTTCATCGGGCAGGCTTTATCGCAAGCCTTACAATCGATGCAGGTTTCCGTATTGCGGCGCAGCGAGGCGACCCGGAACGCGTTAAAAATCCCTTGGAACGCGCCATACGGGCAGGCATATTTACACCAGGGACGTTCCACGAACAGCGATGCCACGATCGTCAGCCCCAAAACCACCAAACCACCAACGGCTACTTCGCTGGTCCAAAAATTGAAAAGGGCGAAGTAGGGATCGATATTGGCAAACACCAGCGTCATCGACCTGGCGGTCATAAAAACCACCCAGATCAGCACAACATAGCGAAAATATCGCAACACATTGTCGACCTTGGCTGGAATGAAGTGGTTGTAGCGTTTCTTGAAAACTTTCTTGCCAATTTTCGCGATCCATTCCTGGAAAGTCCCCAACGGGCAGACCCAGCCGCAAAAAATTGGGCCGGCAAATAATGCCAACACGATGCCAATGATCATCAGGATCAGCGAGGACTGGTGCACCTTCTGAACAAAAGTGCCCGTGGTAATGAACTGATAGAGGCTGACCACGCCCCCAAACGGGCAAAGCGCGTGCAGTGAGGCCGAAGAGAGAAAGGCGATGCCTTTGCCGCTTTCCGCCAAAGTATGATTGATCGAGATAAAAGCGATCAAAACAAAAAAGAATAATTGCACCCAACCGCGTATCCAGTTGTTTTTCCGGCGTTTGGTTGGTTTCTTTACGGGCTGAGATAATACCATTTTTCTCCTTACTCAAAAAAATCCCTGGGAACCTTAAGTGTACCCCAGGGTGATCAGTTACGTTGGTTACGGAATGCAGGCCTCGAAAGCCGGCAGATGTTTTTCGAGAGAAGCCCGCTGAAGGTTGGTGTAAACCCGGGTTAGCATTGGATTAGTGGTGTTGGGCAGCAACTCATCGTATAAAGCCGCATCCATTTGTTCAAAGGTCACACCCATCTGGCAGGCTTCTTCAAGAGTGCTCCACTCGATCTCAGCTACCTCGCCGGCGTTCTCGCGTACTTCAATTCCAAAACGCTGCGCCACCCGGATCAACGCGTTCACGTGCTGCTGCTCGGACCGCGCAATGCGGGAAAATGGCTGGACATCCCCCAATTCATCCACGACAGCCTGGTAGGTATTCATGGCGGTGTATTCCTCTTGAATGGCCACTGCCAGATCCGCCGCTTCCTGTTCGGACAAGCTGGTAACAATAGTCTGTCCCTCGGCGTTTGCTTGCATACCGCGCCGGTTCGGAGGTCCGCCCCGCCCGGCGTCAGAGGCAGCCAGAGAAGGGCTGTAGACAGAGGCTGTGATTACCAGGGTCAATATTGCTAAAGCAATGATAGTGATTGTTTTTTTGATTTTCATTGTTTTCTCCTGTTAGATAGAGATTGATTTTATTGCCAACTTATTTAGATGGGCTTAAGCGAGTATTTGGTTTTGATATATTCCTTGGGTTAACGGCTGCTTTGGGCGCGTACAAGCCATTTCCAGCTTGCATTCGGCAGAAAGAGGGGAAAAATCCTGAGTTAACCCGAACACAGCCCAACCAGGCACATCGAAACGGCCAGAAAATGAGCTAAAGAGCTCACATTTTCGCCCCCCACCCCAAACCCGTTCTCTCTCTTTTAGGTTTATTGTGGCTACGCGCAATGTCTGATCCATAGGAGAAATGGTTCCACCGGGAAAGCGTGAACGGTGAACTCACCTGTAGGCCGGGTTCCGTTCTTGAACCCGGCTAATAAACGACCTGCAGCCTGCCATGTCGTCTTGCTCCTCGCATCATGATCCCTACGCTAGGGATGGGCTCGTGTGCCCGCGCAGCAGGGCATTTGTCCATCCGGTCAGTCGTTTCCCTCATTATTGGCTACGCGCATTGAATTTGAATGGTTTTACCTTTGAAATAAACGAATCAGGCTGACTCAAAGTCAGCCTGATTGTTCATATCTATTTTCCCACGGACCGGATCTAACTCAGTCCGTGGGTTCGATTTACTTTCCTACCGCCAGATGATGGGCAAGAACAAGCCCATGTATGGCTTGACCACAATGGTCACCATCGCGTCGTCGCTCCACTCAGCATTGATCGTCCGCACCGAGAGCAATAGGTAACGGAAGGTATCCGTTCCCATGAACCCCGCGTCGGGTGTGTAAGTGAAGGAGCCGTCATCATTCATGCTCAAAGTTCCGTGTAGGGGTTCGTCCAGAATCTGGATCGAAACCTCCTCATCGGGATCAAGCAGAACGTCGTTCGCCAGAACACCTTCCAACACGTCCTTGACCAACTCATTGCCAGTCACAACCTCGTAGAAGTCATCATTGGCAATCGGCCAATCATTCACCGGGGTGACCGTGATGGTCACAACAGCGAGATCGCTTTCCAGCACAGCATCCTTCGCCTTGTAGGTGAAGCTGTCCGTGCCGTTGAAGGTTTCATTCGGCATGTAGACGAAAGATCCGTCAGCGTTCAGGGTCAACGTGCCGTTGGAAACGGTGTCAACTAAAATCGCACTCAGGGTGTCCTCATCCACGTCGATGTCATTAGCCAGCACACCAGGAGCGGCAATGGTCAGGGTCTCTTTTTCTGCCATCGTGTATTCGTCATCTGCTGCCACAGGGGCGTCATTGACGGGGGTCACGGTGATGCTAACGGTAGCGACATTGCTATCCACCAAACCATCGTTTGCCTTGAAGGTGAAGCTGTCCGGTCCAGTGTAATCCAGATCGGGAGTGTAAGTGGCCGTTGTACCAGCCAGGGTAACCATACCGTGAGCGGGCTGATCAACAATGGCATAAGAGAGCGCATCATTTTCAGCATCCGTTGCCACCAGGGTGACATCCACGAAGGTTTCTTCCGGAGTGGTAACGGTTTGATTCTGCGCGACCGGAGCCGTGTTGACTTCCGTGACGGTCAGGGTAATTTCCTGCTCGGCACAAAGTGGTGTCGGGTCGGTATCATCGCAAACCACAACGGTGAAGGTGTAAGTGCCCTCACCCTGCTCTTCGCTGGGTGTCCAGGTGAAGACGCCGTCTGCAGTGATCGCCGCACCTTCAGGCGCACCAACCAAGCTAAAGGTCAGCACCTGGGCGGGCAGATCCACATCAGTCGCTGTGGCGGTAAAGCTAAATTCCACCAGTTCAGGAATGGTCGCATCCTCAATCAGACCCAAAACGGGTACGTCTGCAATCGGATTGACAGTAATCGTCACAGTGGCATCGTCGGTCCACAGACTCTGTGGAGCGGGATAGGTCACCAGCTGGTAAACGAAGGTGTCGGTGCCAAAGAAGTCAGGATCCGGAACGTAAGTGAAGGAGCCATCGCCAAGGAGCGAGAGGTTACCATGCAATACGTCAGTCACCAATACGATTTCCATGCCATCAAGATCCACATCGCTGTCGTTCTCCAACACGCCGGGCACCGCCACAGTCAGTGTCGTATCTTCATCCGTCGTGTAGAAGTCATCAACCGCGACTGGAGTGTCGTTTACCGAATTGACCGTAATAGTCACGGTGGCTTCGTCGGTCCAGGCTGCGTTCAACCCAGGGGTCGCAACCAATTGATAGGTGAATGTGTCTGTTCCGAACCAGTCTGGCTCAGGAACATAAGTGAAGGAGCCATCGCTCGCAAGCTCCAGGGTACCGTGCGCGGGTTGGGTCAGAACATACGATGCCAGATTATCCTGATCGACATCTCCGTCATTTGCCAACACACCAGGCGCCGCAACAACCAGCGTCGTATCCTCATCGGTTTCGTACGCGTCATCCATTGCCATCGGGTCGTCGTTCACCGGGCTAACCGTGATGGTCACAGTCGCAATGTTGCTGTCAACTGTGCCGTCGTTGGCTGTAAAGGTGAATATATCCGTGCCGTTGAAGTTCAGGGCAGGAGTATAAGTGGCTACGTTGCCAACCAGGGCAACAGTACCGTTTGCAGGCTGAGCAACGATCGCGTAAGTCAGCGTGTCGCCGTCCACATCGGTCGCAACCAGGGTGATTGGAAGCGCGGTGTCCTCAGGGGTCTCAACAGACTGATCCTGGGCAACCGGCGCGTCGTTCACCGGGCTAATCGTGATGGTCACAGTCGCAACGTTGCTGTCGGCCAAGCCGTCATTGGCTTTATAAGTGAATGTATCCGTGCCATTGAAGTTCAGGGCAGGAGTATAAGTGGCTACGTTTCCAACCAGGGCAACAGTACCGTTAGCAGGCTGAGCAACAATCGCGTAAGTCAGCGTGTCGCCGTCCACATCGGTCGCAACCAGGGTAATTGGAAGCGCGGTGTCCTCAGGGGTCTCAACAGACTGATCCTGGGCAACCGGCGCGTCGTTCACCGGGGTAACCGTGATGGTCACAGTTGCAACGTTGCTGTCAGCCAGGCCGTCATTGGCCATGTAAGTGAATGTATCCGTGCCGTGGAAATCGGCAGCGGGTGTGTAGGTGAGGGAACCGTCCGCATTCAGCACCAGCGTGCCGTTAGCGGGATCAGTTACCTTGATCGCGGTCAGGATGGCCGGGTCAAAGTCGGTGTCGTTGATGAGCACACCGCGAGCAGGAACGGTCAGAGCAACATCTTCATTGGTTGTGTAAGTGTCATCCAACGCAACCGGAGCTACGTTCAAAACGTTCAATATGATGCTTCCAACAAACGCGTTTCCTCTCAGGTCTGTAATGGACCCGTCAGGAACGGTAAAGGTGAATGAGCCTATCAAGGCCGCTGTTTCATAGCCCGGATAAGGTGTAATAGTGATCACACCGTCGACGTTAGCTGTAATCGTACCGTAGGGGCCGAAGCTTGCCATGGTAACGATTGTGCCAAGGTCAACCAGCACAGGCTCATCCATGGTGATTTCAATCGCATCTACCACGTACCCTTGATCAACAGTGAATGCTCCGTCAACCAGCAAGACATCACCGTCTGAGGCAGATTTTGCCACACCAGACTCAATAGTAGGTGCGACTGCATCATCAATATGTACACCCAGCGTAATGTCGTCCAACACGGTCTCGGTCACAAAGCCGTCCTTAGAGATGACGGATTCAATAAACACGGTCGTGTCAAAGTCCAGCGGATTGCCGCCAGGTCCAGTGACCACGATGCTGTAGTTCTCGACCTTACCGCCGTAGTTGGCATTGAAGCCAGCTCTTGGAGCGTCAGGGTCAAATAATTCGGTGAACCAGAAGGGTCCAGTGCCACTCAGAGTGATGTCGGTCAGTACGGCCACACCATCCTTGTAGACGGTCACAGTCGATCCAGCAGGTAATGAGGCGGCCAGGGTCATGCGGGAGTCGATCACGTAATCTGCTTCCACAATCACCGGAGGAATGCTCGCCGGGAAGGTCGCCGTCAGGTCGTCCACCATCATGCTCACAGAGCTCAACACGGTGTTCGCCTGCAGCCATTCCAATGCCGCGAGTTCATCTGCCGGGATCAGGACACCCAGCGTGATGTCGTCCAACACGGTCTCGGTCACAAAGCCGTCCTTAGAGATGACGGATTCAATAAACACGGTCGTGTCAAAGTCCAGCGGATTGCCGCCAGGTCCGGTCACCACGATGCTGTATTCTTCCACCTTGGTGCCGTAGTTGGCGTCAAAGTCAGCTCTCGGAGCGGGACCTGGATCAAACAGTTCGGTGAACCAGAAGGGTCCAACACCACTCAACGTGATGTCGGTCAATACTGCCACACCATCCTTGTAGACGGTCACCGTTGTGCCAGCCGGTAAGGCTTCCGCCAGGGTCATGCGCGAATCGATCACATAATCTTCTGCCACAATCACCGGAGGAATACTCGCCGGGAAGGTCGCTGTCAGGTCGTCCACCATCATGCTCACAGAGCTCAACACGGTGTTCGCCTGCAGCCATTCTAACTCCACTGTCTCACTGAAGGTAGAGCCTTCTAGCACAGATACAGTGAAGGTTTGGGTTACGCCTTCTTTCCAGTTCACCACGATATCCCAGCTTTGTGGGATTTCCGTCACCTTGGGATAGACCAGGACGAAGTGATCTCCATCTTCGATCGCATCCCAATTGTACGTAGTTCCAAATACTGTCATGGTCGTGGCACTGGTATCAAGATCAACAGGAGCGTCAATCCTAACGCCAACGCGGTAGCCTTCAGTTCGTCCAACAGACTCATCAGCAGGATACCAGGCAATAAAAGCCTATCTAAAGTATCCTGGTTTTGATCGGGAGAAGCAGAAAAGGACTAAGTTGAGTGAGAAGGAAAAGTATCAGTCCAGCCAGTTCAAACTACAACCAGATGAAGACATCTATCTCTGTCCAC
>Ga0209717_1003828_pt1 | contig 12796 bp, 8 predicted proteins | sample AD_UKC048_MetaG_FD_184418 | JGI IMG/M metagenome (GOLD analysis project Ga0209717, IMG submission 184418) | Active sludge microbial communities of municipal wastewater-treating anaerobic digesters from USA - AD_UKC048_MetaG (SPAdes) (version 2) | ecosystem: Engineered > Bioreactor > Anaerobic >... | reverse complement strand
AAATAAACTGGTTCCGGCCTCCGCTCCCTTTGTTAGTCCGATCGGCGGATGGACCCTGAATGCCACCGTAGACGGTTCATTCAGTACCACCACTTCCAATGAAAGCATCTTCTCTATCCGTAACGATGCTACCGATAACCCCGGAGTAAACGGCGCCTTACCTCAAATGTTAGGCGACCCTGCTTTAGGTGCAAGGGGACTGGTTCGGGTTAGCCCCGTTATCTGGAGTGATCCCGAATGGTTGTGCGACGACTTACGCCGTACCGCATTATACAGAACCAGCGGATCTCCGGTAAACGCCGTATTTACTGTTAAATACCGCGATTATACCAACTCCTCTGACCCGGCTCCCATGATCCGCTATGCAGAAGTCATCCTGATGCTCGCTGAAGCAGAAGCCAGAAATGCGGCTGGTACTTCTGTATCTGCCCGCGGACTGGCTTTACTGAATGCGATCAGAAACCGGGCGGTCACCAACGTGGCTGATCAGTTTACTGCTGCCAGTTTTGCCGATAAAAATGCGCTGATTGCCGCTATCCTTTTTGAAAGAAGGGTGGAATTCCTGGCAGAAGGAAAAAGATGGGGTGATATCTCCCGCCTGGCTAACGACGCAAACTTTGCGCCGATCGCTGGTGGTGGTGTTCCTTCCAAAGTAGGTTCTGGTGGTGCTACATCCGCTATGTTCAACTGTGCCGGTGCTACGTTCACCCGCTCAGTACCTGCCCTGGCTTATTCCAACTTCCGTTTCCTGTGGCCGGTTCCGCTGTCTGAAATTCAGCAGAACGCCAACTACGATCAGAATCCTGGTTACTAATCAACCGGATCTTAATAATGAAAGCGGCCCCGAATCGGGGCCGCTTTTTTTTGCCTGCGGCAAAAATGGGTGGCCACGAATTGACACAAAAGGTCACGAAAAAAATACAGGCCACGGATAACACAGATCAACACGGATAGAGAAAAATACTCGCAGGAGCTGTATTGACTACTAACTACCGACTACGAACTACTAACTTGTTCTGGAGGGGCTGTTTCCTGACAACTGACATCTGACATCCGACAACTTTCTCTCAGGAGGTGTATTGACCTGCCTACCGGCAGGCAGGCTACTAACTACCGACTACGAACTACTAACTTGTTCTGGAGGGGCTGTTTCCTGACACCTGACACCCGACACCTGACACCTTCTACCTGATCAGCGTCACCGTCCCCCTACTCACCAATGGCAATCCATTAAACCCTTTCCCTTTCGCTGACCAGATAAACACACCCGTATCCTGCAGTATTCCTTTTACTCTTCCATCCCAGCCTTTTGCCGGATCGGTGGAAAGAAATATCCGTTGACCCCAACGGTTAAAAATTTCAAACCGGATCTCTTCCACGCCTACCGGGGAAAAGGATAGCATGTCATTTAATCCATCGCCATTGGGGGTAAATGCAGAAGCCACATATACAGCCGGGCCTTTCATGAAACTGATCTTCACCGAGTCCTTGTCTGAACAACCCACTTCATTAGCGACGGTTAGCATGTATTCTATATTCTGATCACCCGATACAGTCGGATGCATGATAAAGGGGTCGTTCAGTCCGGTGGCCGGTGACCAGCTATACAACAGATTCGGACCCGTACTGCTGTTGCCAATCAGTTGATACGATTGCCCGATTGGAAGAACCCGGTCCGGACCGGCATCGGCTTTTACGGATTCATAAATCAGAATATCTTTTGCCACCGAGTCTTTACATCCCAGATCCGATTGCACGGTCAGCCGCAATGCCAGGGGATAAGGCATGGTGCCTGAGACCGGATGTGTATACGTAATGGAGGGACCGGTTCCGATCACCCGGTTATTATGTAATTCGCGCCAGGTCCAGGTAACCGGTAAAGAACCGGCAACAGATACCGTGCGGTCATTCAACTGCAATGGCTGGTCCTTACAAGCCTGACCACTCCAGTCAAAATTCACCTGCAACCCGCCAGGATAAATTTTTGCCGTACTGAATACGGAATCGGAACATCCGGCCGGGTTGGTAACTCTTAAGCGGACCTGAAACGTGCCCTGTTGCGGATATAAATAAATCGGATGTTGTATGATGGAGGTATCGTTCAGGATAGAAGGTACGCCGAAATCCCAGTGATAACTATTCACCGCATTATTGGTATGCAGGAAGCCCGCAATATTATCATTACAGTTGATGATTGCATCGGGCTTTCGTATTTCGCAATCATATACATTCACCTGGTAATCCTTACGACTCGTATTGATCAGTTTCCCATTCCGGTATTCCTCCATTACCATGGCCAGGGCAAAGGCACCGGTACGATCCGGCGTACCACTAAAATTCCCCTTTTCATCCAGCGTCATGGGAGGAGCTCCACCTGCCGGATTCGTTTCCGTAAATCCGTTTCTGAAAAAGATCGGGAAAAAACTGGTGGTAGCTGCATTCACTTTCATATAGGATGGAGCCGGCCTTACTACGACAGAATCACCATCCGGATCACTGAATTGAAATTGATACTGTAGCGGTTTCCCTTTACAGGCATAAATCACCGAGTCATTCAGACTGGCCGGACTGCTGTTCACGTCCACACTATCATGCGAAGGGATATAAGTGACATAAGTCAATGCCTGTCCACCCACCGGGATGGAGTTGACCATTTCGATGCCGCCATTCCCCGCATCGCTCTGAAGATTACCTAAGCCGTTGCGACAGCAAATCGTATAGTAAAAGGTAAATCCCTCCGGACTATAGGGCAAGCCCACCTGCTGCGTATAGGTTCTTTCTTCGATACAGAAGGTCGGGTCATTAACAGAACAATACGTCTTCGAAGAATAGGGAAGCACCCGGACAACCGGATTCGTCATGATATACTCGCGATAGATCTGCGGATGAATATTGCGGGTGAGGTCGGTGGAGTTGATCATACTGATCACGGGATCATTCAGATCCGCTTCAGTAAAACAATCCCGGTACAACTTCAGCGTGAGTTCATATACATACTCATTACCGAAACGGTTGATAAACCGGTAACTGATCTGCCCGCCGGCAAACTGTCCGCCGGAAGCAGAAAAAAAATTGATCAGCAATAAAAGGGTAATGGCTGGTTTCAGCCCTAAAAACCGCATTGATAAATTTACAAATTCTGTCTTTCAGTTACCGCAAGAATCTGCAAACGGTTAATTCAGCAACTCAGCCAGTTTGGCTTCCAGCGCCGCGCCACGAAGCGATTGGGCAATGATCTTTCCCTGGGGATCCACCAACACATTAAAGGGAATGCCATTGAACCCGTAAAGGGCCACTACCGGACTGCTCCAGAATGCCAGATCACTTACCTGTGGCCAGGTGAGTTTATCATCCATGATGGCTTTTACCCAGGCCTCTTTTTGTCCGGGCCGGTCCAGCGACACCCCCAGGATGGTGAAGTTTTTATTCTTATACTTATTATACGCATTTACCACATTGGGATTTTCCATCCGGCAGGGGCCACACCAGCTGGCCCAGAAATCCACCAGCACATATTTACCCTGGAATGAACTCAGTTTGATGGTATTACCGGAGGGATCGGGCAGACTGATCTCCGGTGCACTCATCCCAATCAGGTTGGGAGAAGCTTCCTCTTCTTTTTCCAATATTGCTTTGACACTGGCTACTCCCTGGTGATTAGGAAAAGCAACTGCCAGCTCATTCACGATTCCGGTCACTTCTTCATTACTGAGGGGCTGCAGACCAAATCCTTTATTGCCGGCCATGCTTTGATAATAACCCACTATCATAATGGACAAAGCCGGATTCTTACTGCCCTTAATAGTCGTAGTGGTAAAGGTTTTCATCTCACCGGATATACGCATGCCTTCTGCATTCAATGGGACAAATAAACTATCCGGAGCGTTTTGCTTCATGAGACTGTCAGCCCGGCGGGCCAGCGGAAATATAGTTTGCAATCTTGAATTAAATCCGGTCATGAAATCTTTCAGTTGCAGACTTACCGGTGATCCTTTCACTTCATAAGATTCCACAAACTGGTTGTTCTCTTTATTAAAAGTTGCATCCAGACTGATGGATGAAACATCATTAATAATCGCAGCAATCGGATACTCGTTCTGATCCAGGCGGAGATTGTACACCCGGGATTCGGAGAGCGGGGCGGTCAGTTTATATTTCCCGTCTTTGCCCAGTTCAGCAGAATCCAGGATGACCCCGTTCTGAGGGATCATGGGCACTTCTTCCAGGTAGATCATCCGGGCAGTATTATTCGTGATCGTTCCTCTCACTTCAAACTGGCTCCCGGTCTTTTTCCCTTTACAGGAAGTCAACAGGCTCATGGCGGCAATCACTACAAATACAAGTCTCATTATTTTGAATTTAAACGTTCGAGTAATAAATCATTGGTCATTTTGGGATCGGCCTTCCCTTTGGTCTGCTTCATCACTTCCCCTACAAAAAGGGCCAGTAATCCTTTCTTTCCTTTTTGATATTCGGCCACTTTGGCGGCAAGTTTTTCCAGTACGGCATCCACCACGGGTACCAGCTCCGAGGCATCGGATTGCTGTAGCAGATTGTTATCAGTAGCGATCTGTTCCGGATCCTTTTCTGGTGATTGCATCAGCAACGTGAATAAACGGGAAGAAGCCATGGAGAAACTGAGTTTGCCGGCATCCACCAGTTGTATCAGCTTTGCCAGTTGCACCGGGGCCAACGGGAATTCATCAATCTCCTGGTTGTTTTCATTCAGCCAGGTCTTTACCGGACCCAGTATCCAGTTGGCCGCAGCCTTACTGTTGGGGGTATGACTGATTACGGCTTCAAAATAATCGGCCAGCAGTTTATCTTCTGTCAGCACCATGGCATCATACTCGGTCAGCTGTAAAGCCATATATTTTTTGATCCGTTCCTCCTGTAACACTGGAATGGCCGCACGAATGGATTCAATAAAAGCATCTTCAAGATGGAAGGGTGTCAGATCCGGATCCGCGAAATACCGGTAATCATCCGCATCTTCTTTATCCCGGATTGAAAAAGTAGTGTTGTTATTCGCATCAAAACTCCGGGTTTGCTGACGAATCACTTCTCCATTTTCGAGCAGGTTGATCAGACGGGCCGCTTCCACTTCAATGGCCCTTTTCACATTACGGATGGAATTGAGGTTCTTTACTTCCACGCGGGTGCCCAGCTTCGGATCGCCTTTTTTCCGTACTGATATATTGGCATCACAGCGAAGGCTTCCTTCTTCCATATTGCCATCGCAGATATCCAGGTAGCGCACGAGTTTGCGCACTTCAGTGAGATAAGCAAACGCTTCTTCGCTGCTGCGGATATCCGGCTCCGTTACAATCTCCACCAACGGGGTGCCGGCCCGGTTATAATCGATACAGGTATTTAGTTCATCCACATCATGCAGGCTTTTCCCCGCATCCTCTTCCATATGGATCCGGTTCAGCCGTATTTTCTTCTCTCCTTCTGTTGTCTTAATTTTTACATACCCGTTCTTACAGATCGGGGTGGTATGCTGCGATACCTGGTAGCCCTTGGGCAGGTCGGGATAGAAATAATTCTTCCGGGCGAAATAATTGTGCTTTTCAATTTCACAATGACAGGCCAGACCCATTTTAATGGCATGTTCAATGGCCCGGCGGTTCATCTTTGGCAAGGTACCGGGATGACCGAGGGTGATGGGACTGACATGGGTATTGGGCTCCGCCCCATAGGCAATAGAGTCGCCACAGAATAACTTGCTTTGGGTGAGCAACTGGGCATGCACTTCCAGTCCCACCACTATTTCGTATGTACCGCTGTTTTCCATTTTATGAAGGGCAAAAATAGCCCATTTGGGCCAGTACAGCGGCGTAAAAAAGAGAAGCTGCTAATGACGTATGCCCCCTTCGGTACACTCAGGGTGACATACGTCATTAGCAGCCTCAGTTTAGAGCTCCTGCAGAAAGGTTCTGTTTACAGGTCGGCTGTTTTTATTTTTCTTGGCATTTTTACTTCAATATTCATGGTCTTTCCGCCTCTTGACAGTTTTACCATGATGGAGGTTTTCTCCTTGCTTTCTTTAATGATCCTTACAGTCTCGTCGGTACTGTTTACTGCTTTGCCATCGATCTCGGTGATCAGATCCTCTTCTTTCAAACCTGCTTTGGCCGCATTGCTTTCCTGGTCCACTTCAATCACCTTGACTCCTTTACCATCGTCAGTGTCCTGAACGGAAAGTCCCAGTTTGGGGCCATTACCGCTCCAGCTCCATCCCTGTCCCATCGGGGCTTCAAAGACTTTGAAACGGTTCAGTTCCTGTAATTCGCGCATATCCGGAAAAGCGGGACTATGACCATCATTCTCTACCCTGAATTCTCTTAAAAGGGGACTGGTGGATCCAAAGGAGGACATGCCCTTCCATTTACCGAGTTCAGCAGTGGCTTTCTGTTCTTTTTTATCACGCAGCCATTGTACCGTTACTTTATCACCAGGTTTTTGTTTGTTGATGGCGGAAGAAAGATCATCCGGATTTTTGATCTCGGCCTCATTGATACGGGTGATAATATCCCCTTCTTTTAAACCAATTTTTTCTGCAGCACTCTCTTTGGTTACATCAGTCACCTTCGCTCCTTTTTCATCGCTATTGGTGGTTACACCCAGCATAGCCCGGCTATCGTCAGAGCGAAACAACATGGTATTTCCATTATTATTGAAAGTCATAGTGCCGCCCCGCGGACCGCGTGTCATGGACAGGGATTCCACATCTTTTAAATTATTCAGCATCACTTTTACATCGGCATCCTTATACTCTTCGATCGGTTTTCCGTTAATGGTAATCTTGTCTTCACTGATTTCCACCACGATTTTATCTTTCTTATCGCCTTTACGGGTGATCGTGATCTGCTGGACTTCCTTTTTTTCTTTCTTTTTTTCCTTGATCTTTTCCTCCGGCTGGGCCATCAGAAAGGCAGGTAAACAAAGGGCCAGCAGCAGGGCAGGCATCCATAGTTGAATCCGTTTCATACGCATAAAATCTGTTTTATTTTTTATCTACGTTAAGTTTCGTAGATCAAATATAAAGAGAAATTTGGAAATACGAAATGTTTCGGAAATGTTAAATACAGGGAGGGGGCTTTAATGGAAGCCTACAAAAAATTTGAAATAGCTTGACAGAAGGGATTATTGATTATTTATTATTAATTATTGGGGGTCGTTTATAAGCTGCAAAATTCTCACTAGGAGGTAAATAATTAATAATCAGTTATTAAGACCCTTCCCTGTTTAAAAAGACGCTCCAAATTCAAGCGACTCAATAATCAATAATTACTACCAACTATCTCATACGTCCTCGCCTCATGCCCATCCACCATCTCCTCTCCGATATACTTCATCCCACATTTCTCCAATACTTTAAGGGAAGCTATATTACCTGGCATGGCCCGTCCTACTATCCTATTCAGACCCAGTTTTTCAAACCCATACCGGAGTGAAGCCATGGCCGCTTCACTGGCATAGCCTTTTCCCCAGGCGGTTTTCATAAAGCGGTAACCGAGATCGATCTCATCCAATTCGGGACGGTATTTTAACCCGCACCAGCCAATGAACTCCATGCCGGGTTTGGTATGTACCGCCCAGCGCCCATGATTATACAAGGCATACTGCGGCAGGATCACCTGTTCCAGTACCTCATTGGCATGGGCCAGGTCACGCACCGGGTCGCCGGTATACAGTGTGACTTCCGGGTCCTCATTCAGGGTATAAATCAATTGTCCTTCGCCGGGTTCAAACTGGCGAAGGATCAACCGTTCTGTTTCAATGATAACGTGCATAGATAAACGAAGAGTAGTTTTACTAACCGGAAAGTGGTATTGTGTGTTCCGCAGAATTGCAGTAATTAGTGCTTTAATTCAAGTGACGGTTTCCATGCAGTACTTCATCTCCATTTCCATTATTAGCATTTGCCTGGTTGTGATTTTCTGGGGTCTCCGGACCTACAAAGAGAACAGGGAGCTGGAAAAACAACAACAGAAATACAAGGAAGACGACGACTTCAGATTATACCACTGAACCTTACAATAATTTTTTAACGGCTTCAATCACTTCCTGCAATTTATCGACCTGCTGGCCACCGGCCGTAGCCAGTGTTTTCTGTCCACCGCCTCCACCCTTGATCAGGGGGGCCACAATCTCTTTGATGATCTTACCGGCATCCAGGTTCTTGGCGACAGTCACCGTTTCCGAAATACCAACCGCCACAAAAGGCTTACCCCCGATATTAGCACAAAGCACGGCCACATGATCGCGCAGGTGATTCTTCAAATCAAAGCATAATTTTTTCAGGGCATCCGGATTACTGACTTCAACAATGTCCCCGATAAAGTTCACACTGTTGATGATTTCATCTTTCTGCAACAACTCGTTGCGGATACCCACCAGCTGACGGGCTTCCATCGCTTCTGCATGCTTTTTGAGTTCCGTATTTTCTGCCTGCAGACTTTCCACCGCTTTCTGCAGGTCCTTGGGATTTTTCAGTACTTCTTTCAGACTGCTGATCAGTTGCCCTTGTTCATTCACAAACAACTCGGCCTGTTTACCACAAACCGCTTCCACCCGTCGTACACCCGCAGCCACGGCTGATTCACCGGTGAATTTGAAGAGCCCGAGTTCGCCCGTAGCGCCCACATGGGTACCGCCGCATAATTCGACCGAATAAGCGGGATCCATGATCACCACCCTCACCACATCGCCGTATTTTTCGCCAAACAAAGCCATGGCACCGAGTTTCAGCGCTTCTTCCTTGGGCAATGATTTTATAACCACCGGAATATTCTCCCGGATTTTTTCATTGACAATCGTCTCGATCCGGGCCATTTCTTCCTCGGTAACCTTGGCGAAATGCGAGAAGTCAAAACGTAAACGTTCCTCATTCACCAATGATCCTTTCTGGGCCACATGATTTCCCAGTATCTCTCTCAGGGCCGCATGTAATAAGTGCGTGGCCGAGTGATGCAGGGTGGTCTCTTTGCGTTTTGCCGCATCCACTTTCGCATTCACCTTACCGGATACCTCTGCTGGCAAGGTTTCTGTAAAATGAATGATCAGGTCATTATCTTTTTTCGTATCCACTACGGCCACTTCCGTTCCCCCGATCGTTAACCAGCCCTTATCCCCTACCTGTCCGCCGCTCTCGGCATAAAAAGGAGTCTGTTCCAACACCAGCTGGTATCCTTCCTTGCCCTTAGCTTTTACTTTGCGGTATTTTAATACTTCGGTTACCCCTTCCAGTGAGTCATAGCCCACAAACTGGTTGGCACCACCCTTGAGTTCGATCCAGTCACCGGCATCCACCGTGGTGGCCGCCCGGCTCCGGTCTTTCTGTTGCTGCATTTCGGCTTTAAAGCCTTCTTCATCCACTTTCAGGTTATTCTCGGCGGCAATCAGCTGTGTCAGATCCAGCGGGAAACCATAGGTATCATATAATTCAAAGGAATCCTTACCGGAAATACTGCCCTGGGCAATCAGGTCATCTACTCTTTTCAACCCTTTCTCCAATGTGCGCAAAAACGCATCCTCTTCTTCTTTCACCACTTTGCTCACAAAATCCACCTGCTGCTGAAGTTCGGGAAACACATGGGCAAACTGGCCGGCCAGTAACGGAACCAATTGAGCCAGCAGGGGCTGCTTATAATCCAGGTAAGAATAATAATAACGTACGGCCCGGCGCAGGATCCTTCTGATCACATAGCCGGCTCCGGTATTAGACGGCAACTGACCGTCGGCAATCGTAAAACTGATCGCGCGGATATGATCGGCGATCACCCGGAAGGCCACGGCCTGTTTACTGTCACCCCGGTCATAAGGCTTACCCGTTATTTTCTCCGTGGCTTCGATCGTCCCGCTGAAAATATCGGTATCGTAGTTAGAGGTCTTTCCCTGTAACACCCGCACCAAACGTTCCAGTCCCATCCCGGTATCCACGTGTGTGGCAGGCAAGGGTTCAAGACTACCGTCTTTCTTCCGGTTAAACTGCATGAATACATTGTTCCAGATCTCGATCACCTGCGGATGGTCTTTGTTCACCAGCATATGTCCGGGTACCTTGGCCCTTTCCTCATCGGAACGCAAATCCACATGGATCTCACTGCAGGGACCACAGGGACCGGTGTCTCCCATCTCCCAGAAATTATCTTTCTTATTTCCGAATACGATCTGGTTAAACGGATCGGGTAAAAGTGCTTTCCATTTATCAAGCGCAATTTTAGAAGCGGGCAGTTTCTCTTTCTCATCACCTTCAAATACGGAAGCATAGAGACGGCTTTTGTCAATCTTATATACTTCAGTCAGCAGTTCCCAGCTCCATTCAATGGCTTTATCCTTGAAATAATCCCCGAAACTCCAGTTGCCCAGCATTTCAAACATGGTATGGTGATAGGTATCCACCCCCACTTCTTCCAGGTCATTGTGTTTGCCACTTACCCGGAGACATTTCTGGGTATCCGCGGCTCTTTTATAGGGAGCCGGTTTATTGCCCAAAAAATAATCCTTAAACTGGTTCATCCCCGCGTTGGTAAACATCAGGGTGGGGTCGTTTTTTACCACAATAGGGGCTGAAGGGACAATTTCATGTCCTTTGGAGCGGAAAAAGTCCAGGAAAGCGGTACGTATATCTGCGCTGGTCATCATATTACAACAGTAATTGGGTTGATTTTTGCCTTATAACAGGCTATATTTGTTCACCTTCGAAAGAAGGGAGCAAAGGTAAAATATTCAGATGGCATTCTGTGGTTTAACCCTTTAGTAGGCCGCCTCCATGAAGAAAATCAAATATTACTATAATACCAATACACTCCGGTACGAAAAACTGGAGACGCCGCTGCGGGTAAAACTGCTCCGGGTTTTTGGTTTTGTAGCGGCCGCCCTGGTTACCGCCGGTCTGATCTCCTACCTCGCATTCCAGTTTGTAGGCTCTCCGAAAGAACGCATTTTACAACAACAGAATAAGAACCTGAAAGACAACTACTACGAACTCCTGGACGAACTGGAATCAGTCCAGAACCAGATGAAAGAGTTGGAAAAAAGGGATAATGATGTATACCGGGCAATTTTTGAAGCCAACCCGATACCCGACAGCGCCCGTGCTAAAGAGCTGGAAATCAAACTGGAAATCGCTAAAATTGAGAAACTGAGGGACCATCAACTGGTCGCCTCGATCAATAATACCCTGAATAACCTGGTCAGCCGGATCAGCGTCCAGAAAAAATCCTATGACGAAGTGGATGAACTGGTAAAGAACAAGGCTAACCTGCTGGCCCGTACACCGGCCATCCAGCCGGTGAGCAATAAGGACCTGAACCGGGTAGCATCCGGATATGGCTACCGGATCGATCCGGTGTATAAAACCACCAAGTTTCACGCAGGCCTCGACTTTTCCGCCCCCACCGGTACTCCTATTTATGCCACGGCAGATGGGACCATCAGTCTGTCCGGCAATTCAGGAAATGGCTATGGCAACCACGTAATCATCAATCATGGTTATGGCTATGAGACCCTTTATGGCCACATGGTACGGGTGAAAGCCCGGAACGGACAGGCCGTTAAACGCGGCGAAGTGATCGGCTGGGTAGGCAGTACCGGAAAATCCACCGGCCCCCACTGTCACTATGAAGTCCATAAAAACGGGAATAAAATCGATCCCATCTACTTTTTCTATAATGACCTGAGTCCGGAACAGTTTGACCTGCTCCTCAAAAAAGCAGCCGCCAGCAACCAGAGTTTCGACTAAGAGGATCCGCCAACCTTCATTTTTCCACACCGCCTTTGCAGACCCGAAAGGGCCCGCTTTGTTCGTTACTTTTACAGCTCACGTATGGCAAAATCACTCACACAAATCAGCCTGGACTTTGGTGGCTTTGATGAACCGGTTCCAAAACCGGCCAAGCAGCCCGTGCAAAAGAAAAAAGCAGCGCCCTCCCGTATTTCGGTCATTGCACCGGATCCGGCGCCTGAACCCGTGATTGAACCCGTATACAATGAACCTGTGTACACTGAACCTGAAGAAGTATTGTCGGTCGTGGAAGAAGCAGCGCTGCCGGTACAACGAGCCGTTGCCAAAAGAACAACGGTGGCGGGCAAACGGGGCCGCCGCTCGTTGAAAGATTCAGCCCTTCAGGCCGACCTGGTGCAGGTACCTGAGGATGAAGTGCTGTTTAAAAAACAATATTATTCCATCGGGGAAGTAGCCACGATGTTCCGCGAAAACCAATCCCTGATCCGTTACTGGGAAACAGAGTTTGATATCCTGCAGCCCCGCAAGAACCGGAAGGGCGACCGTTTTTTTCGTCCTGTGGATATCAAGAACCTCGTCCTGATCTACGATCTGCTCCGCCGCCGGAAGTTCACCATTGAAGGCGCCAAGGATTACCTGAAGAAAAACAAGAAGGCCGAAGAAAAATTCGCCGTGATCCAGTCGCTTCAAAAACTGAAAGGCTTTTTACTGGAACTCAAGGCAAATCTGTAATTCCCTGCAACTTTAACGATTCCCGCTTCATCATTTGACCGGCTGCCAGTAGATTTGCAGAATCAGGCTTTTATCCTACTATATTAATGGGCTATTAACCGGTCAACCGTAAAACCGCAACAGATGAAAAAATTGCTATTACTCCTTACCCTTTCTATTAGTCTATCCGCCTTTTCCCAGCATCAATACGAAGTGCTGGTGGAGCAACCCAATGAAAAAACCCTCAAAGGCATCATCTCCCGCCAGGTGCTGCTGGCCGATACTACGTTTAAATGGTATGCAGCCAATCTTAAAGGATATACAGTACGT
>Ga0209717_1003827_pt1 | contig 12797 bp, 9 predicted proteins | sample AD_UKC048_MetaG_FD_184418 | JGI IMG/M metagenome (GOLD analysis project Ga0209717, IMG submission 184418) | Active sludge microbial communities of municipal wastewater-treating anaerobic digesters from USA - AD_UKC048_MetaG (SPAdes) (version 2) | ecosystem: Engineered > Bioreactor > Anaerobic >... | reverse complement strand
CTCGCCTGCGACCATTATCACCGGCTTGAAGAGGACGTAGCGCTTATGAAATCGCTCGGCGTGAAGGCCTACCGGTTTTCCATTTCCTGGCCAAGGGTATTGCCTGCCGGACGCGGCGCCGTAAATCAGTCCGGCATTGATTTTTACAATCGGCTCATCGACAGCCTGTTGGCAGCGGGTATCGAACCCTGGGTCACTTTATATCACTGGGATTTGCCGGCAGCGCTCGAATTTGAGATAGACGGCTGGCTGGGTGAGGAAATACCCGATGTGTTTGCCGCCTACGCCGACGTGTGTTTCCGGCATTTCGGCGACCGGGTAAAAAACTGGATCACCATCAACGAAGCCTGGGTGGTGGCTATTCTGGGTTACGGCCATGGCGTGTTTGCCCCCGGAAAGGTGTCGAAAGACTTGCCTTACCGCGCGGGACACCAATTGCTCAAGGCGCACGCCCAGGCGGTGGATGTGTATCGCAAAAAATATCAGGCGGTGCAGGGCGGTAAAATCGGCATCACCAACAACTGCGACTGGCGCGAACCGCTCACCGATAGTGCCGCCGACCGGGCCGCTGCGGAACGGGCACTGGAATTTTTTCTGGGCTGGTTTGCCGATCCGGTGTACAAGGGCGATTACCCCGATTGTATGAAAGAACGGCTGGGCGACAGGCTGCCCGCTTTTACGCCGGAAGAAAAAGCGCTGATACAGGGTTCTTCCGACTTTTTCGGATTGAATCATTACACCACCATGTATGCTTCCGATGCTTCGCAAAGTGCCGGCGCCGGCAGCGTATACGGCAACGGCGGCCTTTCGGAAGACCAGGACGTGGACCTGAGCGTGTCTCCCGACTGGGCGATGACGGATATGCAATGGGCTATCGTTCCCTGGGGCTGCCGTAAACTGCTGGAATGGATCGCTGCCCGCTACGACAACCCGCCGGTGTACATCACCGAAAACGGCTGCGCTTTCGACGGCAAACTGGAAGACACGGAGCGTATCGCTTTTTTTGACGGATATTTATCCGCCGTACACGAGGCCATCGGAAACGGTGTCGACGTGCAGGGCTATTTCATCTGGTCGCTGCTCGACAATTTCGAATGGGCGTCGGGGTATTCCAAAAAATTCGGGATCACACACATCGAGGAAGGTACGCTAAAGCGGGTGCCGAAGGCTTCGGCTTGGTGGTATGCGGAGGTAGTGCGGCGGAACGGGCTGGGTTAACTTTCGGCCGGCCATCGGTTTAACAGAAGTTGTAGAAAAACAGTCAGGAAGGCCGATTGATGCGAATTACCTGCGATTCCAGGTTTTCTCCATGTACCAGAATTGCTTCATGGATTCGATGTGCAAGTGCATCGAAATCAATGTCTTCCGTGCAGGCAATAATGCCAGCATGGCTTGGATTTTGCCGGTGAAGCAGGAAAAAGTCTTTTCGGTTGAAAGTTAAAACGGCTCTTTGTTCAGCCGTGGCGAAAGACAATACATTTTCATCTGGAATGGCTTGATTGGAATTTCCGGCCTCGTGCGTGGTTAACACGTCATGCCCCAACTGTCGTAAAATTTCGATGGCACGGGTTGGGAAATTTTCATTTGCATAAATACGCGCCATAACTCAGGCTTCTTCATTTTCCAGTATTTCCTGGTCAATTTCTTCCTTGTAGGCAAGATAGTACGCCCAGGCATTGCTCAAATCCTGATGGCGCAACGTGGGATAATTCTCCAAAAGTATGGTATCTGTTAGGCCCATCAATTTGTATGCGACCAAAGTTCTAACGGGAATACGGGTGCGAATAACACAGGCCACGCCACCACACACGCCGGGTGTTTTTTCGATGCCAGGGAAATCGCTGTTGAAAGATCCCGCTACTTTTTGATAAAGTTGCGCTTTTTCAGCGAGCGACATTTCAGGGAGCAGCGCTTCCGCTTTTTGAAGAGCAGTCATACAGAAGATGTTTTATTACAAAGATACGTAGAAAACATACTTTGTGATGCTGCGGCTGGCCATCGTAAAGAAAGCCTTATCCTTTACCGTACACCGCCAAATGCCGCGCTATATACTTCCCGATGATATCGAATTCAAGGTTCACCGCATCACCGGCTTGCAGGTCCTGGAAATTGGTGTGTTCCCAGGTATACGGAATAATGGCCACGGAAAAAAGATCGCCGGCAGGTTCAACCACCGTCAGGCTGACGCCGTTGATGCAAATGGAGCCTTTATCGACCAGCAGGTGTTCGGGCGTGGGGTGGTATTGGAAGGTGTAACGCCAGGAGCCGCCCGTTTCGAGCACTTCCACCACCCGGCCGGTGGTATCGACGTGGCCTTGTACGATGTGCCCGTCGAGCCGGCCGCCCATGGGCATACAGCGCTCCAGGTTTACTTTTTTGCCTACGGCCCAGGCGCCGAGGTTGCTGCGCCGCAGGGTTTCATCGACGGCCGTAACGGTATGACAACCGTCGGCCAGTGCCACCACCGTGAGGCAAACTCCGTCGTGGCTCACACTCTGATCGATCTTCAGTTCACCGGAAAGCGCGCTTTCTATGGTAAAATGCACGTTCAGACGGTCCTTTTCAATACTTTTTACTTTACCCAGCGACTCGATAATGCCTGTGAACATGGGAGGGGAGTTTATGGGTTTAGGGGTTTTTGAGTTTATAGTTTATGGGTTTATAGGTTTATGGGTTTATAGGTTTATAGGTTTATAGGTTTATGGTGCTTCGCCCGGACATTCGAGTGGACAGGGCGAAGCACCATAAACCTATAAACCTATAAACCTATAAACCCATAAACCCATAAACCTATAAACCCATAAACCCATAAACTATAAACTCAAAAACCCCTAAACTTTAATTATTTGCCAAAAATGCCGCCCAGAATACTTCCGAGCATGCCGCCGCTTTGGCCGGGTTGCTGTTGTTGCTGCTGCTGGCTGCCGCCGCCGAGTACGCCGCCGAGTACGGAGCCGATCAGGTCGCCCATACCGCCCTGCTGGGAAGCATTTTGCGCCGAACCCATCAGGATATTGCCGATGCTGCTGAGGTCGAGACCGCCCTGGCTGCGGGCTTTGCCCAACACGCTCATCACGATCGGTGCGAGGATGGGCATCAGTTTCATTACCTGGCTGGCGCTGAGTCCGGAAGACTGGCCGATCTGCTGCGCCGCATTTTCCTGCTGTCCGCCCAGGATATGGCCGAGAATACCTCCACCATTGGTGGCGTTGCTTGTTTGATTACCCTGGATCATACCGCCTACCATGCCCATGATGTCGTCGACCATGCTGCCATCGTGGTCGCGGTCGAGGGCATTGCCCAGTGCGGAAAGGCCGCCTTCGGTACTTGCGTTATTTGCAAGGCCACCGAGCAGGGTGGCGAAAATACCCGAAGCAGCGGTTGCCGTTTGCTGAGGTTCTGCGCCGATGTGATCGCTGATTTGCGAAACAACGTCATCGGACAACTGGCCTTGTAAAATTTGCATTAAATCCATAATTCTGAACTTCAATAAAGTGATTGGAAAAGTGAAATCTGCCAAATGGCGCATTCTATACGAAACAAGGCATAAAAGTAACAGTACTTTCGGGGCTTGTCGGCCCAAAACGGCATAAAATTGGATCGTTCGGCAAATAATTTTTTAAGTCACCCTGTAATTTTGAGAAAAGCCGCAATTTTACGCGGTTCGCCATCCAATGAAATGACCCCGATGCGCGTTCCACCTGAAGTCCGACTATCCAATATGAATTATCGCGCTGCTAAACAATACATCCTGAACAGGCTCCGAACGGAATTGTCTGTTCAATTGTATTACCATGGTTTGCACCATACCCTGGATGTATTGAAGATGGCAACCAAAATTGCCCTGGACGAGGGTGTGCGTGGCCGCGACCTGAAACTGGTCAAAACGGCAGCCTTGTTTCACGACTGTGGGTTCGTCAAAAACAAACACGCCGGGCACGAAGCCGAAGGCTGCCTCATCGTGCGCGAACACCTGCCGCCGCTCGGCTATACCGATGCCGATATCGAAACGATCTGCGGCATGATCATGGCCACAAAAATTCCGCAAAACCCCAATAACCTGCTCGAAGAAATTATCTGCGATGCCGACCTCGACTACCTGGGGCGCCCCGATTTTTATCCGATCGGCAATACGCTGTTTCAGGAAATGCAGAACTATCACCTCATCGGCAATGAAACGGACTGGAACAAACTCCAGGTCAGTTTCCTTTCCGTACACCGTTTTTATACCCGTACCAATAAAACGCGCCGCGATCCGGTGAAGCAGCAGTACCTGGCGCAGTTGAAAGTAGTGGTAGCGGCGTACTGATGTTGGTTATTTACCCAACAACACTATGCCAAACGCCGAATTCACCTTCACTTTTCCGCCCTGTACCTCCACCTGCCGGCCCGAGTAATAATCCAGCAGTTTGGTTCCCTCCGGGAAAACGTCCTGTACGCCAATCGTTTTTTCTCCCACAGGCAAGTCGATACCGGCCACTACAGCGTCGTGGAAAGCGCCGGATTGAAATATCCTTTTAAACGTATAGGGTTTGTTCGACAGCATGGTATGTACGCCGGCGCCTACAGCCGGGTGTGCACGCCGGAAACGCCCGAGTTTCTGCCAGTGTGCAAGTATGTCCTGCGTTTTGTATCCGTTTGGTTCGGCGTTGGCGGCCAGCTCGTCCCAGTTCATAAAAGAGCGCAGATTCGCGTCGCCCTGTGTGCCGGGGATGGTCAGGGAGCGACTGGTTTCGTCGCCGTAATAAATCTGGGCGGCGCCCGGACAAAGCAATAGTTTCGTGCCGGCTTCCAGGGGTTTGCTGCGCTTGCGGTCGAACGGGGCGCTGTCGTCGTGGGAGGTTACATAATTCAGCACGCCTTTGCCTTGCAGGGTTCCGTTCAGCAGGGTGGAGTATTTGGAAAACACGTTTTCATAACTGTTCTGCGCGTCGTCTTTGAGTTCGAAATTAATCAGTCCGTCAAAGCCGTTGTTGTAAAAATCTACTTTTTTATCGCCGAAATCATACTGGCGCCCGGCGGAAATTTTATACTGGTACACTTCGCCCACCATGTAGAACCCGTTGTTATCCAGCACTTTAGCGGGGTTTGCTTTTTTCCAGTCCGCAAATGCGAGGTCGGCTTCCTTGCGCAATTCGGCCCATACGGTTTCCTCAATGTGTTTGGCAGTGTCGCAGCGGTAGCCGTCGATGCCGTATTGGCGGACAAAATCGGTCAGCCATTTGATGATGTAAAAACGGGGCGCGCGCGGGTATCCGGTACGCTGGAAAAAAGCGTCGAGTTCGGCCGTTTCCTTTTTGTAGCGGTGCTCTTTTTTCCATTTTTCTGCCAGAAAAGCGGGGATTTCCACCGGAGCATTGCTTTCCGTTTTGATGTCCGGCAGGTTTTTCACCAGGGCGCACTGAATGTTGGTTTCGTAATCCTTGAACGTGCATTGCGGCTCCGTGCGCACCCATTCGGGCCAGGCAGGATCCTGCGCCGTTGCCGGGCCAGTGTGGTTGATCACCACATCCATGACGAAACGGATACCGTGCTGATGGGCTTTTTGTATCAGTTCGGCCAGTTCTTTTTCGGTGCCGAAATTGGGATCGAGCCGGGTCCAGTCTTTAATCCAGTATCCATGAAAGCCATAGTTGACGCCGCTGCCTTCATCCGCAAAATCGTGAATTTGTTCCAGCACCGGCGTAAACCAGATGGCCGTCACGCCCAGTTGGTCGAAGTAGCCTTCATCGAGTTTTTGCGTGATGCCTTTAATATCGCCACCCATAAAACCGCGCAGGGTAGCGGGCGCCTGTGTACGCCCGAAGTTGACGTCGTTTTTGGGGTTGCCGTTGTTGAAACGGTCGGTCATCATAAAATACACGTTGGCATTTTCCCAGAAAAACGGCGTTTGCGGCTGCGTAGAAACTGCCTGCCGGGGCGCAGTACAAGCGGAAAGTGTCACCAGCAACAGCGTGGAGAATATTGAAATTCGATTCATACGGTCGGAATGATTTTGGGGCGCAAGTTATCGGGGTTGCGGCTATTTTGCCCAGGTTAAAAGAAAGACTCATCCACAAATCTATCCGCTTCCGTCAATTCGTCATTTCAACACGAATTTTCCAGCCATATTGGCTCATGAAATCATTCGCAACTGTCACAATTTCAGCCACAGCCCCGTTTTTCAGGTTTGGAAATAAATTTGATAAAGAAGGTTGTGCACGGGTACTTTTACCCGTCGTAAAAACGAACAAGCGAATAACCCTTTTCACCACTTACCAGATAAATTACCCGTAAGAATGACGTACGATAATTTCACTATAAAAGCCCAGGAAGCCATTTTGCAGGCCCAGCAAATAGCGGCAGGCTACGAACAGCAAAGCGTCGACAGTGCGCACCTGCTGAAAGGTATTCTAAATGCCGACGATTCGGTGACCGATTTCCTGCTGAAAAAAACGGGCGTGAACATGGCCCGTTTCGAAGAAGAACTCGACAAACTCATCTGGGAAACGCCCAAGGTGCAGGGCTCCGACAAACAGTACCTGACCAACGAAGCCAACAAGGCCATTTCCAATGCGAAAGCCATGCTCAAGGACTTCGGCGACGAATACATCTCGCTCGAACTCCTGCTGCTCGCTATCGCCAAGGGAAATGACAAAGCCTCCCGCCTGCTGCGCGAAAGCGGCGCAACCCTGGATGCGCTCACCGCTGCCATCAAAGAACTCCGCAAAGGCCGGAAGGTGACCGAACAAACCACAGAGCACGTGTATAACGCGCTCCAGAAATATGCCATCAACCTGACCGAACAGGCCGAAAACGGCAAACTCGACCCCGTTATCGGTCGCGACGAAGAGATCCGCCGCGTGCTCCATATCCTGAGCCGCCGCAAAAAGAACAACCCCGTTATCATCGGCGACCCCGGTGTGGGTAAAACGGCCATCGTGGAAGGCATCGCCTGGCGCATCGTCAAACACGACGTGCCGGAAACCCTGGCCGGTAAAAAAATATTCAGCCTCGACCTGTCGGCCCTCATCGCCGGCGCCAAATACAAGGGCGAATTCGAGGAACGCCTCAAAGCCGTGATCAAGGAAGTGGTGGACTCCAATGAGCAGGTTATCCTGTTTATCGACGAGATCCACACCCTCGTAGGCGCAGGCGGCGGACAAGGCGCCATGGATGCCGCCAACATCCTGAAACCGGCCCTGGCACGCGGCGAACTCCGCACCATCGGCGCCACGACGCTCGACGAATACCAGAAATACTTCGAGTCCGACAAGGCCCTCGAACGGCGTTTCCAGGCCGTTTACGTCGATGAGCCGAGCATGGAAGACACCATTTCCATCCTGCGAGGTATTCGTGAAAAATACGAGAACTACCACAAGGTGCAGATCCTCGATGAAGCCGTCGTGGCCGCAGCCGAACTCTCGCACCGGTATATTTCCGAACGCAAACTGCCGGATAAAGCCATCGACCTGATCGACGAGGCTGCCGCCAAACTGCGCCTCGAACTCGACTCCGTGCCCGAAGACGTGGACAAACTCGACCGCCAGATGCGCCAGCTCGAAATCGAGCGCGAAGCCATCAAACGCGACAACGATGCCCGCAAACTGGAAGCCCTGAACAAACAGATCCAGGACCTGCGTGAAAGACTCGACAGCCTGCGTGCCAAATGGACCTCCGAAAAGGAGATTGTGGAAGCCATTCAGAACTGCAAACTGAAACTGGAAGAACTCCAACTCCAGTACCAGCGCGCCGAACGCGAAGGCAACCTGGAAGTGGCCTCCCGGATCAAATACCAGGACATTCCGGCGCAGGAAGCCATGCTGAGAGCCGCCGAGGAAAAACTGGCCCAACTGGCGCCCGAAACCCGCCTCACGACCCAAACGGTCACTGCCAACGACATCGCAGAAGTGGTGGCACGCTGGACGGGCATTCCGCTGGCTAAAATGATGAAAGGCGAAAAAGAACGCCTGCTGCACCTCGAAGCGGAAATGCACAAACGTGTGATCGGACAGGACGAAGCCGTCATAGCCGTGTCGGATGCCATCCGCCGCAGCCGTGCGGGACTGAGCGACCCCGACAAACCCATCGGCTCGTTCATTTTCTGCGGCCCGACCGGCGTGGGTAAAACCGAACTGGCGAAAGCGCTGGCAGATGTGTTGTTCGACGATGAAAAAGCCATCACGCGCATCGACATGTCCGAATACCAGGAAAAACACAGCGTGTCGCGCCTCGTGGGCGCGCCTCCGGGCTATGTGGGTTACGACGAAGGCGGCCAACTGACCGAAGCCGTGCGACGCCGGCCGTACTCGATCGTGCTGCTCGATGAAATTGAAAAAGCGCACCCGGATACGTTTAACATCCTGCTACAGGTGCTCGACGACGGCCGACTGACCGACAACAAGGGCCGTACCGCGAACTTTAAGAACACGATCATCATCATGACCTCCAACCTGGCCAGCGACCGCGTGATGGAAGCCTTCGAGGACTTCGATACCATGCCGGAAAAACGCCAGCACGAGATTTTTGAAACAGCCAAGGCGGAAGTGATGGACGCGCTGAAAACGAACCTGCGCCCGGAATTTCTGAACCGCATCGACGAAGTGGTGGTATTCCACCCGCTGCAAAAAAGCCAGGTGTCGCAGATCCTCGAAATCCTGCTCAAGGACATCCGTGAAATGCTGACGCACCAGGAACTGCAACTGGAAGTGACCAAAGACGCTGCTAAAATACTGGTAGATCACGGTTTCGACCCACAGTTCGGCGCACGACCGCTGAAACGCACGCTGCAACGCGAACTCGTCAACGAACTTGCCAAACACCTGCTCGCCGGTGACTACGTGAAAGGCGATACGGTGATGATTGGTGCCGACGCAGCAGGGTTGCTGTTCGGCCGCAAATCGAACGTGGACGGCAAGGATGTGGTGACGAAGAAACTGGCGGAATTGTAAGCTGGTTATTAGTTATCAGTTATTGGTTATCAGGGCGGGTAAGGGAGCATTTGTTGATAATTTCTGCGACACATATTTTGGTTGGCAGAAGTTTGGGCAGATGTTTTCTTACCCGCCTTTCTTTTTAACAGATACTTGCCATACCGCTTCACTTCACCCGCAGAACCCCCACTTCATCTATTGTTGACACGATAACAAAAGATGAATTTTGGAATCCGGTGAGCCTTAGCCCTCTGTAATCCAGCGGCAACAGTACCTTGTTTTTTATACTGACAAGTCCCCACATTTTGTATTTCATGGCGGGTACAAATCCTGGTGGCGTGTCCTCTTCAAAATATTCATAGGTGCAGGGCACTCGCTCTTCACCGGAAGCGCTCAACAAGCCGCACAACATATTGTCATCCCCGGCAGATGGCCGTTCCCAGACCTGTATAGGGGCGTCCTTGCTCAGTTGGGATACCCTGTACTTTTCATATTTTTTCGATGACATCCGTTTGCCGTCCGAACGGCTAAAAAACAGGTAACCTTCTTTTGGGTTAGAACCGCCAAATTCCTTTACGGCAACTGTTTTTGAATTTACAATATCTACGCCGGCATACCGTGCAGGAATCAACACACGCCCCTTGGCATCTGCCATGCCATGTCTTTGCTGCTTGTCTATTATTTCAAAAACATCCGTGCTTGGGTCTTTTTTTTGATAATCATAATAGGTGAAGAGCGGATATACTTCTGCCCATTGGTTGTGCCAGGGCAGGGATTTCAATGGCCGTGGGGAAACGTCCATCGCTCCCCCGTTATATTGTATCTTTTCCACGGGCGGATCCTGCTTGCCAGGCTCTTCCACCACGATTTCATCCCTGGTGGTTGTAATGGCCCATTTTCGGTCGTCTTTGGTAAACAGCCAGGTGTTGGCTCGTTTGTCTTCTCTGGAGGCCCCCCAGTAATCACCGGTATAAAGTGGCTGAACGGCCCATTCCTGAAGGTTTTTCCGATGGCGAAATCCCCACTTGCCATTCTCTTGAATGGCCAGGGCCCATTTTCCTAATGCTTGTATTTTTTCAAACCTGGTCTCGGTCACCGGGTGTAAATTTTCATCCAGTATGCTCCAGCCATCTTTTCCACCTACCAGTAAATAACCGTTCCAACTGTTGATCTGATAATATTTTCCCATAGGAATTATCCATTCGATGGTGTCCTGGGAAAAAAGCGGAGCGCTCCACAGCAGGAGCACGTACAAAAGCGTGTTTTTCATGTATTTGAAGTCGTTGAAGCCGCAATTTTATAAAATACATTCCAAATTTTCTTGCACAAGGCGTACCGCCCGAGTACATACCGGCCGCAAAAACAACGAGTCTGCCCCGGTATCCGGAGCAGACTCGCTTTGTTCAATCAGGCAGTGATTTCAGATCACCTAACCTGTACTTATTTTTTCTCGCTGATCGGCGCTACGTCCTGTGTAGTCGCATCCGGCGCTTTCGTCAACATCTGCATTTTCGGTTCCGGCTGTTTGGTGGAGGTATTATCTCCGCCTAAATGGCCGCCGAGGATCGGAGCGATGGTGAGGCCTACGAGGCAGGTCAGTTTGATCAGGATGTTCATGGACGGACCGGAAGTATCCTTGAACGGGTCGCCCACGGTATCGCCGGTTACGGCCGCTTTGTGCGGTTCGGAACCTTTGTAGTACATCTGGCCATTGATTTCCACACCTTTTTCAAACGATTTTTTCGCGTTGTCCCATGCGCCACCGGCATTGGACTGGAAAATAGCCCACATGACACCGCTCACCGTTACACCTGCCATGTAGCCGCCGAGTGCTTCGGGGCCCATGAGGAATCCGACCACGATCGGGGTGATGATGGTGATGAGGCCCGGAGGCATCATTTCACGCAGGGCAGCGCGGGTGGAGATTTCTACGCAACGCTGGTAGTCGGCTTTGCCGGTACCTTCCAGCAGTCCCGGAATTTCGCGGAACTGGCGGCGTACTTCTTCTACCATGTCCATGGCAGCGCGGCCTACGCTCTGCATCGCGAAAGCGGAGAATACCACCGGGATCATACCACCGAGGAACAGCGCGGCGAGTACGTCGGCTTTGAAGATGTTGATACCTTCGATACCCGTGAAATTCACGTAAGCGGCGAACAGGCCCAGTGCGGTCAGTGCAGCGGAAGCGATGGCAAAACCTTTACCGATAGCGGCGGTGGTATTACCCACGGAGTCCAGAACGTCGGTGCGGCCGCGCACTTCTTTCGGCAACTCGCTCATTTCAGCGATACCGCCTGCGTTGTCAGCAATCGGGCCGAATGCGTCGATCGCCAGTTGCATGGCCGTTGTAGCCATCATGGCCGAAGCGGCAATGGCAACACCATAGAAACCGGCCAGGGAATAAGTACCCCAGATAGCGCTGGCAAACAGCACGATCGGCATCCAGGTGCTCATCATACCGGTAGCGAGACCGGCGATAACGTTGGTCGCGTGGCCCGTGGCCGACTGGCGAACGATATTGAGGATCGGTTTTTTACCCAATCCGGTATAGTATTCAGTAATAGAGGAAATCAGCGCACCGACAACAAGACCGACGACCATTGCGCCGAAAACGTTGACATTGCTGACAGCCATGGAACCTTTACCGAAGAAATTCATCGTCATGGTTTCCGGCAGCATCCACTGTGTGAGCGGGTAGCAGGCAATACCGGTAACAATGATACTGGCCCAGTTGCCGCGGTTCAAAGCGTTTTGCACCGTGTCGGAGGTTACTTCCGCATTGGCGTTTACACGTACCAGCAACATGCCGATGATCGAGAAAATGATACCCAGACCTGCGATCAGGATGGGCAACAGGATCGGGCCGATGCCGCCGAATGCATCCGGAATGCCGCCGGAGTCGCGGATAACGGAGTTACCGAGCACCATGGTAGCCAGTACCGTTGCTACATAGGAACCGAACAAGTCAGCGCCCATACCCGCTACGTCGCCCACGTTGTCGCCCACGTTGTCGGCGATAGTGGCAGGGTTACGCGGATCGTCTTCCGGAATACCGGCTTCCACTTTACCCACGAGGTCGGCGCCTACGTCGGCCGCTTTGGTATAAATACCGCCGCCTACGCGTGCAAACAATGCGATGGATTCAGCGCCGAGGGAGAAACCTGCGAGCACTTCCAGTACACGCGACATTTTTTCGTAGCCGTCGGCTTCGTAGATGCCACCCATGAAGAAGTTGTAGAACAGCGCGAAAAGCAGGCTCAGACCAAGTACGGCCAGGCCGGCTACGCCGAGGCCCATGACCGAACCGCCGTTGAAAGATACTTTCAGTGCCTGAGCCAGGCTGGTACGTGCAGCCTGTGTAGTACGTACGTTCGCTTTGGTAGCAATACGCATGCCCATGAAACCGGCGAGTACTGAAAACAGCGCGCCGATTACAAACGCGAATACGATCAGCGGGTGACTGGTCGTTACCTGGGTGCCGAGCCAGCCCAACAGGACGGAAGCCACCAGTACAAAAATAGCCAGTACGCGGTATTCGGCTTTCAGAAAAGCCATAGCGCCGTCGGCAATATTTTTGGCAATGCCTTGCATTTTTTCATCACCGGCATCCTGTTTAGTTACCCAGCCTTGCAGCAGGAACATATAGATCAGACCGACTACCCCAAAAAACGGAAGTACGTAAATCAAAGAACTCATCCGTTAAGTTTTGTTTTGACGTGAAAAGTTAGAATGTTCGAAGTGGCCTTTTCGGAATGTTCGCGGCCAAAACGGCGGCAAAAGTACAGAATTTTATATTCCGGCATAGTGTGAATTGTGAATTGTGAGTTGTGAGTTGGGAGTTGTGAGTCTGGATTATACGAAAGATTTTGTTCGGCTACGCCCTTC
>Ga0209717_1003826_pt1 | contig 12800 bp, 21 predicted proteins | sample AD_UKC048_MetaG_FD_184418 | JGI IMG/M metagenome (GOLD analysis project Ga0209717, IMG submission 184418) | Active sludge microbial communities of municipal wastewater-treating anaerobic digesters from USA - AD_UKC048_MetaG (SPAdes) (version 2) | ecosystem: Engineered > Bioreactor > Anaerobic >... | reverse complement strand
GCCGGCACCAAAGCCGTCAAAAGAATCTTCTTTCTCATGTCCATCCTCCTAATTGTCCCGGCCCATGAACAGCAGGCACATGCAGATCGCGCCGAATGAACCGCCCGCTATGAACACGGCCAGATAGATCGCTACGTCAATCATGTGATTGTCAGCAGGCTCGCCGTCACGTCGATCGTGAAGGTCTCCCCATCCGCAAGCGTGATAGAGCTGCCGTAATCCCAGTACCCGATCAACTGGTCATCGGTTGACGTGTCGTTATACAGCAGCACATACCGGAAGGGCCCGATACCGCCCGCCGTGGCCGTGATGACCACATCCGTCGTGCAGGCCAGCGTATAGGTGCCGCCGGATTCGGACGACGACGCGATGGTGGCATTATGGCCGCCGGTCGTGTAGCCGTTGGCCGCCGCCGGGGGCGGGTGCGCCGATCCGGGCAGAAACCCCGTATCCGATGCCGCCGTCGGGGGCGTGTTGGTCAGGGCGAAGCGGAGCTGATCCGAACCGAGGTTGTGCTTCTTCTCAGCCAGCGCCTCCAAAAACTTGTTGAATTTAACAAATGCCGCCATCTCTCATTTCCTCCTTGATTGCTTGTTTCCTTATCCCGGCACCACTCTTCCCCAGACCGGATACCGCTCGGAACCGTCCGGATTCCGCGCCTGCTTCAACCATGCGTTGACTTCTTCCGGGGTCGGGCTGTGGCATACCCCCAGCCATTCCGCCGCGTCCTGGTCGATCAGGGCGAGCTTGCCGATATGCTCCGAACAGAACTGGTGCTTTTTACTCTGGAGCCAGTCCCATCCCAAAAACTGCCCAACCACGCCCAGAACGTCATACCGCGTTGCCCACTTACCTTTCGACAGGCAGCCATTGATGACCTGTGTCAGCGTGTCCCGCTGGGCCTGCGTCCATGTCGGACACCAGAACAGCTTGAGGCTGTTGACCTGGAACGACTTGGCATCGGCGGCGTGGAACCACCATGACTGTGTCGCGAATTTCCCCGGCGCGTACATCCACATGAAGTGGCTATAAAAGGACTTCGTTACCATCTTGATCAACAGCCCGAATGCTCCGCGAAGGTTGTCGGATATAACCATCATCGGCAACTGCTCCGGCTTGACCTGATACAGGTCATCCAGCGTGTAATAGGTCGTGTCGTCTATCCGTGGTGTCATTTCGCCTCGAAGTCGCCGCCAGTAGTCTTGTCCTTGAAAAACATCCCGATAATTCCCATTACGGCCAATCCCGCCGCCACGATCTTGTCCACCATTTCAGGGCTGATCGTCACGCCTGCCGCCGTCAGCAGGGCGATGATCCCCCGCCAGGTGCTTGCCTCTTTAAGCCTGTCAATGATGTATGTCGCCATTATGCCACCCTTTCCTGCCGCACCCTTACCCTGATCACCCTGGCCAGGGTCAATCGCGTACTTCTGGCAGAACGCCTTGAATCCATCCCTCTGGCCGTGGCCGTTGACCTCGCACCAGAGTCGCAGCAGGTCACATGACCACGCATCCCACCCCAGAGCAGCGAAGGCGTCACGGACTTGGCCAGATCATTCGGCTCCCCTCAGTCTCTTCATGCACTCTTCAATCGCCAGGTACATTCTCTGCGAGATTTCAAATGAAGAACTAAATACTTTGCCCATGTTCCACAGGTCGATAATCGGAACCAGCGCCGCACGGAGCATGGAGATTTCTGCTCGCAAATCGGCCAGCTCCTGCATCGCGACCGGGTTCCCATGGCACACATCGTCTATGTCAAGATATTTTCCCATCGCGCATTTACCCCTCCATCTCCTTCATGACTCGTTCGTAATAGTTGCGATCACCTTTGCTTTTTGCATCCTCTCGCCGCGCATTACTGCACCACCAATGAACAACATGTGTCAGGATAGAGGTTGGTAATCGTATATGAGATGTTATCGCTAACTGTTTCGCTTCCCGTCCACACAGGACCGTATGGTTTCCACGGTTGCCACGGATCAGTCGATGGCAGATATGGAGTGTACGGCACATACACCGGATAGGACGTACCCTTCGCGGCAAGCAGTTGTCTCTGGAGTTCGATGATCTGCTCCAGTAGCGCGATCTGCTTTTTCAATGCCTCTTCCATGATGCCTCCCTGTTTTAAGTAATTTTGGAGGGGCTGACTACGGAATCGAACCGTTCACCGTCTTTTCCGTTTTCCGGCATGGCCAGTGCCGTACTCCGCTACCAAAAGACAGACTCCACCCGAGGCCCCTAAATGTCCTTCTATTGCCCCACCACCACCGGATTGACTACCACGGGTTCAGGGCTTGGCACTACCACGACTTCTGGCTTTACAACCGTCGGCGTAGAAGTCGCGTCTGTCGGGCCTACCTGACCCAGACTGCCGCCCGATTGTGTGACGTTGCTGGTCGTGCCTCCAAGGATTTTGACCGACGATCCCTGGCCGTACATGTTGTAATTCGTGCCGCTGGTCCAGTATTTGCCAAGCTCATGTGTCGTCGCCCAGATGCCGCCGACTCCAATCAGCCCTGCGGCTACACCCGTAAAGGCTGGTATCCACGGAGCCGAATAGTCGACCTGGCGGTATTGAGGCATCAGCGGGCCTTCCTTCGGATTCGGAGTCGCATAGACCGTGATCGACGCGACGTTTGAGAAGACCATGTCCTTCGTCGGGTCCATCGCCCTTATTTCAAGGATCGGCTTCTGCGGTGCAGCCTGCGCCTTCATGATGTCGGCGGTATATTCATAGTACGCGATTTCAGCTTCTAACATCGCGGCAGAAGGCTGGCACCCAACCAGAGCGAAAATCATCAAGGCCAGCAATGCAAGTTTTCTCATCTGAAGTCCTCCGGTTTCAGGCACCCGATCAGGTACATCAACATCACACCAGACCATACAACCCAGAACGAAACGGTGATCAGATATGCCCTCATGCCTTCGCCTTTTTTGACCCGTTCAACTCAAAATGCGGATAGTCCTTTGACCGCGCATAATTTCCTCCCCACCGCAGACCCAACTTGCAGCCAATCTCCCCGGCCTTCTTCCATGCCGGATCGGAAATGTCCCAATTCAGCTTACCGTTTTTCAGCAGCACGATGTCGAACGCCTCACCGTCGATATGCTTGCTTTTCAACGTCCATGTGACGATTGGCCCCGGCTTGCTGCGGCCCTGGGCATAGAGGGCTTCCTGCTCGGCCTTGGTGCGCCTCGTGCATGTGCAAATCCACGGGATTCCGGCCTTGTCCATCTCGGCACAGAACTCCTTGTAAATCTCCCGCATCTCCGGTATCAATCCGCTAACGTCTCGACGGGCCATTCTGCTGCCTCAACTCCTTCTCGTAGCGCCTAATCTGATCGTCGCGGACTTCCTTCATTACAGTGCGGATCTCGGTCAGACTTTCTGTAATATAAGGAACTTGTGTTTCAAACTTCGTGAGGCGGTTCTCATGGTTCATCATTGAAATAAACATGAACCCGTATATCCCGATAATGACCGTCAGAACCGCCCACCATTTCACCGTCAACGTGCTTTCGCCGATGCTACCTCCGCGCTGGTCAGGCATTTCCGTCACCCATTTCATCTCCGCATCCTCGGAAGAGGATCTCAACGGTCTTACTCGATCACGCCCTGGCCGAAGATGCAGATCGCGCCCGCGCCGCTGGCGTCAACCGTCAGGGACGTAGCCGCCGTCAACTCCAGAGGCGGGTTGAAGGTCCATTGCATGGAAGTGTTCGCCGCGAACGCCACCGGACCGATGAGCGCCGTCGTCACCGCGCCTCCCGTTTCGCCTGCCCCGATAGTAATAGATATAGCGTTGGCGCCGTTGTTGATCGTCAGGTGCCTGATCTTGATCGCCGTCCCGGCGGCCGGGGCCGCGATGATCTCCTCGCAGCCGGAGGCGTCGGCGGAGGTCGCGTTTTTGATCCAGCCGACTTTCGTCGCCGGACTCGTCACCGTGATTGCCATGGTTCAATCCTCCAGCTTACGCCCGGTTCGACCAGATCTTGATGTAGTCGATATAAAGGCTGCCGACGCCCGTCCCGGTTTCCTTGTGGGCGAACATGAAGGGCTGCGTCACCACGTTGGAGCTGTTGCTCATGTCGAAGGTGGTCCCGGCCCCGACGCGCGCGCCGTCGATGAAGAACTTGACGGACGTGATGTCGGTGAAGTCGATCCGGTAGATGTTGTATGTATCCAGCACGGCCGTGATTCCGGTCGCGATGGCATCCTTGTCCGTGGAGGCGTCGTCCGTGTGGATCGTGCAGGCCAGGCCGCCGTCGAACAGGAAGAGCGCGTGAACCGTCGGGCCTGCGTCCGCCTCGGCGATCGGCCCCTCGACATAATTGTTGGTCAGGCCGAAATACAGCTCCGCTTGCCCGGTCGGAGCGGTGTGGACGGCCGCCCGGAACTCGACGATCGGGCCGTAATCGAGGTTGATGTGAAGCGAATCCGCCATGTAGAGGCCGGATTCCTGCTTCTCGTTGGTCGCGTCGAGGTTAAGCGAGATGACGCCGTTGGGCTGGTCGCCCACGATGGCCGGGGCCGCCGTTCCGCCGGCGCTTGTGTCCTTCACCGTCCAGCCGGCGATGCCGGAGCCGACCGTCTTGATGACGGAGCCCTCGAAGTCGTCAACGAAATGGAAGGGGTACATCGCCAGCAGCGTCTCGAAGGTCACGCCGTCGTAGAAGACCTGTCGGCCCGTGTTCTGCCAATTGTATTCGCACTTTGTCCTGCTCATGTTCATTCTCCTTCGCCCCGGAGGGGGCGCCCGGCCCCGTTAAGGGCCGGGCAAAGGTCAAAGGGGTTAAGATTACGCCAGCGCCGTCGCGGACTGGTTGCCCGTGTAGCGCGGCTCCAGGATGGCGATGACGATCGCCTGGCCGGTCGCTCCGCCCGGATCGGTGAAATCGAGGGTCAGCCATTCCTCTCCGTTGGCGACGTCCATCTGCGCCCCGTCGATCTCCACCACCAGCAGATAATTATCGTATGTGCCGTGGGTCAGCGTCAGGCCCGTGGCATCGCACAGCTTCCAGTCCGCCAGGACATCGCAATTCGCGGAGGCCTGCGCGGCGGAGCCGAAGGCATACCGGAACTTCAGGGCGCTCGTGCAGGCCGCGTCCGTGGCGCCGGAGTAGGCGATCAGGACGGGGCTGGCGGTCCCGATGTCGTAGAGCTGGATCAGGAACGTCGCCCGGTGGTAGTTCTTCATGTTGATGGAATCGCTCAGGTTGCTCGCGGCGGTGTTGAAGTCGATGTCCACCCCCACCGGAACAATTTTGTAATTTTCGATGAATCTCATTTTTTCAATCCTCCTTCAAAAGGTGCAAGGTTCAGGGTTCAAGGTTTAGGCCCGGGTCGCCAGCGTCACGAAGGGGCTGACCGTGCTGCTCCCCTTGTACGGCGTGATGGCGGACGCCCAGCGGGGCTGACCGTCGAAGTAATAGATGAACCGGAACGTCTCCTGGTCATAGATGAAGCTGACGTGAATGCTCATCGCCTCGTTGATGTCGCCCTTGTTGGCCGTGATGTACTGGCTGAAATCGGCCAGGATGATGTCGCCGACGGTGCCCAGGGTGGCGCACTGCTCGATCTCGACGACCGGGGCGCCCTTGATCCGCGTGACGCCGGCCGCGTCGAAGGTCACGAACCGCGGCTCCAGCGCGCCGGTACCGGCGGGGATGGACAGCTCATCGATCTGCGGGTTCGTGTCGCGGTTGATCATCCAGACCATGTTCTGCCGACGCCCGATCGCGCGCGCCCACATCTTGGAGAGGTTTTTCGTGACGATCGTCGCGGCGGCCTGCCCGGTCTCCTTGGAGACGGACACTGTGCAGCCGGCATTGACGACGCCCAGCGGCTCGCCCGCGCCGGAGCCGTTGATGACCTGGTCCTGGCACTTGAAGGCGAACTCCTCGCCGAAGAGCTGCCGCATTTCCTGCCCCAGGAACGTGACGTTGGAAATGATCTCGCCCGAGGCGTAGTACAGGCCGGTCAGCTTTTTCGGCTCGATGCGGATCTTGTTGAACTTGGTCTTGGACTGGGTCAGCGATTCCAGCTCCGCCGTGGTGTAGACGCGGACGCCGCCACCACGGGAACCGTTGGCGCGGCTGGTTTCGTCGATTCCGACGATCTCCAGGAACTGTGTCCCCGGATTGAGCGTCCGGGACTGGCAGCGGGAGAGGACCTCGGAGTTGTTGAACCCGTTGGTCATGAGGTCGATGGCCGTCTCCCCCTGCAGGAAGAACCCGCCCTCGGACGGGACGCCGGCGGTGAAGCCGCCCGTTCCGGCCGCCCGGTTCTCCCGGCGGGCCGCCTCCTCAAGAATGACCTCGTGGCGGCGCTGCGCCCTTTCCAGCCGGCTGCGGGCGGCGGCCACGTCGGAGGCGCGGTGGCTGTCCGGACGCGACATGGTCCGGATGTCCATGAGCTGCTGCCCAAGCATCGCCGCCGGGCTGCCGCGGTAAATCGGCTGGTCGGGGATGTGCGTCCTCCCTTCCGGTCCGGCGTCGGGGTCGATGTCGTCCGGTGAAGCGGTCAGCTTCCCGATCACGAAATCCTTGAATTCCGCGACGGTTTTCCCCTCCGAAATGTATCGTGCGCCATCCTCGATCAGGCCGTGTTTCTTGGCAATGGCCATGATCTCGGAGACGCGGGTCTGTTCGGCCTTGACCGCATCCTGTGCGGCTCGCTGCGCCGCTTCTTTCGCCCTCGCGCAAACGGGGCACTCCACGCCGTCATATTCGGCGCCGCAGATATTGCACTTTTTCATGTTGTCTTTTTCCTCCTGTTGTGGAATTTCAATTGCGACTTCTCTTTCCTGCTCCCCGCCGTCCCTGCCGACGCCGACGGTGACATCCGCCGGGACGCTGACCAGGCTGATCTCCAGCGGCTCCCAATCGACCACGCGATAGGTCTCGATGCTGGATTTCCCCCCGTCGGTCGCCTCGGACTTGATCAGCTTCATCTTGAGTACGCTGTAGCTGACCGAGACGTTCCGGCGGATGCTGTCCACCACGTCCTGGAAGATCTCCGCGGCCCGCGCGCTTTTTCCGAAGCGCACCAGCGCCCGCCCTTTGCGGGTGGCCTGATCGATCCAGGATTTCTCGACAACGCCCACCTGGTCGCGGGTGTTGTGGTCCATCAAAAACGCGCCGCCGTCGTTGATCCGGCCCAGGCGCACCTCGTCCGGGTTGTGACCCAGTATTTCAACTCCCCAGTAGCGCTCGTAAGGCTCTTCCGAGGAGAACGACAGCTCCACCGTGCGGGCTTCCAAATCGAAAGTCCGCTCGTCGAAATGCGCCGTGCGGTTCATGGTCCCCATTCGGATCGACCGCATGTCTTTCCTGCGTTTATTCTTCATCCTCTCCTCCTTCTTCCCCGTCGCTCTCCTTCCCGGGCCCGTCGGGCTTCGCGGGGTCTTTTCCGGTCAGGCGTCCGACGGTTTCGCCGAAATCGGACTTGATCCCGTATTTCTTTTTCAGGGCCTCATCCTGGGCGATCTGCGCGTAAAGGTCCTCCAGGTCCATGTTGAACCGCTCCAGGACAACCTGCCGTTCGGTCTTCCACTTCGCGCGGACGCATTTCAGCTCGGCCTCGATGTCCTTTTCCGGGTCCACCCAGTCGTAGGTCCGCCCCCGCCAGTCCGGGGCGTTGAATTTCTCGTATTTGGAATAGGGCAGGCTGGTGCGGTTCGTCAGCAGGAGCATCTCCAGCCAGGAGGCGTACACCTGATCGAGGAAGTCCTCCATCATCCAGCCCTGGATCGTCTTCCAGTTGTCGCGCTCGTCGATGGCGCCGACCCGCATGGAGCTGAAGTTGACGCCCTCCAGGTCGTTGGCCAGGCCGTTGTAGCTGACATTCATCCCGGCGGAGACGCCGCGAAGGCTCCCCTTGATGAAATCGGCATACTGCGCCGTCGGATGATCCGGGGTGTAGGCTGTGAATTTGTATCCCGCCGGCAGCTTCTCGATCTGCCCGGCCTCGACATAGGAAATCGGGTTGCCGGCCTCGTCCGACCCGTCCATGCCGGGATACGCCCCGATCGCCATCGGGTCCGTTTTCTCGTAGAAGCCCATCTTGGAGGCCCCCATGCGGGCGGCGACCACTTCGGCGTATTCGTACTCGCCCACCTGGTTCAGGCGGCGGGCGGCGGTGTGCATCCAGGGTACGCCGCGCCCCTGCGTGGACCGCTGGGGGACGTAGCAATGGATGATCTCGGCGGCAGGGACGCGGACAGATTCCTGCTGCGTCCCGGCGTTGATGGTCATGTATCCGTCCCCGGGGTGCCGGGTCCGCAAATGGTACGCGACGGGGCGGTTCCACTTGTCGTATTCGATGCCCATTCGGATCTTGTTTTTCCCGTTTCCGGCCTCGACGTTGTGGGCCTCGTTGAGCATGTCGCCTTCCAGGATCTGCAGGGCGAACCGCCAGGGGTTGTCGAACCCGCGGATGATCCGCGCCAGGAACTCCCCGTCGCGCGCGACCGTGCGGATAAACAGCTTCTGGACGCCCAGGAACGACAACCGGCCGTCCACGGTGCAGTTCCCCTTGCGGCCCCAGCGCCACCACTCCCACTCGATCAGGTCGTTGGCGACGCGGTCATAGGTCCCGTTCGGGTCCCTGGCGAGGTTCTTCAGGGTGAATCCGGCCCGGCCGACCACGTTGACCTCGCACATCTTGAGGTACTTCTGCGCGTAATCGTTGTTCCGCTCCAGCTCGCGGGAGCGGGCGCGGGCCGTCACAAGGGAATAGCGCAGCTCCGCGTCGCCGGTCGTCACGGGCGCGCGGAAGCTGCTGGTCAGGTTGTCGATGCGGGCGATATCGTAATCGCGGCGGGCGGCGCGCATGGAGGCGCGGTTGACATATCCGAAACGGGCCAGAAGGTTGTCGATCAACTGCATCGAGTCGGCTCCATCAGATGAAACGGGTCCGGATCTTGTTGCCTGGATTCAGGCCGGCGGCGATCCGGTCGGCCGCCTGTTCGGATTCATACTCCGCCGCATAAAGCGCCTTCATCCTCAACAGATCTAAAATGGGCATTTTCACGATGCTGCGGCCGGAGATGCTGTACTGCGCCACATCGGAGGTCGCGCGCCCCTCGAGAACGGCTTGGATCGCATCCAGCATTTTTTTTGCGTGGCTGCGGTTGTCATAGAGGGCGCTGCGCCCGGCGATGTTGTCCGTTACGGAGACAACGCCGGAATCGATGGTGTAGCGGGTGGTGGTTTTCGTGGCGACGATCTGCCACTTGTAGTCTCCGACGACGTAAGCCGCCGTTACCGCAGCGGTGGCGGTGAAGCAGAAATCGTCCGGGTCGTCCGTGTCGGCGCTTGCCGTGATGGTGATGGAGCCTAACTGGCCGACGGCGACATATTTCAGCGTCCATCCTTCGGAGGCCTTGATGTCCTCGTATTGGATCTCGCCCGCGTCGTTTTCATAGGCCGCTTCGACATCGCGCCGAATCCAGGTCAGGGTGTCGCCGGCGATGATTTCAAGAGGTTCGGGATGTGCCATTCAGACCCCGGATAAAGTGGTGGCTTGACTGGCATCGACAGTATCACGGGTTTTTCGGGAAAAACGCAGACGGGACGATTCTGAACAGAGAAAGGGTATTGTTTGAACAGAAAAAGGGTATTGACATGGTTTTTATTTCACTCCGCGTCCTCGGGAATCTTCTTCGACGGCTTGCCTGTCCCGGCCCGGAAAAAGGCCTCCAGATTCTCGGAGTGGGCGCACCATTTGCCGTCGATAACCACGGCCGGCAGGCCCATCTGAACGAGCGAGTAGAACTTGTTTCTGGACACGCCGAGATATTTTGCGATCACTTCCGCCGTCCAGAGGATATGCTTGCTCTGACAGTCCGCCATTATTTCCGAAACCATCCCGTCTTCCGCTTCAGGATCCCGCCTTCCGGGCGCTTGCGGGCGGGATCGGCCGCGGGCGCGGCCCCGTCGCCCGCCGAACGGGATGCGATGAGGCGCAGTCCTCCGCCGGGGAACTCCATCTCGACGCAGGCCGCCGCTAACGTCTCCGCATCCAGGAGGTGATTCGGACGCTGGTGGACGTTCACCCACTGCTCGCGGCCCTTTTCGTCAAGCTCCTTGCGCTCCGCCAGGATCTGCCGGGCGTAGTCCATGCCCGTGTCGGCGTGGAGGAATCCGGCGCCGGGCAGCTCCCGCGTGTCGGCGGCGGAGGCCATCTGCAGGCGATAATGGTACTGGTCCTTGGCCTTGTCCGTGTCCACGGAGAGGATGCGGATCCCGGCGGGGAGCTTCTTGCCGGAGGCCGTCGTCAGGTTCTCCGGGCCGAGCTTCAGCATCCCCGGCAGCGGCGCGCTGGCGCCCTTCGTCCCCCAGAGCGAAACGCCGCCACGGCCCCGGTTCTGGATGATCCAGAGGTAGGTCTCCTCGGTCATCGTCATGTCCTCGTACTTCCCCGTGCCGCCCGTATCGACGGCCGCCCGGAAAATCCGCATCGTCTTGCCTTCGCGGCCGGCCACTGGGTAGGAAGTGTCGTAGACCAGGCGCTCCACGTCCTCCCAGGTCGCCAGGAACCCGTAGTGGATCAGCCAGCTCGTGAGCGAGGGCGACCAGGCCCGCACGGCGAACCAGAAGCCGTCCTTCTGGACGTCCACGCCGCAGGTGAGCGCGACGGCGGCCTCCGGTACGGTCTGCTGCGGGACATCGCACCGGGCGGAGAGGATCTGGTCCTCGTTCTTCGAGACAACGACCATCTTCCACGGCTCGGCCAGGTGCTTGTTGTGGAAGTCCTTGAACTTCGCCATGTCCGTCAGCCCGCGCAGGAAGGACGCCGCCACGGCGGAGAAGGAGACGAAGGGCGAGATCCACGACGGGATGTGGAATCCGATCTTTACGGGCCGCCTGTCCCGCAGGTACTCCCCGATGGGCTGCTCCGTCTCGCGGTCCCGCCAGCGGCCGCGGCGGACGGCCAGGTCGCGGTCGTAGTCGTTCCACTCGGCGGCGCAGTAGGGGCACTCGTACCAGGCCAGCTTCTCCGCCTCGATCGTCTCCGGATCCTCGGAGTGCCGTTTGCCGTCCGGACCCGGCTCCTCCTTGTGCGCCCACTTGATCTGCCCGAAGGACATCCGGTGCTCGTGGCCGCAGGTGGGGCAGACCACCCAATAGTCGAAGACCGCCTGGGCCTCGGTGGTGAGGGCCCTCCAGATATTTCCCGTTTCCGTCGTCGGCGTGGAGATCTTCCAGATCTTCCGGTTGTGGCGGAAGGTGGTCGTCCGCGCCTCGCCCAGGGAGATCGGGTCCGCCTCCCGCTTGCCGGCCGTGTCCGGGTACTTGTCCACCTCGTCGAAGATGAGGAAGCGGATCGGCTTGTTGGCCAGCCGCGCCGCCGAGCGCGCCCAGGCCATATAAACCGGCATGTGCTGGAACCCGATCCGCAGGATCGAGGCGTCGTCGTCCTGGCCGGTCAGGTAGCCGCGAAGCCGGGGCGACTTCTTGATCATCGGCATGATGCGGTCCTGGGAGTTCTCCTTCGCCGTCAATTCGTCGGGGTAAACGCACAGGGCCGGCCCCGGGTCCCGGTCGATGGCGTAGGCCAGGCAGTTCAGGACTGACTCCGTGGCGCCGACCTGGGGGGCCTTGCAGAGGATGATGGTCTGGACGGACGGGAAAAACGACGAATCCATGATCGCCTTAAGATAGGGCGTGGTGTCGTTCCGCCAGCGGCCCGGAAGCACTGACATCGTGACGTATCGGTGCAGTTCCGCCCAACGAGAAGCCGGGATCGGCTTTTGCTTCCGAAGTATTTTCCGCTCCGCATCGCTGAAGCGGATGAAATGGCCGATCTGCCGCCCCGGCGCCCGCAGCGATGGCGGGAGGTAGGGCGCGCTTCTGGGGATGCGGATCGTCAGCATTTCTTGTCCTTGCAATGCCCGTCGTATTCCTGCATGTCGCAGCGGTAGTCCGCACGGACGCGGCAGTCCTTCAGCCTGTATTCCGTATCCATGTTCATCTGAAAAGCGCCGATGACGCCACACAGGCCCTTTGCCTGGGACGGCACCACCGCTCCCGGATCCAGGGGCGTGAAGTGAACGCACCTCTCGCAGTTCGCCGCGTCGCACGTCGATCCCTTCCGGTAGCGGATCTCATCTTTGATCTTCAGTCTCGGCATCGATCCCATCGGCTATATCCTCATAAATAGACACACGCTTGTATCCTCCTATGATCTTAAAGACGATGACATTGACATTGCGTGACCTACTCAAAGCACCCGCAGCGTCTACCGCCTCCCCTTCTGTTGGATGCTTCCACTTATAACTATATTCCCCAACGTTACCGAGTGGCATTATCCCGTACATCGGCTGCCTCCTCTCTGTGAGTAAGCTGTAGGAGCTGGTTGACGACCGGCCAAGGTTCCCAAATGTACATTTCCTAACTGTGTTCTCTGATAGGAACTTCAACGTCGTCCCCATACTCTATTGCCCTCATCTCCTCTGCCTTCACCTTCGCGTCGCTAACAATCTTGTGGTGCTGTTTCAAGAGACGGGCGCAGTTGGGATAGGCAGGATTGTTCCAATAAGTACTTGAGACACAAAGGCCACGTATATCTTCCAGAGCCTTTTCCGCGATCCTCAGCAGAGATGCCTTGAACGCAATGTCATCAACCAGACACGCCAATTCCTGATTGTGTTCTCTTTGTTCTTCGGTTTTCATTGTCGTATCTCCTTGGTATCGCTTGTTTTTCGTTCAGCCAGTAAAGTATCTCCAACGCCGACCAGCCGGATATGTACTCCATCAGTCCGACCGTAACCGCAAAGCCATCCCTCCTGTGCT
>Ga0209717_1003824_pt1 | contig 12806 bp, 9 predicted proteins | sample AD_UKC048_MetaG_FD_184418 | JGI IMG/M metagenome (GOLD analysis project Ga0209717, IMG submission 184418) | Active sludge microbial communities of municipal wastewater-treating anaerobic digesters from USA - AD_UKC048_MetaG (SPAdes) (version 2) | ecosystem: Engineered > Bioreactor > Anaerobic >... | reverse complement strand
ATGGTGGTCATAGCAGCGGGGCCACACCTGTTCCCATCCCGAACACAGAAGTTAAGCCCGCTCGCGCCGATGGTACTGCATGGGCAACTGTGTGGGAGAGTAGGTCGCCGCCATCGCTGACGCCTTTGCTTTATTCAGGAGCGGCAGACGTTCCGGGCTGGCGTCGAGCGAAGCATGAGCATCGACGGCAGCAAAGCGCTGAGGGTTTTGCGGGTACCGGAAGGTCGACGTCCCCGTCGACCACAAGCATGCAGGACACTATGCAATGAACCACCGGATTTGTGATATCAGAAGATTAGGCACCCAACGCAGTTTGGTTGACGAGGACGTCAACCTTCCGCAGGTGGCATCGATGCTAATGCTTCGCTCAACGCCTGCCCGGAGCGCCGCGGAAAAGATATCATTGACAAAAAACCTTCCTGGCCTTGAGATGCCGCCGGAGAATAAAATGCGTATCGGAACCATGAAAATCCTTTTGGCCCTGGGGGCGATGTTCCTGGGCCTGACTCCGCTGGCGGGGCAGCAGATCAGCAACGTCCGGGTGGAGCAGGACCCAGCGCTGAGGTATTACAAGGTAACCTTCGACCTCAGCGGCCAAGCCGGGGATACCTATCAGATCAAGGCCGTGCCTCATAAAATAGGCAAGGAATTGGACAACCCAAGATTCCTGACCGGGCAGAGCATATCCCGGCCTTGCGCGCCAGGCAAAGACCTGCAGATTTTCTGGGAGCCGATACTGGAGGGCCAGGAACCGGAAGGCTGGCAGTTCAGGATCTCGGCAACCGCCATTCCAAAAAACATGGTGTTTGTGGAAGGCGGCAGCTTCCAGATGGGGTCGAACGATGAAAGCGACGAAAAACCGGTGCACCAGGTGACGGTTTCTTCATTCTGGATCGGCAAATACGAAGTCACCCAGGCAGAGTGGAAGGAGGTGATGGGTTCCAACCCCTCCAACTGGAAGGGCGACCAGCTGCCGGTGGAAAGCGTTAGTTGGTACGACGCAGTGGATTACTGCAACAAACGGAGCATCAAAGAGGGCCTCACCCCCTGCTACAGCGGCAGCGGGGCCGGTATCACCTGTAATTGGAACGCCAACGGCTACCGCCTGCCCACGGAGGCGGAATGGGAGTATGCCGCCCGGGGAGGCAAACACAGCAAGGGCTACAAATATTCCGGCTCCAATGACATCGGCTCCGTGGCCTGGTATGATGGCAATTCCGGCAGTAAGACCTACAGGGTGGGAACCAAGGCCGCCAACGAACTGGGCCTGCACGATATGAGCGGCAACGTCTGGGAATGGTGCTGGGACTGGTATGATTCAGGCTACTATGCCAAGAGCCCGGGCTCAGACCCGCGCGGGGCGGGCTCGGGATCGTATCGCGGGCTGCGTGGCGGTTCCTGGATCAACGACGGCAACTACTGCCGGGTTGCCGTTCGCTTCAACATCAATCCCGACGGCAGGTACAACGGCCGCGGCCTGCGGTTAGCCAGGGCTGTTTTTTGATTGGGCTTTGGAGCTTTGGCTTTTGGTCTTTTTCTCTTTTCATGCATCGGCGCGGCCGATCGAAATTGTCAGCCGAGCCATTAGGTCAGAGTCAGTGAAACAGACTCTCAGGACCAAGCCTGCGAAATATCTTATTGACAAAAATATCGCCTGAGGTTTGTCTGCAACGCAGCGTTTAGTTTGGAGAAAAGGCTGGCATGAAAATAGCTGTCATGGCACTCATATTCACCCTCAGCCTGGCTTGGTTGGCAGGCCAGCGGATCAGCAATGTCCGGATCACGCAGCATCCGGAGCTGAGGTATTACCGGGTTACCTTCGACTTGATGGGTGATCCCGAGGAAGCTTTCACGGTGCGGGTGCTGCCCCGCAAACAGGACATTCCTTTCAACCGCGATCCCCAGCACCCCAGCCTGGAGGGTCGGGGCGTGAAATCCCCCTGTTTTCCCGGCCGTGACCTGCAGATTTTCTGGAATCCCGATCTGGAGGGGCTGGATACTGAAGGCTGGGAGTTCGAGCTGGTGCCCGAGCTCAGATACACGGATCAGAGCAAGACCATCGAAGCCCAGGTGGCTTCATGGCGCGGCCAGATCGATCAGGTATATTTGGAGGACCCCGCCTATGCCCTGCAATCCGGCACCTTTACGGTGATCATGGACATTGCGCAATCCGGGGCGGTGAAGGCGCACGTGTTTTCGGACAGTCCGGGGCTGAATCCCTCTTTCCTGGCCGGGATCGAGCGGATCGTGGAATCCTGGTCGCTGAACGTGACCAAGGCCACCAAATACCAGTTCAGCCTGCGCTTGTCGCCGCGGTAGGCAGTTGGTGCGGCTCATGAACGGAGCATTGAACTTTCTTCTCTCCAGCTGTAAAGCAAGCGCCAACAGACCAGCGGAGCCTGCCGAAGGGGCGTGCCCCGTCTGGAAAAATTTCACCAGAAAAATCTCTGCGCCACGGATTCCCTTGACAGAAGACAGGGTCCGTGCCAGGAAGTTTACATCATCGGATTTGTGAGGAACCCATGAAAAGACTTTTGATCTGTATGCTTTTGATCTGCGCTGCAGCTTTGCTGAGCGCGGAACTCAAGGAAGAGGCCATGGCCCTGAAGAACTGGCTGGCCACGCCGTTTTCCGCCAGCGCGCTGGAAGCGGAGCGGGACGCCCGCTTGGGCGAATGGACGAATCTGCAAAAGGGCGAGTTTGAGACCAGCGCCCAGTTCGAGCAGCGCCAAAAGGATTCGGGCAACCGGATCAAGGCCATCCAGGCTGAATACACCCAGAAGATCCAGGACGCGCGCTCCGAGCACGACAGCAGAACAGCCAGGATGCGCGGGGCTTTGCTGAACCTGCTGGCCCAATCCCGTGAAACGGTGGCCATGAACGGCCAGTTGGGCGCTTACGACGCCGACCGGCAGCTGTTCCGGATCACCACCAACGTGCGTTCCTTCGATGTGGTGGTGCCTTTGGACAAGGGCCCGCTGGTGAAGAAGAATTTTTCCAAATACTCGCTGCTGGTAACGCGCCAGTTGGATGAAAACCTTTCCTGGAGCTATCTGGAGGCCAGAATCCAAGGCCCGGAAGGCACTTTCGCCTCCACGGACAAGGCCCCTGCCATCTCCGGCAGCGGCACCGCGGTGGCTTTGATCCCGCCAGACCTGAGGGCGGCGGTTAGTTTCAGCGAACCGGGCAGCAACAACATCCTGGACGCCGAGGAAACGGCCGAGGTGAAGATCAGCATCAGCAACAGCGGCAAGGGCAGCGCCTCCTTGGTGGAGGCCTCTTTCGACCTCGGCGGGGCCAAAGGGATCAGCTATCCCGGCAGTGTCTATTTTGGCGAGATCAAGCCCGGCGCCAGCGTGGAAAAATCGGTGCGTCTGGTGGCCGGCACGGATGTGGGCGACGCCCTGGTTTCCCTGAAGATCAATTTCCGCGAGCAGAACGGCTTTCCCCCGGACGACAAGATCGTCACCTTCAGCACCCTGGCCTTGCGTCCGCCAGACCTTTACGTGGCGGATGTGGGCATCACGGATTTCAGCGGCAACGGCAAGATCGAGCCCGGCGAGCAGGTGGAGGTGCGGGTGCGGGTGCACAACCGCGGCAGCGGCGGCGCCAAAAACGTTACCGCCGAAGTGGACCGCGGCATCAACGTCTTTTTCGTGGGCGAAAAGGTGAGCAACAGCTTCAACCTGGGCGACATGGCCTCAGGAGAGCACAAGGACATCGTGTTCGACATCGTTACCGCCAAGACAGCCACCCAGATCGACCTCAAGGTGGACCTCAAGGAAAGCCGCGCCCAATTCAGCAAGCCGGCCCAAGCCTTGAACCTAGCTTTCAACCAGATCGCCCGCACCGCCGACCAGATGGTGGTGCAGGGCAAGGCAGGCTTTGGCGCCGTGGCGGAAGCGCCCTCGCTGGCCATCGACGTGGAGCTGGACATCCCCCAGCGCGCCCAGCCGGACAAAAACCGCTGGGGCGTGATCTTCGGCATCGAAACTTACAAGAACGTAAGTTCGGTAAGCCACGCCCGCCGCGACGCGGAGTTCATCAAGGAATATTTCCAGAAGGTGCTGGGCATCCCCGCCGCGAACATCTATTTCAAGACCGATGACGGCGCCTCCCTGGGCGAATTCAACACCGTGTTCGGAGCCAAAGGCTGGCTGGAAAAGAACGCCAACAAGAAGGACCACGAGATCTTCGTTTTCTACAGCGGACACGGCGTGCCGGACACTGACGGCAGCGAGGCCTTTCTGCTGCCCTCCGACGGCAACCCGAATTTCCCCGCCCAGTCCGGATTCGCCCTGCAAGAGCTCTACACCAACCTGGGCAAGCTGAAAGCCAAGAGCGTGACCCTCTTTCTGGACAGCTGCTTCAGCGGCTCCAACCGCGACAACCAGATCATCCTGGCCAGCGCCAAACCCGTGTTCATCAGCCCCGAACTCCCCGCCCTGGCGCCCAACCTCACGGTGTTCTCAGCCGCCGGGGGCTCCCAGATCGCCAGTTCTTACAGCGACATGCAGCACGGCCTCTTCTCCTACTTTCTGATGAAAGGCTTGCGCGGTGAGGCGGACAAGGACGGCAACCGCAAAATCACCCAGGCTGAACTGAACGCCTATGTGAGCGAAAACGTGAGCTCGATCGCCCGCCTGATGGGCCGCGAACAGGATCCCCAGCTGCAATCCAACGCCCCGGACAAGGTGCTGCTGAAGTGGTGAGATCCCGCCCCGGAGTTGCTTTGGGCCTGGCCGCCCTGCTGCTGGTTTTAACAGGCTGCGCCGGCAACAAGGAGTCACCCGCTGCCGATGCCGGGGCGTCATCCAGCCAGGCGGAAATGGCCTTCGCGAACATGGAAGGCAGACCCGTTTCCCAGGCTTCTGTTCAGGCCAGCCAACCGGGTTCGGCAGGTTCTGAAACGATCAGGATCGAAGCAGAGGCCGGCGGCAAAGTGAGCGTAAAGATCGACACCTTCAGGGTTTTCAACGCTTCCGTGTCCCTGCAGGAAGCCCGGGAACAGACCCTGGCCTTCGCGCGCGAAGTTGCCCTGCAAAAGGCTTTGCCGGTGGACGTGACCATCAACACCCTGTTCACCGACATGTACGTGGAGCGCAACTACGAGTTCGACGAACAAACTGCCAAAAGCATCTTCATGCTCAGCACCTCAGCCGGGCGGTTTCAAGCGGAAAAAGTGCTGAAGGCTTATCCTGTAATCGATCAAGCCTCGAACAGCTTCAGCTATCACATCAGCTATGCGGCTGAGGTGATCCGGCTGCCTCGGGCTTACAACTCCGCCTACGACCTGAAGGTGAGCCTCAGCAACACTCTGCTGCGGGATGGGGACCCCTTTTTAGTTAGCGCCACCGCCAACAGCGACGGCTACCTCTACATCTTTGACTTTCTGCCCGACCAGAGCGTGACCCTGGCTTTCCCCACCCGGCTCTATCCGAACAACAAAATCGAGGCCGGCGAGCCCTGGACCCAGCAACTGGCCGCGGTGGTCTTGCCCGGCCGGGAGCACAGCATCGAAACCCTGTACTTTGTCTTTGCCGCTGAACCGATCGCGGGGTGGGAGGATTTTTGCAGCAACCTGAGCCCCACAGATCACGCCCTCAGCGGCGGCGAAGACAGCTTCATCCGCTTTCAGGCCTGGCTGGGCCGGGGCGATCCCTCCAAGCGGGTGGAAAAACTCGCCCAGCTGCACATTTTCAAGCGATAAACGAATTCCGCCGGAACCTTGGACTGAAGGCTGCCGGCAATAAATGGAGGAAAAAATGAGATCAGTCAAATGGACCCTTGTCATCACCGCCCTGCTGCTGGTTTTGGCTGCCTGCAGCAGCAACATGACCGGCGAACAGGAGATCAGCTATCCCTCGTGGTGGAACACCCAGGATGACGCCAATAACGTCTGCTCCTACGGCATGGCCACCAAAGCCAGCCAGACCATGTCCATCGACTCCGCCAAAGCTAATGCCCTTATTGAATCCGCCCGCTATGTGGAAACCGAGATCAAGTCCATGATGAAGGATTTCGAGCAGGAAGCCGGCGTTAAGGACCCGCAGTTGCTGGCCCTTAGCGAAAGAGTAGTGAAAGTAACTTCCAGCGCCACCTTCAGCGGAGTGCTGCCCGGCAGCATGATGACCCGCATAACCATGAACAAGGGCGAAACCTTCTACACCACTTACGCCCAGATGAAAGTGCCCAAGATGGAGATCAGCCGCAACCTGATCGAAAACGTGCGCAACGAGGAAGCCCTCTACAACCAGTTCAAAGCTTCCCAGGCCTTCCAGGAACTGGAAGGGGAATTCGCGGAATAATAATCTCCAGGCCCGGGCCCTTGTGGCCGGCAGGGATGCTGCTGCCCAGGCCGACATGGTCGCAAAGCGTTCCCGCCTCAAGCCCTGATGATATGCCCCTGGCTTGCCTCCCGCAAGATGCCCGCACTTCAGGCGGGGATCTGGCGGGAGGCTCAACCGGGGCCGGCCTTGTCAAAATAGGATGGAAGCAGCAGTTTGATCATGAGTAACAAGTTTATGGCAAAGATGAAAAAAGCTCTGTCCCTGCTGGCCCTGGTACTGGCCTGCGGGATGCTCCCAGCCCAGAGTATTACCAATGTGCGGGTTGAGCAGGATCCAACGCTTCGATACTATAAGATAAGCTTCGATCTCAGCGGAAATCCGGATGAGCTTTATTTCATCAAGGCCGTGCCCTATAGAGAGGGCAGGGAACTGAACAATCCGCGTTATCTGACTGGAAAGGGGATTGCTGCACCCTGCGCTCCAGGTAAAAGCCTGCAGATCTTTTGGGACCCGGTTTTGGATGGCCGGGAGCCTGAGGGCTGGCAATTCAGGATCTCGGCATTACCAATGCCTTTGAACGAAGTTTTTCCGTATGAACTAGTTCCACAGAAGGACGCTTACAAGAGCTCGTCTGTAAACAGGTCAAAACATAAGATAGTTTTGGAAGGTGGCGTAGGTATTCCTCAGGATGACATCGAGGGAACCAACAAGATGAAAGGCGCCTGGGCTTTATCCTGGGATGCCTGGATGATCAAAGATTGGCTTGGCATTGGCTTCAGTGCCTGGTTTGCCAATGTCGAAGTTAATGGCTACAATCCCAACGATTCCTATTCTTCATCGCTGGAAGGGATCAATCTGTATCTGAAGCTGCGCCCCACCAAGGCCGGCTCGCTCAATTTCTTTGAAACAGCTTTTATCAGACGCATTTCCCCCTTCGTGGCTCTCGGCGGCGGCTGGTCCACCCACGGCAGTTTGGATGAAAACGGCGTGGCCGACAATCCCAGCATTCAGCCCGGTTTCAGGGGACATTTTAGCCTGCCCCACGCCGCGGCGGGAATTACCTTCCTCTCCAAATGGAACACCACTTTGGACCTGGGCGTTAAATACGACCACTTTACCAAGGACAGCATTGACCTCGCTGAGAACGCCGGCAATTATCTGGAAAATGACGCGCTAATAACTCGATACATAGGTTTGGGACTCACATATTAGCGTCAGATAAACTACTCCGGAGATCCTGCTCAGCAGCATTCTATCAGGCTTCTATTCCTTTCTGGGAGACCTATTCGCGCCTTAGGGCTACAAGCTGCAAGGAGTAAACCTGAAGGATAACATCAAAAACGTGGTTCCCGAAGGCATTGTACTTTCCATATACGGCGGCAAGGTTGTGTCCAGGTAAGCTAATGTACCCGTAGATTTTGACGGCAATTTTTTGGGGGGTGCCTCACTAGCGACAGAGCCGGCAGCTACGGAGGCAGCATCGGTCATATAAGCGAAGGAGCGGTCGGCCTCAACAAGTCTGTGAACGGCGTGGTTAGAACGCCAAATGACTTTCAATAATAGCTTCTGTTGAAACATGAACGCCTCAACCACCCAAAGAGGCGGTTCCCCCATAAACGATGAAGCTGCTGCCTATTTGCCAATCATTACTTCTTCCATCTCGACTATAGTAACATTATATTCCTAAGATTTCATATAATCATGGCCGATTGGCTGACTGTTTATTGGGGTTCATGCCTTTATCAGCTTACCGCAGGCCATCTGCTGTTAACCACAAAAACTGACAATAACCGTACAGTAAAGGTTGGTGGGTCAGATTTATATCCTCGTCAGGACGCTTCCTTCGATACCTTACTGGTATTCTATCAGGATCGTATCAGGCATCAAGCTGCTTAGCTGCGGGATCTGTTCCTTGTCCAACCGGGCTGCCTGGACTGGCACTTCCCGGCTGAGATACTCCTGCATTTCCCCTAATGTGAGTTTGCGGTCGGAGTTGGCGTCCGCGGCGCCCTGCATGCCTTTCAACAGGAAATAGCTGAAGAGCCCGTGCTGTTTTTCCGGCCAGGCGTTGGACATCTGGTTCCAGGCCGCGGCGCTGAATACGTTCACCCGCGGCGGGGCCTCCATCCGGTTCGGGCTGATGAACACGGGCCGGGCGGTGGCGTAAAGGGCCTGGTTTTCGCGGTTCACACCAGTAAAGCAGGCGTCCAGGAATACCACATTCAGCGAGGATTTCAGCCCGGCCAGACCGGCGTAGGCTTCTTCCAGCGGATAGGCTGTCAACTCGGCGTAGTTTGGATCGCCGTCGTAGGGAAGGATGTAGGCGCTTTGCCCTTCCGGCGCGGGAATGCCGTGGCCACTGAAGAAGACGTAAACCCGGGAGTCCTTTTTGGCGCGCTTATCCAGCCAGCCGTTTTTGCCGAAGACCTTGTTAAACTCATTCTTGGTGGCCTCAGCGTTCACCCGGTGATAGATGTTTTCGGCGGGAATGCCCAGGGCTTGCAGCGCGTATTCGCGGAACCAGGCGGCGTCGCGGGTGGCGTAGAGCACCCGGGGCACTTGACCTGAATGGTTTTCCACCCCGAAGATCACGGCCAGATCGTCTTTCCGCGCCTGTTTGGCCTGGGGCAGGTCCGCCTCCACATCGATGTTCAGGGAGGCGGGCTCGCTGATGTCGTAAACCGTGTCCGTGCCCGTAACCACCAGGCTGGTCACCGGCCGGGTCTGGTCGGATTTGAGGATGGGCACGCGTAGTCTGGCAACCCCCGCCAGTCCGGTGGCCTCGGTGAGGTCCACATAGAGCGGGATCTCGTTGTCGCAGCGTTCGTTGATAAAGATCTCCAGCTTGAGGTCCCTGGTCTCGGGGGGCGCGAGGTCGCCCAGAGGCTGCGTTTTGGCGTGTTTTTCCGTGATGAAGGCGTTGTCCCCGGCATAGAATTTTGCGTAGGCCGCGCTGGCCGGACCGGCCCCACGGTTGCGGAAACGGAGAGTGAGTTCGATCATCTCCCCGGCCTCGATCTTGCCGTTTTTGTCGCTGTCGTCGATCCCCACCTCAGCAATGTAGAGCTCCGGCCGCTTGAAGGCCCGGGTGCTGAAGGTGAGGGACAGTAGCGCCGGCGGGAAGCCGTTGGCCTCTTCAAAACTGATGTTCAGGGTGTGGGTGCCGTCCTTGACGTCAATGTAGGCTTCGATGGGGATTTCCAACTCCACGGTTTTGCCCGCGGGGATTTCAGAGATGTAGCCGTTGAGGTAGTTCAGCCCGGCAAGCTTGGCGGGCGCAAGCTTCACGATCAGGCTGTTGGCGCTGCCCTGGCCGGAATTGCTAACTTTTAGTTTGATGTTGCCCGTCTCCAAGGCGTCCAGAAAATCGTTGCCGGAGGGTTCGGAGAAAGTGATGCTGGCGGTCAGCTGGGGCGGCCGGGAGATCTCCTGCTCAGATTCCGCGCCTTCGGCAGTGATGAAAGTGCGGTAAACGGCATCCCCGATGGCCAGATAGCGTCCGTCCGGACTGAAAGCCAGCGGTCCCTCAGCTTCATACAGATAGTGCTGCTTATTCCCGGCTAGGTCAAAGATCTGGGTCTTTCCGCTACCGCTGCAGGCCAGATAGTTGCCAACCGGGCAGTATGCTGCAAACCTACCGAACTCAAAACTCTTTACCAAATCTTCCGATTCAAGACTAAAAATTCTGGTGCCTTTGTGATCCCAACCAGTAGCAATAAACTTTCCGTCATTACTATATGATACAGTATTGCAGTTTCCTCCATCTCTCCACATTTTGAATTCTGTCACAAGTTGTCTTGTCCTTAGGTTATATACCCTAGCTATGCCTCCCTCGTCCCAATCACTGTAATCATAACCACAACCAGTAGCAAGTAATTTGCCGTCAGAGCTAAATGAGACAGATAAGACATTTTGTGGATGCCCAAACTCCACGATCTGCTGCCGGGTCTCCAGGTTATATATACTAGCCTTGGCATTAGGATAATTGTTGCCAGAGCCAGTTGCTAGGAACCTGCCGTCCGGACTGAAGGCGACAGAATAGACGGACATATTAGACTCGAACTCCACGATCTGCTGCCGGGACTGAAGGTCAAAAACCCTGACCTTTCTTCCATCCATGCAGGCTAGACACTTTCCGTCCTGGCTGAAAACCGGCTGGCTGCCTCTGGTCATGGAGAACTCCTGCCCGGTTGAGATATCATAAACCTTGACTCCATCGCAGGCCAGGTTTTTGCCGTCTTTGCTGAAGGCAACGTTTGAATCCGGGAATTTCTGCAGGGGATGGAAATCATGTTTGAGTTCAAAGGCCGTCACGGGATCACGGATCAGCAACCTGGCCAAGCCGATCTTGTCACCCAAGTCAACAGTCAGAGTGCCTCTGATGATGAGACGTTCCTTATTGTCGTTCAGTGTTTTCGCTGTGGGCCTCTCAACAAAGAACTTCAGATCTATGCTTTCCTTCTGATGATCCTGGTGGCGTACTGTGATGTCCCAGATCTGGCTGTTGGGTTCATACTTGCCAAAGACAAGCTCGATGTTCGAAGTCTCAAAAGTGCGTGACCGCAACTTGTTCAGGCGCAGCCAGACATCTTCTAGATATTGCTTGCGAATACGCTCCAACTGGGGTGAGGCCTGACTGAGCCGGGCCAGATATTCAAAATCCGATTCAAACGGGTCCTGCGGTGCGAACAGCGGATTCGATTCCCTAAGTTCCGCTATCTTTTGCTCAACCAGTTGCTCGTTCTGCGCCAGTTCAAGCTTCGTCGCCTCGATCTGGGCGAGAGTTTCCTCTATGGTTTGGGCTGAAAAAACAGCCCACATCACCATCAACAACGTCAACAGAAGTATCTTTTTCATAGTTGTATCCCCATTGTATATTAACTACTTTGAGTGTGGTTTGGTTATCTTGGCTATCTTTTTTAGATCCAAATCAGGTAATTGATCTCTCATGGCATCTAAAGTAGCTTGCATGCCAGCATGTTTTGATATCCGGACAAAATCCTCATGCATCTGATAGAAATATTTCAGGTCGATGAGTTTTTTATCCATCAAGTTATAGACTGTATCGAGATAAAACAGTAATTTCACCTTATCCTTATCAAGTTTTATATCTTCTTTATGTTGGCTTTCTGCTGTGATAGTATCTAAAAGCTTCGTAATGACTTCTTCATCAAACCAAGAGAGTACGTCAAAGCTATTCTTCAACCTGGTTGTTTTAATAGATTGTCGATATTGAACAAAGGCAATGACTAGGAGAATGAATGTACATAAGCCCACAACCAACTGTGTTGTGTCTACTACGTAATCGAACAATGATCTTGACATGTTTACTCCTTTTTTCCCCAGTGTACGAATTCGACTGCAGCTCAATGAGGATAAGTAAGCAGCCTAAACATCATCCTTGTGGCAAGGAGGAATACAGCTACAATCAATTTCTAGCGCTGGGAAACGTAATAATACCATCATAGCTATTCCAATTATAGTGTCAATTCTTTTTTTTGCCTATGTCATGAATGAATGAGTAGCGAGTTGTCTGCGCGGACCTGAGCCCGACCGACACCCGGAACCGCGAACTTGCCAGCCTCACTGCCGCCATGGAAAAGTTTGACACCACCCAGGCCAGGATCATCACCTTGGACAAAGACGTCAACGGCTACAGATTGCCCACGGAGGCGGAGTGGGAATTCGCTGCACGGGGAAGCAAACTCAGCAAAGGTTATAATTTTTCAGGCTCCAACGACATCGAATCCGTAGCTTGGTATGATAGTAATTCGGGTAATAAAACCCATGAGGTGGGAACCAAGGCCGCCAACGAACTAGGCCTGCATGATATGAGCGGCAACGTCTGGGAATGGTGCTGGGACTGGTATGACAGCGGTTACTATGCCAAGAGCCCGGGCTTCGACCCGGTAGGGGCGGGCTCGGGCTCATACCGCGTGCTGCGTGGCGGTTCCTAGATCAACGGCGGCGGCTGCTGCCGGGTTGCCTATCGCGGCGGCGCCAATCCCGTCGACGGGTTCAACTACTACGGCTTTCGGTTAGCCAGGGCTGTCTTTTGATCGGTCTTTGGATATTTGGCCTTTGGCCTTTGTATCGTATCGGCGCCGCCAATCGGCCATTGCCTCTTTCCCCTTCCCGCTTAGATTATCCCTAAAACAGTCACGGAGACACGATGGAAGAAAAGCTCAACAAGATATTTGCCGAGATCAAGGCCAGCAGCCAGTGCAGCCTGGGGCCCCGGGCTTTCCGAGACGAGAACGCCTGGCGCATGAAACCTGAGCAGCCGGACGACATGCGCACCAAGTTTGCAGTGGACCGGGACCGCATCCTCTACAGCGGGGCGTACCGCCGTTACCACGGCAAGACGCAGGTCTTTTCCTTCACCAACCTCATCGACGAGGAGATGACCAACCGCAACCTCCACATCGCCTACGTTTCCCAGATCTCGCGCACCATCGGCAAGTATCTGGGCCTGAACCGCGAACTGATCGAAGCCATCGCCCTGGGGCACGACCT
>Ga0209717_1003822_pt1 | contig 12813 bp, 9 predicted proteins | sample AD_UKC048_MetaG_FD_184418 | JGI IMG/M metagenome (GOLD analysis project Ga0209717, IMG submission 184418) | Active sludge microbial communities of municipal wastewater-treating anaerobic digesters from USA - AD_UKC048_MetaG (SPAdes) (version 2) | ecosystem: Engineered > Bioreactor > Anaerobic >... | reverse complement strand
CTGCTCGCCGACAAGTTGGAGGGCATCGGCTGGTTCGCGCACGAGACCTTGCAACGCATCGTTCGGGCGCATCCTGAACATGAGTTCCTGTTCCTCTTCGACCGGGCCTATGACGAACGCTTCATCTATGCCCCTAACGTAACCCCTGTGGTGATGGGCCCTCCAACACGGCACCCGTTGCTCTACCGGCTTTGGTTCGACTGGCTCCTTCCACGACGCTTGAAGTCGCTCAAGGCGGACGCCTTCATCAGCCCGGATGGCTATCTGGCCCTTCATAGCTCGGTGCCGACACTTGCAGTGATGCATGACCTGAATTTCGAACATCACCCCGAGGACCTTCCGACCGCGTACCGGAATTTCTACCGCAGCTATTTCCCCCGTTTCGCTCGTCATGCCACACGCTTGGCCACCGTCAGTGAATTCAGTCGTCGCGACATTGCGCAGCGGTATGGTGTGGAAGAAGGGCGGATCGACGTGGTCTATAATGGAGTGGGCGAGCTCTTCACCCCGCTCGACAGTGCGGAACGGGAAGGTGCCAAGTCGCAATTCGGCCAAGGATCGCCCTACTTCATATGCGTAGGCTCGCTCCATCCGCGCAAGAACATAGCAAGGTTGCTTCAGGCCTTCGATCATATGCTGGAACACCACCCGGTCGAAGTAAGGCTCGTAGTGGTAGGTGAAAGCTTCTGGTGGGACGCCCGAATGAAGACCTCATGGGAAGGAATGCGGCATAAGGACCGGGTGACATTCACCGGGAGACTGGGGCAGCAAGACCTACGCAAGGCGATGGGTGGTGCCATGGCCTTGACATTCGTCAGTTACTTTGAAGGCTTCGGGATACCGGTGGCGGAGGCCATGAAGTGTGGAGTCCCGGTGGTTGCAGCAGAAACGACCTCTTTACCCGAAGTGGCCGGTGATGCCGCGCTCTACTGTGATCCTTTCAGTGTAACGGACATTGCCAAGTGCCTTTATACCATGCACAGCGATGAGGTGCTCCGTACCCAGCTCAGCACCCGGGGACTGAAGCGAGCGACCCGCTACACGTGGGACAATGCTGCTCACGACCTCTGGCAGAGCTTCGGTCGCATGTGCCGCGACGCAGGTCTTGACGTTCGATAGCGAGAAGCAGGTGGGCACTCCTGGATACATTCGCGCCATGTCGGTACTTGCAGCCTATCATACCAAAGGTCTGTTGGAGGCAGGATGTGATGAGGCGGGACGAGGCTGTCTGGCCGGTCCTGTTGTAGCCGCAGCGGTGATCCTACCCCCACGGATCCGTTTGCCGGGCCTGGATGACAGCAAGAAACTGACCTCCTCAACACGCGAACGGCTTCGGGTCGTGATCGAAGAAGAGGCGCTCGCTTGGGCCGTGTCATTCGTGCATCCCGAGGAGATCGACCGAACGAACATCCTGCGAGCCACATTCATCGCCATGCACCGTGCCATCGACCTGCTCGCACATCGTCCAGAACACTTGCTGATCGATGGCAACCGGTTCGCCCCCTATCGAGGTGTCCCACATTCGTGTCTGGTCAAAGGAGACGGGCGGTTCCGAAGCATCGCTGCCGCCAGCATACTTGCCAAGACACATCGCGACGAGGCCATGATCCTGGCCCATGAACAATATCCTGCCTACAACTGGGCAGTGAACAAAGGCTACCCGACCGCTGACCACCGGGCAGCCCTGGTCCGGGAGGGGGCGTGCCCGTTCCACCGCCGAAGCTTCCGTCTATTGCCCCTGGAAGAGGAGCTTTTCGCATCGCCACTGAGCTGACCTTGGCGATCCTAACTGGAATTCCTGTCCACACAGGCGTGTGCAAAGGGGCTTCACACCGCATGGGCACCGCAGCATGCAGCCGGTACTTTTGGGCGGTACCATGCGTCGTACCGTCACGTTCCTGTTCATTGTCGGCATCGTAGTCGGGGCCGTATGGACATTGTTGCGCTGGAATGGTGTGCGGTCCGCTCCTGTGGACCCTTGGCGTGCGATCCCCGAACGTACCGCGCTGGTGATCTCCGTACCGGATGCGTTCATGACCTGGGACCGGTTCACGCATACGGCACAGCTCTGGAAGGCCATTGCCACATTGCCGGGTGCCGCCGCTACCGATGGATTGATCGCCAGGACGGTGGTCCGTATGGAGAACGATGAGGCATTGCGTCAGGCGCTTCGCAACAGCTCGGTACTGGTCGCCGTGATGCGTCATGGTGGTGATGCCCTCGGTTGTCTTTTCGTAGGCACCCCTGCGAACGCTGATGGCGCCCCATTACGTGCTTTCGGAGAGTTGTTGGGATTGGATGCAACGGCATATGCAGCGTTGGGCAGAGGTGACGTTGTGCAGGTGCGACCTGACACGGCCTTGGCCACGCTCTCATTTTGCATCAGGCAAGGTGTTTGGCTCCTCGCGACCGATCCTTCCATGATGGACGAAGCCCTGCTCCAATGGAAGAAGGGTTCTTCATTGAAGGATGACACGGCGTTCACCGCCGCATTCTCCACCTTGGGTGCGGGTAGTGATGCGCATGTTTTGCTTCGTCCTGATCGCCTCCTGGACCTGGCTCAAATGGCATGGTCGCCCGAAGCATTGGACTTCCCCGAGGTCTCCGGACAATGGCTTGCCATGGACCTGCGATCACGTTCCGATGCACTATTGATGAGTGGGTTGTTGCTTGGTCCGCCATCCGGACCACATGCGATCGCCTTACATGGCCAGGATCGTGGTCCTATGGATGGTGCGCGGGTGCTACCCGGAAGTGTTACCGGATACAGGACGTGGAATGTGAGTGACATAACGCGCTGGTTGGCCGACCGCAAAGCCATGACGGACAGTGTCTGGGTAACAGACCTGTTGGGCTGGGCGCGGGGCACGGTCGGTGTCGCGCACACATCGGATAGCAGCACGAATCAATGGGCCTACTTCGCTGCCCCGGACGTGGATGCAGCCGAAGGTGCCTTGCGGAGCCTTTGTGCGGCAGGATGTGACACTTCCGGGTACCGAGGCCTGAAGCTCCAACGATTGCCACTGACCGGAATGCACGAAAGTGTGCTCGGGGAGGCTTTTTCCGGACTTGGAAGAGCGTGGTGGGTGGTGCTGGGTGATGCCGTGGTGTTCGGCACGACCACCTTGGAATTGGAACGGTCGATCGATGCTTGGTTGGATGGTCGATCATTGGCAGAGGATGCCCGCACCTCCGATTGGTGGGTTCGCATGGCCTCGAACGCGGGTTCCACGTGGTGGTGCGACATCGCACGTGCACAACCATGGAAGAGCAAGAGCCTGCTCGAGGCAGCGCGTCAGCACGTGGATCTCTGGAGTGCATTGGGAGGGTTCACGGTACACCTTTCACCGGGCCAACGAGGAAGTACCCACGTCACCGTCGGCTTGCAATACGCCCCGATCAAGGAGATCGCTGGACCGGAGCGATGGGTGGTCGAGCTGGGCGCACCGGTGAGTGGCACTCCACAAGAAGTGATCGACCACACCAACGGTACACGGCAGATCCTGGTGCAGGATGACCTGTTCACTTTGCATTTGATCGGCAGCACGGGTGAATTGATGTGGTCGCGTCCGATGGATGGGCCCATCCTCGGTGGGGTGAGACAGGTGGACCGTTTCCGCAACGGCAAGTTGCAGCTACTGTTCAATACGTCGGAGAAGGTACACCTGATCGATCGCAACGGGAAGGATGTCGGCGGGTTCCCCGTGGAACTGGAAAGCCGTAGTGCCACACCATTGTCCGTTTTCGACTACGAGGGTAACGGGGAACTTCGTGTCCTGGTGCCCACACAAAGCGGTACGATCATCAATATCGGAATGGACGGATCACCTGTGAACGGTTGGTCCGCACCGCGTTTGAAGGCCCCTGCAGCCACCAAGGTCGATCACCTTCGTATACGCAACAAGGACCATCTTATCGCCGTGGATACCCTCGGCCATGTTCACATCCTGGATAGAAAGGGAGCGGATCGTGAACGACCGCGTCTGGAACTGGGTGTTTCGCCGAGCGTCCTGGGTATCGTCCCAGGGAGTACCATCGGCACCTGTTCCGTGCTATGGCAGGGAAGCGACGGTGGGCTGTACAAGGGTACGCTGGAGGGCAAAGCTGAACTGCTCTTCCCTGGAAGGGGTGGGCGATTCACCGGGGCATGGTTCGCCAGTAACGGCGCAGTGATGCACACTGAAGTGAACAAGGACACGCTGTGGGTCAGGGAGGGAAGTAAGGTGGTCGCCCAACATGTGCTTTCAGGTATCGGGATACCAGGTACCCAGCACACGGTCAGCTCAGGCGAAGAGCAGGTCCTTGGCATCGCCACACAGAGAGGCAGCCTTCATCTCTTCGACGGGGACGGACAAGCCTTGTCCGGAACACCGGTGGTCGGCGCCGGCCCTTGGGTGCTCTCCGACCTCGATCGGGATGGGACTAGGGAACTGGTCACCGTGTCCTCGAATGGCATTGTGAAATGCCTCCCTTTCCCTCCGGTGCCATGAATCGTTGCTTGCCCGGTGCTCCAGAGCGCATAGCTTTGCTGGCTCAGCGCACGTCCGGGATCATGCCTTGGGTCCCGGCCCCATGAAACAGTCCCTCCTTCGCACGGTCCTCCGAAAGGAGATGGTCGGATTGGCCCGCGTCACGGTGCTGGTGTTGACCGCATTCCTGTTCCTGCTTGAATTCGGATACCGCGCCGACGCAGCTACCGGACTGTTGCTTGACCAACTGAGCTATGGCCTCGTCCTCGGTGCGGTAATGGTCGCGCTGGGAAGTGGTTTGCGCGCCAAACTGCGCGACGAGCCCGTGCGCAATGCCGAGTTCATCTGGTTCGTGCTGGGGATCGGCTTGCTCCTTTTACGTCCGTTCGACATGGAGTTCTGGCCCAAGGCACAACATTGGCCGCACCTGCTCTACCTCCTCGGGTTCTTCTTCATTGAGCTTTCCAGGCTGGAACTGGGTCGTAACAGTACGCTCTTCAATCCTGCGTTGCTCTTCACGGTCAGCTTCGTAATGCTCATCGCGATCGGGGCTGCGTTGTTCTTGTTACCCAACACGGGAACACGACCGATCACGTTGGTGGAGGCCTTGTTCACCAGTACCAGCGCTGTTTGCGTCACGGGCTTGAGCGTTATCGATGTGGGCAAGGACCTCACACTGCTCGGCCAATGGGTCCTGCTCCTGTTGATCCAACTCGGGGGCCTTGGAGTGATGACCTTCACCAGCTTCTTCGCTTTCTTCTTCAAGGGTCGTACAAGCCTGGAGGAACAACTTCGCATCAGGGACATCGCCAATACTTCCCTGGTGAACGCCAGATCATTCATCGTACAGGTCATCCTGTTCACCTTGGCCGTGGAACTCGTCGGCGCTGCATTGATCTACTACGTGGTGCCTCCCGACGCCTTCCCCTCGATCGGCGACCGGATGTTCTTCGCCGTGTTCCATTCCATCTCAGCCTTCAACAATGCCGGCTTCTCCACCCAAAGCTTGGGCATGTATGAGCTACCCTTCCGCTTCAACTATTCGTTGATGTGGATCCTGTCCCTGCTGTTCATCTTCGGTGGCTTGGGCTTCGGCATCATATTCAACTTCAGCCGGTACGTGCGGCTTTGGGTCAGCGGTCGTATCCGTAGGCTGTTGACCGGCATCCCATGTGAGCGCCATCCCCGTTTGGTGAACCTGAGCACCCGGTTGGTTCTGAAGGTGACGGCACTCCTTATCGTTATTGGCACGGTGGCTGTGATGGTATTCGAATGGAACGGAGTGCTGGCGGAACATTCCTCCTGGTGGGGGCGCTTCAGCACAGCGTTCTTCACGGGGGTCACTCCACGTACCGCGGGTTTCAATGTGGTGGACTATGGTTCGCTGACCGTTCCGACGCTCATGGTCACCCTGTTGCTCATGTACATCGGAGCGTCCCCTGGTTCCACCGGCGGTGGTATCAAGACCACCACGTTCGCAGTGGCCACCCTGAACATCTTCGCCACTGCACGGGGACGAAGGCGCATCGAGTTCAGCGGTCGAGAGATCAGCAACCTGAGCATCCGCAGGGCCTTCGCAGCCATCGTACTGTCCCTGGTATTCCTTGGCTTGTCCATCACCACGATCGCCTCCTTGGAGAAAGGGGTGGGTCTGATGCCGATCGCCTTCGAATGCTTCAGTGCGTTCAGTACGGTTGGCCTTAGCATGAACCTGACCGGCCAACTGGGTGATCCGGCGCGGATCGCGCTGGTACTCGTCATGTTCGTGGGTAGGGTGAGTGCGCTCACCCTACTGGTAGGCGTTCTGCGCCAGGTGAACGTAAGCCCTTATCGTTATCCCAAGGAGGACATCCTCATCAACTGAACAGCCATGAAGATCGCGGTATTCGGACTCGGCAACTTCGGCAAGCACCTGGCCATCAAGCTCACCCAGATGGGTCACGAGGTGATCGCCATCGACCATGACATGGAGAAGGTGGATGCCATCAAGCAGGAGGTGAGCTACGCCGTTTGCTTGGAGAGCAATGATCCGCAGGCTGTGGGCACACTGCCCTTGAGCGAGGTGGACACCGCTGTGGTGGCCATCGGAGAGAACGAGGGTGCCAACATCATGACCACAGCACTACTGGTCAACCTGAAGGTGAAACGGGTGATCAGTCGGGCCATCAATCCGCTGCACGAGATGGTGCTCAACTCCATGGGTGTCACGGATATCGTTCACCCTGAGGAAAAGGCGGCCGAGGGATTGGCACGCAAACTCAACCTGCGTCGACTCGTCGACCAATTCGAGCTGCCGGGGGGCTTCATCATCGCAGAGATCGTGGTGCCCGACAAGTTCGTTGGCAAGCCATTGAGCCAGATCATCGAACTCACCAAGCGTCAGCTAGGTCTGGTGACGGTATTGCGCAAGGAAAGCGAAAAGAGTTTCATAGGACGCAAGACCATCAAGCTCGGTGCACTGGGGGTGATGGACCCGGACTTCGTACCGGAGAAGGGCGACATCCTCGTCCTGTTCGGCACCAAGGATGAAGTGACCCGCTTCACAGGGGAGACCAGCTGAGGCCCGTCAGCCCACCCCCCTACCGGATGAGCCATCTTTGGAGCATGCCGGGAACACGGGACATAGCGACACCGCAGGACGTTCGTACGTTGATCGAAGCGTTCTATGCGCGGGCACGCCCCGATGCGCTCATCGGCCATTTCTTCACCACCCTGGACTGGGACCACCACATCCCCTTGATCGCCTCGTTCTGGGAGATGGTGCTTTTCGGCGACCGGCACTACCAGGGCGATCCGATGACGGCCCATGTGCACCTGCACCAGCGCATCCCCATGGAACCCGATCACTTCGAACGCTGGCTGAGCCTCTTCGACCACACCGTGGACAGCTTGTTCACGGGCCCCAAGGCAGACGAGGCCAAGCAGCGGGCACGCACCATTGCGGGTGTCATGGCGCACCGGGTCACCGGTCGTTGAACTAACGCTTGGGCTTCCTTAGCACGATCCGCTGTCCCTCCTGCAGTCGGGCATTCTCGGGCAGGTCGTTGTACTGGGCCAACTTGGCCAGCTTCACGCCGTACTGCTGGCTCACGCCCCAGAGGGACTCCCCTTCCTTCGCCGTGTGGGTGGCAGCGGTCTTCGATGCATTGCGCTTGGGCTGGATGTACACCCGTTGCCCTTCCGCCAGTGCGGCCTCCTTGTCCATGTCGTTCCAGCGCGCCAGCATGCCATGGGTCATCTCCAGTTCCTCGGCCAGTTTGCGGTAGGTATCGCCCTGCTTGGCACGCACGAACTTGATGCGCCCCTCGAAGCGCTCGATGGCACGGCTGGCTCCGATGGTGATGACATCTCCTCCTGAGCCTCGGTTATTGCGACCCGTGCGCGGCGCCGGAGCCGGTTTGGGGGCGGCCTCCTTCGGTCTGTAGCTCACATCGACACCGCGATCGAGGTCGCTCAGGCGATAGCGTTCGATCAGGGCGATGAGTTTTTGAGGATAAGCGGGGTCGGTGGCGTAACCAGCTTTCTTAAGCCCCTTGGCCCAGCCTTCGTAGTCGGTGGGTTTCAGCTCGAACAGTGACGCATAGCGCGGCTTCTGGAGGAACTTGGCGTGGTCCTCATAGCTCTGGGCAGCGTCCTTGTACTTGCGGAAACAATCGTTCTTCTTATCGTCGTCGTGGTAGCTCTTGCCTCCGGTCCAATCGGGCGTACACTTGATCCCGAAATGATTATTGGCCTCCCGGGCCAGTAGGCTGTTTCCGTTGCCACTCTCCAAGAGACCCTGGGCCAGCGTGATGGAGGCCGGGATCCCGTGCTCCTTCATCTTGCGCACGGCCACCTCCTTCCATTGCTGGATGTATTGCTCAGCGGTCAGACGGTCCCCCTCGGGTTGTCCGGGAGCCGGCGCGGCAGCGCACAGCAGCAGGATAGCCAGCCCAAGGGAAGCGCGAAGCGGGTTGACGGGTTGCATAGCAGGCTGTGGAAAGGCGAAACTAGACCGGTACAGGGGTGACGTATGGAGCATTCCGACCCTGACCATGCACAATGCCATGTGGAAATAACGTGCCGGAACCGGGCCATTGCATGTGGAAGTCGGGACCTTTGTCATGAACAGGCGAACCTTCCGAGCGAAGCGGTGTTCTCCCGTGCAAGCAGGTTGGAACGAACGATGGATAGCAACGAACAGCGGGAACGGTCGGAGCGCTTGCAGCGCTTGGGTCTCGAAGCTGACGACTACTATTACTCGGAGGAGGGCTACCTGGTCTTCACCGAGCGCTACCACCTGAAAAGGGGGTATTGCTGCCAGAGCGGTTGCCGTCACTGCCCGTTCGGATTCAACGACAAGAGGGGCAACCTGGGCTGAGGCAGCGTTCCGGCGGGTTCCCCTATCTTCAGGGTACCGAAGGCCATGCGGTCCCTATCCACCCTCCTCCTGCTCACGATCACCTCGCTCGGTTTCGGGCAGGATTGGGCGCTGATCAACCCGGCGTACCGCTACAACTACAGCGATGATGGGACGGACACCATCAGCAATCAGATCCGCGTGATGGAGGTGGATACGTTGGGGGTGGATAGTGTCCTGTACACCCTGAACCGCATTGCCTTCATGTGCGACACCTGCCCGGCATCCTTGGGTGGTCTTTGCGACGGCTGCTTCATGTGGGTGGACCAGCCGCAATTCCTGCGCGGGAGCGCATTGAGCACGCCCGGCCGTTGGACCTTGACGGACCCCGACACATTGGTGCTCCTCGTACCTCCGGTGCTGGGCCAGAACTGGGTGGCCGATCCTACTGGAACCGTCACCGCCACCGTTGTCGCCTTGGAGGAGGACATCTATTTGGGAGAGTTGGACAGCATCGCCACCATTACCACCAGTGCCGGGGATACACTGGTCCTCTCGCGCTCCTTTGGGCTGGTTCGGATGGTACGAAGTGATGGCACCATCTACGCAGGAATTGGGGTTGAGGGGCCGGAGTTGGGTGAACTATTCCCGGATATCACGGATTGGTTCAACTATCAACCAGGTGATGTACTCGAGTACCTCCACTTCTTGAATGGACCGAACAATGGTGGTACATACACACTATATTTTTGGAAAACCAAGGACATTTTCGAGGAACGCATAGATGGCGAAAGTGGATACACGATCACGTCAACCCGGGGTCATGTCTCCCCCGGTAATCCTAGCTGGGAAGCTCTGCCTCCGCAAACGATCATACATACACTCGAAAATGGAATTTGGAACACTCCTCTCAATCAATTTTTTGAACATATCGATTTGGATCTATATCCCTCCAGAATTAGCGAATTACAAAATACGGGAACTTACTTCATTCCTCGTCTAATGAGGGATAACGATGGCCTACTCATCTTAACCACGGACAGCATAGATCATCCTATCGGTGCTCTAAACGCCATTTCATATCCTAGCCAGAACATCAGCGAACTTTGGCCACTGAATGGGGAAAGAGAACTTTTAAGGTGCAAAGAGAACATTGGCATCATCCTTCAGGGCCACACAAGCAACTTTGAGTTTTCTTATAGTTCCGAACTTATCGGTGCCGTTATCCAAGGAGATACAATTGGCACATTGACGCCGGATGAAGTGTACTTCAACACACTTTCCGTCAGCACCTATTCAGTCCAACGGTCGTTCCGCATATTGAACACCTTGTGCGACACCGAACTGATGGTCATTACCGACCCAGATGTTCAGTTGGAATGGACCATCATCGACCTCAATGGCCGACGGGTAAGCACCGGAATGCTTGCGCATACATTCAACCAAGTGGAAGTGGGCTCGCTAGCTACCGGCACCTATGTGTTCATGGCAAGCAGTGCGCAGGGCCAATGGTCGCAGCGCTTCGTGGTAGCCCGCTGAACCACCCGCCCTGCCGTGTGTTAAGAAGGGTTTCCGGAGACCTGCTGTTCGGTGAACATCCTCCAACCATTCCAACGCGCGGTAAGCGACCAAGACAGTGCAAGCCCAGGCAGCGTTCCGGCGGGTTCCTCTATCTTCAGGGTACCGAACGCCATGCGGACCCTATCCACCCTCCTCCTCATCACGATCACATTGCTCAGTTCTGGGCAGGATTGGGCGCTGATCAACCCGGCCTACCGCTACAACTACAGCGATGATGGGACGGACACCATCAGCAACCAGATCCGCGTGATAGAGGTGGATACGTTGGGGGTGGATAGTTTCCGATTTGAATTGAACCGGATTGGGGTCATTTGCCCTTCTTGTTCGCAGGGCTATTCGCCCACTTGCTCGTTCGGCGGGGAAACAGACATGATCCGATCAACGACTGCTCAGGTGTGGGGTCATAGGGCATTGCGGAACGGATCATCGTGGCTTCTTATTGGTGAGACTGACAGCTTACTGGTCAGACCGACTGAACCGCTCGGTTCCATGTGGACCGGACCCGGAGGTGTGACAGGCACGGTCTATTCCACCGATGAGGCCGATGTCCTTGGCGCATTGGATAGCTTGAAATGGAGCGCCTTTTCCAATGGTGACACGGTGGCCTATTCACGGGATCATGGTATCGTCTTTTCCGACCGAGCTAGCATGGGAACATTCGAACTGATCGGCAGGGACGGTGTGACCGAAGAAGGCCAACACTTTCCAAGGGTGGTCGACCTGTTCGATTACCAAGTGGGCGATGTCCTCCAATACCATGACGAGTCTAGCTTTCAATCCAGTTTCTGCGTCCACTTTGTTGATAGCAGGACTAGGTATGAGGTGCTTGCGAGGGTCGATGATGGTGCGGTGACCACCTATACGCTGGAAAGTACCTATGCCTCAGATGAGGAAAGCTATTATCCCCAATGGTGGACACCTTGCGGGAACTATCACTACGAGGGCCAGGAGGAGATCTCCCTGATCGTTGACCACGACAGGTTCACCCTGGAGAACCTCTTTAGTTCTCGCGTTCTAGGTCCATTGTATCCGTCGGCGATCACGGAATTCTCCGCATTCGAGCCCCTCAATGGAATACCCACGCGGATCCAAACGAGGTTCGATACCCTCGGTCGTTATGTGATCGAACCTTACATCATGAATGAGGGCTGGGCTGGGACCGTCCTTTGCTCAACTATGGAGGACTCATCGATGTTCTTCCCCGATGGCAACATGCGTCATCTGTTCTCATTCACCGAGCGCGTTGGACTCACGTACTCCGATTTCTATTACTTCGAAGGCGGTGCGACCCGCTCATTAGAAGGATACATTCTAAGTGGAGAACAATGGGGATCGGTCTGGAGCAGTTCAGCGATCCTGAACACGCCGGAAATGAGCATGGAAAAGATGTCCATCCACCCCAATCCGGCTAGTTACGAACTCTATGTCAATGACGCTATGGTAGGAAGCATGCTTGCCATTACCGACCTTCAAGGACGGTTTGTTCATCGGCAGCGCATCACCACCGAGGATACGCGTATTGAGTTGCATACACTTCATGCAGGCTCATACCTGCTGATAGTGGATGGCTTTACTCCGCAACGCTTCGTGGTGGCCCGCTGAACCACCCGCCCTGCCGTGTGTTGAGCAGGGTGCCCGAAGCCCCGTAGTTTTGGAGCATCCCTACCCGCATGGCCACCTTGACTCAGACCGATCTCGCTCTCTTCCAACAGTCCATCCGCGAAGGCATCCCCGATGTTCTTCCGCCCGCACAGGCGTTGGACCCATCGGTGAGCCACGCCCCCAAGCGCAAGGACATCCTGAGCGCCGAGGAGAAGAAGCTGGCCCTGCGCAACGCCCTGCGCTATTTCCACCCGAAGCATCACGCTACACTGGCGCCGGAGTTCGCCGATGAGCTGAACACCCACGGCCGCATCTACATGTACCGCCTTCGTCCGGAATACCCGATGCATGCGCGGCCGGTCGACCATTACCCCGCCAAGAGCAAGCAGGCGGCGGCCATCATGTTGATGATCCAGAACAATCTGGACCCGGCCGTGGCGCAGCATCCGCATGAGCTCATCACTTACGGCGGCAACGGCGCGGTGTTCCAGAATTGGGCACAGTACCGGCTGACCCTGCAATACCTCTCGGAGATGACCGAGGAGCAGACCCTGGTGATGTACAGCGGCCACCCCATGGGCCTCTTCCCCAGCCATGCCGACGCCCCGCGCGTGGTGGTGACCAACGGGATGATGATCCCCAACTACAGCAAGCCCGATGATTGGGAGCGCTTCAACGCCCTCGGTGTGACGCAGTACGGCCAGATGACGGCGGGCAGCTACATGTACATCGGTCCGCAGGGCATCGTGCACGGCACCACCATCACCGTATTGAACGCCTGCCGGATGATCAAGGGGTCACCGGGCACCAGCGGCAAGCTCT
>Ga0209717_1003820_pt1 | contig 12817 bp, 11 predicted proteins | sample AD_UKC048_MetaG_FD_184418 | JGI IMG/M metagenome (GOLD analysis project Ga0209717, IMG submission 184418) | Active sludge microbial communities of municipal wastewater-treating anaerobic digesters from USA - AD_UKC048_MetaG (SPAdes) (version 2) | ecosystem: Engineered > Bioreactor > Anaerobic >... | reverse complement strand
AATTGATGCTGTTGCGGTGCTCGTTCCAGTTGGGATTGGTAGCTGGTGTAGCGGGCTTTGAGTTGAGGGTTGTTGCGCAGGGCAATTTGAACGAGGCTGTCGAGGGGCTGAGCGACCAGATTTGCCCCCAAAACATTGACCATTAAAAAAGCCAGTCCCATTACACTTACAAATTTCATATCGCTTCCTCTTTTTTCCAACGCAATCCTGCCTCTTTCCACAGGCAAAACAACACCGGAACGATGAATATGGAAATGATTTCGATCAATAGCCCGCCAAATGCCGGAATGGCCATCGGGGCCATGATATCGGAACCTCGACCCGTAGAAGTCAGGATGGGCAAAAAACCAAGTAGCGTGGTAGCGGTGATCATCATTGCCGGGCGTACCCGCCGTACTGCTCCTTCCAAAACGGCTGCACGCACTTCTTGAGTAGACGATGGTTTGAGCGTGTCAAAACGTTCGCGCAGATAGGTTGCCATCAAAACTCCATCATCGGTGACGATGCCAAAGAGTGCCAAAAAACCGACCCAAACCGCCACGCTGAGGTTGACCGGGTGGACCTGAAACAAGTCGCGCAGGTTTTCGCCAAAGAGCTTGGCATCCAAAAACCAGGGCTGCCCATACAGCCACAGCATGATGAACCCACCCGCAAAAGCAACAAAAACGCCAGTGAATACCATCGCCGAAATGGTCAGGGAGCGGAATTCCAGGTATTGGATCATAAAAATAATCAGTAAAGTCAAGGGCAAAATGATGCGTAGACGGGAGGTCGCCCGCAGGTTTTGCTCGTAGTTGCCTGCAAAACGGTAGCTGATTCCTACAGGCACTTGTAGTGCACCACTGGCAATTTTTTCTTCCAAAAACACTTTGGCATTGTTGACGACATCAATTTCGGGATAATCATTTTCTTTGTCAAAAAGCACATAACCCACCAAAAAACCATCCTCACTTTTGATCATTTGGGCACCGGCGGTGTAATTGGTTTTGACCAGATCGCTGAGCGGAATGGGGTTGTTGCTGTTTTTTGAGGGAATAAAAATGTGTTTGGCCGCTTCGGGATCGTTCCGCAATTCGCGGGGATAACGTACCCTGACGTTGTAACGCTCGCGACCTTCCACCGTTTGGGTGACCGCAGTACCGCCAATCGAGGCTTCGATGTAGCCCTGTACATCCGCAACGCTCAAGCCATGCCGGGCGATGGCGGCACGATCAATTTCCAATTCGATGTAGGGTTTGCCCACGATGCGATCGGCAAAAACGGCAGCGTCTTTTACCCCTTCTACTTGCCGTAAGTGTTTTTCCAACTCCAGGCCAAAGGCCTCAATGGCCGCCAGATTTGGCCCTTTGACCTTGATGCCCATTGGTGCCCGCATGCCCGTTTGCAACATGATCAGGCGGGTTTCGATGGGTTGTAGTTTGGGTGCTGAGGTGATACCAGGCAGTTGGGTCACCTTGGTGATTTCGTCCCAAATGTCATCCGGAGATTGGATGTGATCGCGCCATTGTCGGAAATACTGGCCATTGCGGTCTTCAAACAGTTCGCCCTTTTTATCACGGAGGTATTTCCCGTGGGCGTCCACTTTAAACCGCAGGCGGCGGCCGTCTTCATCGGTTTTGTATTCCGATTTGTACAAAATCACGTTCTCGTACATGGGCAAAGGGGCAGGATCTAGTGCACTTTCTACCCGGCCCGCTTTGCCCACCACGGTTTCTACCTCCGGAATGGCCGTTACCGCCATGTCGAGCATGCGCAGGTTACGCAGGTTCTCTTGCGTACCCGCATGGGGCATCGCGCTCGGCATGAGGAGAAAAGACCCCTCGTCCAGCGCAGGCATAAACTCCTGACCAATGCCCCGGAAAATGAAATAGCCCGCGCTCAGTATCCCCAGTGGAATGAGCAAAAACAGCAGTTTGTATTCGAGAAAAAAAGTGAGTAGCGGGCGGTAGATGACGGTCATGCCGTACAACAAACCCAAAATACTGGCCAGGATGCCCCCTACAAAAACGAAATTGAGCCCCATACTTTGGTCTACGCCCAGTGGCATCCACATGCGCGTGATCAGACCAGCCACGATGGCTGCGTAAACGAGATTGATGCCTTGTTTTACCTTTTCACTTACTTCGGGGCGATACCTCGTTTCACTCCAATTGAGCAAAAATGCACAGGCCCCGATGATGAGCAAGATGATCCCCAGGGTTTGTTGTTGAAAAACCAACGCAATGATTCCGGCCACTATGAGTAAGCCGCTCCAGAGCCAACGCCAAAAACGCCGGGTTACTTTGATGGAAAATAGGGTGTGTGCCAAAGCTGGCAAGACCATGATGGCCAGAAAAATGGAAGCACCCAGGGCAAAGGTTTTGGTAAAAGCCAGCGGGCGAAACAATTTGCCTTCCGCTCCTTCCAGGGCAAATACGGGCAAAAAACTCACGATGGTGGTCAACACTGCGGCCACCACCGCCGAACCCACTTCCGCCGAACCTTCATAAACCGTAGTGTACAAATCCTCTTTATCTCCGTACAGCTCCAGTCTCCGCACAATGTTTTCCGACATCACAATCCCTACATCCACCATCGTACCAATGGCAATGGCGATGCCGGACAGCGCCACAATATTGGCATCAACGCCAAACATTTTCATCACAATAAAAGTCATCAGCACCGCAATGGGCAAAAGCCCCGACACCACCAGCGAAGCCCGCAAGTTGAACAAGAGCACAATGACCACGATGATGGTGGTGAGGATTTCCTGACTCAGGTTGCTGTACAGGGTGCCCAGGGTTTCTTTGATCAGGTGGGTCCGGTCGTAAAAAGGTACAATTTTGACTTGAGAAAGGGTGCCATCGGCCAGAACTTTGCTGGGCAAGCCCGGCTCAATTTCGGCGATGCGCTCTTTTACTTTTTGGATCACCTCCAGCGGGTTCGATCCAAAACGGGCCACGACTACCCCTCCCACGGCTTCGGCTCCCGATTTATCCAGGATGCCTCGGCGTTCGGCGGGACCAATGTTTACTTTGGCGATATCGCGGATGCGGATGGGAATGTTGTTGCTCACCCGCACTACGGTTTCTTCGAGGTCGGCCAGGCTCTTGATATAGCCAAGGCCCCGTACGTAGTATTCCACCAGGTTGAGTTCCAGCGTTTGGGCTCCGATGTCGAGGTTAGACTGGCGCACGGCATCCAGCACTTCTTCCAGGCTGATGTTATAGGTGCGCAGCGCCTGCGGATCGACGTCAATTTGGTACTCTTTGACAAAACCACCAATGGAAGCCACCTCGGAAACACCCGGCGCAGAGGTCAGGCCATAACGCACGTAAAAATCCTGGATACTACGCAGTTCGTGGGCGTCCCAGCCTCCGGTAGACTTGCCTTCCGGGTCTCGACCTTCCAGGGTATACCAAAAAATTTGCCCCAATCCGGTGGCATCTGGCCCGAGGGTAGGTTGTACGGCTTGCGGCAGTAAACTGGAAGGCAAGGAATTGAGTTTTTCCAAAATCCGCGAACGGCTCCAGTAAAAATCAATTTGATCCTCGAAGATGATGTAAATGCTGGAAAAACCAAACATGGAGGTGGAGCGGATGTTTTTTACTCCGGGCAAGCCCAACAGCGTAGTCGTCAGCGGATACGTGATTTGATTTTCCACGTCCTGCGGCGAGCGCCCTGGCCAGTCGGTGTATACAATTTGCTGGTTTTCCCCAATGTCGGGTATGGCGTCTACCGCCACCGGATTGCGCGGCAGCCCGGGAATGCCAAAGTCGAACGGTGCCGACACCAGTCCCCAGCCGGTGAAAATTAGCAGCACTACCCATGCCATCAGCTTATTGTGCAGAAAAAAATAAATGATCTTGTTCACCATGGCTGCTTAGTTTTTAGCAGCATCAGCCAGTTTTTGCAATTCGGCAATCCGCTTGTTCAAGGCTGTGATCTCGCTGCTCATTTTTTCTTTTTCTGCCAAAGCCAAAGCCCGTTGAGCAGCACTTAATGCTGCCGGATAATCCTTTAGGTCTGTATAAATTTTTTGCGCCAAATTCGGAATCACAAATTTTTTGCCGTCCAATTTTTCAGCTGCTTCTACCCATTCTTTGGCCTGTTGCAGATCGCGTTTGGTAGCGTGGTAATAGCCTGCGGCGAGAAACAGCAGTTCGGAATTTTTCTCTTGCTTGTCAATCAGGCGTTTTTGAATTTCCGCCATATTGTTGAAGTCGGCGATGGTTTGGAGCGGGATTTTGACCAGGGTGTTTTCCCACATTAAGTTCAGTGAAGCCTCCCCTTTGGCATTAAAATCACCAATTTCAATGGTGAAGGTTTCGTAGAATCGCTCGGATTTTTCCGGTTTCACCTTGAAGCGGAGAATGTCCACTTGGGGGTCGTAGCCAAAGGCACCGTGCAGGGTAGCATCGCGGTTGAGGATGATGGTCCACTCCTCCTGAGCCGGGATGCTAAAAAGGGAATATTTACCAGCCGGGATTTTTTTGCCTCCGATGATTACCGTTTCGCGCAGGGCTAGCGCAGTACAATCATTGGCGCCCGTGCGCCATAGGCTGTCGAATGGAATGAGCTGACCGAAAATTTTCCGTCCCCGGGCTGAGGGCCGACCGTAAGTTACGGTGATGTCACTTTCCCCAAAATTTTGAGTCAGGGTAGCATCCGGGCTGGCAGTGGGCGCTTTTAAAGTGGCTTGTGCTGCTGCCTCTTGCAGGCAAATGCTGAATACATTAAGGGCTAAAAGACTGCCGAGCAATATTTTTTTCATAACCATGAAATTGTTGAGTGCTTGACTCAGCACCAAAGAATGAGCAATGGAAAAAGAGTAAATGGTTTTCAACAGACGTGATAAAAACGTCAGGAAGTCAATAGGCTAACAAAGGAAAGATTGCATCAGCACAAGGATGTCACGCAGGAGTGGTGGCGGCTTGTATAAGTAAAAACGCAAGATTTTTTGATTCTGAGGGAGAATAGTTTTGGCGAATTCAAAGGCAAAATTCAAAATGGGCGGTAAAACTAAAGCGTCAACCACAAGGCTGAACGCTACCACTTTTTGTAAGGTCGGCTGGGTATCGGTTTTTAAAAAAGAGGATTTGTCCGAACAACAGGGAATCCGCGAAAGGCTTTTCCTGGTATTGGTTACTGCTGCCGTTTTATAGCAAGAACGATGAACCTGTTCTCGTTTTTGGCAGCAACTTTTAGGCTGTACAAACAAGGCTATTTTTTTGCCCCGCATTTGGCACAAATGCTCAAATATCGTTATCCCGCTCGAGGATAAAAGGATGTTGAGTGCCAGAATGAGGTGCAAGATTTTGAGCATTGGGTTGCTATTCAAAGGCAAAGATACAGTTGAAAACGATGCGAAAGAAGAATTTGGTTTTATAAGAGCTGATCCATAATCTTCTGCAAATTGAACAGTACCCCTTCCATCACGATGATATCTTCTTCCCATTCAAAATGTTGCATATCTTCTCCTGGCACTAGTACTTTGATCATCTGCACCTCCGTAAATATCCAGATGATTTTTTTGACTCCAAATTCAAAGAGTTGGCGGTTTTTGCGGTCAAAATAGTCGATAGAAGCTCCTGGCGAATCTAAATCGGCCTTAGTATCAATTTCAATAGCGATTTCGGGGGCTTTGGAGGAGTAGTGGTTGCTGAGTACAAAATTTTCTTTTTTAAAAATAGCGACATCGGCCGCTCTCCATTTCAATTTCCCCAATTGTAAGCCTTGCTCACCTACCGTTGTGATGTATCCAGCAGGCAATAACATTTTGATTAATGCAAATAGCTCTCCTTTGAGCCAAGCTTGCAGTGTACTATCGGCCATAATTGCTTCAAAATCTTTGGTTCCAGCTAATACTTCTTTGTAACCTTTATAATAAATAGGCTTGCCATCGTCCATCTCGTAGATGAGGTAGCTGGGAATCTCCTGCGTTTTGGCACTCGAACTAAGCGTCATCTCTCCCAATTTTTTTTCAAAAATAAGCCTTTTTTGCCTAAAATCAAACCAAGGCCCATTACAATGCCGCTTTCCCGTCGTAAAAAAATCCACAAAACTTCCATTTTTTCCCAGCGTGCACCATCTAGAAAACCTATTTTTGCACCACCAAAATTTGCACACCCAATGAAGAAATACAATTTCAGTCCTGGGCCGGCTATTTTACCAGCATCGGTCATTGAAGAAGCCGCCCGTGGCGTACTCAATATCAACAACAGTGGACTATCTATTTTAGAGATTTCCCACCGTAGCAAAGACTTCATCGCCATTGCTGCTCAGGCAGAGCAACTGGCGCGTGAGTTGCTAAACCTCAGCGACGATTACGCAGTGTTGTTCCTCTCTGGAGGGGCCAGCACCCAGTTCTTCATGGCACCCATGAACCTGCTGAACGAGGACGAAACCGCCGCGTACGTAAATACGGGCACCTGGGCCGACAAAGCCATCAAGGAGGCCAAACTCTTTGGCAAGGTGGAAGTGTTGGCTTCGTCTAAGGAGCAAAATTACACCTTCATTCCCAGAGGCTGGACGGTGCCCAGCCATGCCAAGTACCTGCACCTGACCAGCAACAACACCGTCTATGGTACCCAGTACCACTGGTGGCCAGATACCGAAGTGCCGATTGTATGCGATATGTCTTCGGATATATTCAGTCGCCCGATTCCAGTGGAGAAATTTGGTTTGATCTATGCTGGAGCACAAAAGAACATGGGCCCCGCAGGAACTACACTGGTGATTGTGCGCAAAGACTTACTCGGCAAAGTAAACCGCGCCATTCCTTCCATGCTGCAATATGGCATCCACGACGCCAACGATAGCATGTACAATACCCCACCGGTATTCCCTATTTACGTTTCGATGTTGACCATGCAGTGGGTCAAAGAACAAGGTGGACTCACAGCAATGGGAGCAAACAACCAGACTAAAGGTGACTTGTTCTACAACGAACTGGATGCCAATCCACTCTTCCACGGTACGGTTACGGTCAAAGAAGACCGCTCTTTGATGAACCCAACTTTCCTGGCCATCAATGAAGAGGTGGACAAGGCTTTTGATGCAGCGGCCAAAGCGGCGGGCATTGATGGCATCCGTGGGCACCGTTCGGTAGGTGGTTTCCGCGCATCTATGTACAACGCGATGCCCCTCGAAGGGGTGCAGGTCCTGGTGGACGTGATGAAGGATATTGCCCAGAAAATGGGCTAAACCAATAAAAATGACGAATTAAAGAATGACGAGTGCCGAATTTGCGGCGCTGCTATCCAGCATTACCGATAAATTCGTCACTCGTCATTCTTTAATTCGTCAATATCCCAAACATGTTTCCTGCTTCAATCACCCTAGATGGCCACGCTATTCCGGTAAAAGTGATCCGCGAGCGCCGTACTTCTTTTCGGGCAGCTACCGGAAAAGCAGGATTTATTTTGCGTTTGCCCAAACGTCTGGCCAAAAGTGAGGAGCAGCGCGCCTGGACCTGGTTTGAAACCTGGGCCAAACAATTGCACCAGAACAAACCCGATTTTTTTCAACGTTTTCGAAGTAAAACGTACGAAGACGGCGACACCGTACAGGTGGGCACCCGCCGCTACAGCATTGGCATCAGCCTGGAAGATCGTGCTGCACACACCGCAAAACTCCATCCCAATCGCTACATTCAGCTGAACTTGGTGCGTTCGGCCAGCCCTGAAGAACACAACAAAGCCGCAGCTACCTTGCTCAGTCGGGTTGTGGCCAAAGATTTCCTGCCCGAATTTTCTCGCCGGGTAGAGGAACTCAACCGCTTGTATTTTTCCAAAACCATCAAAGGCATCAGTTTTAAAAACACGAGTTCGCGTTGGGGCAGTTGTTCCAACACGGGCAACCTCAATTTTTCTACCCGTCTGCTTTTTGCGCCTGCCGAAGTAGTGGATTACGTGATCATCCACGAACTGGCACACCTCATCGAAATGAACCACTCCGAGCGCTTTTGGGCGCTGGTCGCCCAGGCTATGCCAGATTATAAGTTGAAGGAGAAGTGGTTGAAGGAGAATGGAGCGGGGTTGGGGTTTTAAGTTTTAGGTTTTAAGTTCCACGAAGGCACAAAGACACGAAGTAATCGTGCTTTGTGCCTTTGTGCCTTCGTGGCCAAATATATTACTCAAAACGCTGCAAATAAGGACTCACCAAAGTATGCTGCGTCGCCAAAGCCATGTAACGCGCCTTGGGCACTGGCATTCCTTGGGCGATGAAATGGTCTTCCATTTGTACCTGGGTCTGGTAAAATACGACCCGGAAGGCACGCACCAGTTCCGCATGTAGGGGATCTTGAGCCGACCAAATGTTGAGCTTGTTCATCAGTTCGGTCGACCATACGTCCAGCTGGGTTTGTTCCGTGGCTGAAAGTTGAATTTTGCCCGCATACAGTTGATTGCGATGCTCATTGGCCTGCTTGAGCAAAGTTTCGGCAGGTTTATCTACCCCAATGTCTTCCGCCAACAATTGCAATACTTTGGTGGTCTTTTGGTCGGGTTCCACCTCGGTACAAGACTGGGTAGGCAAAGGTAAACTAGAGGAGGAATTGAACAAGCCCTGGGCTTCGGCACTCTCCTGCGGATGTTTTTCATTCAACCAGCATGGCAGGGGATATTCATCACCCAACGCAGCATGGAGATAGTACAAATGCAGGATAAATTGCCGTAGATCGGTATATGCATAAACCGCCCGGCTGTCAAAACTGATTTGGTTGCTCACATTGCGCGTGGCAAATACGTCCCGAATTGCTCCATTCATGTAGTTGTTGGTTTCAAAACCCGGTCCACGGGTGCTGAAACTCTGATAAGCCATATACGCTTTTGACAACGGATGATTGATGCTGGCCAAACTGGCTGTTGGATTCGCATCCTGATCCAAATGGTTCAACATTTTGCGCAAGCGAGTGCTTTCGGTCATGTTTGGATTGCCGTTCAACTGGGCTAGTGCTCCATAACGCATCATCAGGCGGTTGCGCTCCTGAAAAGCGCTATAGGCCTGCTCGGTGGCCGCATTGGAATAACCGTCTACTGTGCTGCGGTAAGCACCTTCTTGCACCAGTGCCTGCTGCAACTCTTTTACCGAAGCGCGATAAATGGCAACGGGTGCAAGGTTTGGATTGCTCTGATTGAGGGTGTTGCCCTGGTTGCTGTTGTTTGCTGGAGGTACATTTACTCCTTTCACCCCAGAGGCGTTGTTGTAATTGTAATTGGGCGCAGCAGTGCCGTAAGTAGTGTTGCTGTTGTTGGAAGAGGAGGCCTCATAACTTACCGGAACTTGATTGGGCGTTTTCGCTGTAGTGGTATTGGCTCCTGGCGTATCCCATTTGAATTGCGCTTGCCCATTGCCACCCGGCGCAGGCCGGTTGTTGTTACTGTTGTTGGCAGTATTGCTGTTGGGTGGGGGGATCGAAGAATTGCTGGGTGGTGGATTGGTGACACCAGGGACGATGGCAGCGGTATTGTTGTTCGCTGGATTCAACTGGTAATCAACGGGCAAAAATGTAGGCTGTGGCCGTACAACCGTTTTGGCTACAACCGTGGTTTTTTTAGGGCCAATCTGAGCAGTAGCGCTGATCTCTTTGGGCTTATTGCCCGTTTCAAAGCCACCAACCTGGTGCAAAAAAGTGGGATGTGCGGTACGTACGAAGGCATCAGCAAAACCCATGGCTTGAATTTTGGGCAATTCTTTTCGTGCTGCTTCAATATTGGGATAAAATCCTGTCAGCAATTTGGCTCCATTGTCATTGGGAATAACCAACAGTTCTCCATTGAGCTGTTGATACCGCGCCCAATTCACTGGTGCAGATGCATCAAAGCTGGCGATTTGAATGGACGCGATGGATTGGTTGTCGCGTACGACGTATTGCTGGATTTTAGCTGCTGAAAATCCAGCTTTTTTCACTTGATCCAATATTTGGGCTGCTTCCAGCGCAGTATCGTATCCACCGATGTATACATCAAAAATCTGGTTGGGTTTTTCTTTGGCAAACAAAAAACCCAGTTTTTCTACCGTATTGTAGTTCTCTGGGCGGTTGCCGGTGAAGGTTCCGACTAGGATCGTGAAGTAGCTGTTGTTGCTTTGCGCCACAAGGGAAATGCAATTGAGCAACAAACTAAAAAAAATAAAGTATGGAATGTGTCGCATTGGATAATTGATTAGGTTCAGAATGAGCGCTTGTTTAAAGTATCACACAATACATTTGAACACGTGCTTAGACGTAAATAGCATATTCTCGATACAAAAATAGGCTTAATTGTCAGGCTTTGTTGTTCTCAATGTGTTAAAAATGTCATTTAGGCAGTTAAACTGTGATGGAACTGAATTTGTTGTATAAAACGCAATCAAGAAATTGCACAGTATGAGAACAGTTGCCAATATCATAAAAAGTGAACGCATTCAACTGGGTAGAACCACGGTGAAGCAGGCACTCCCCACCGTCCGGGTTGAGCAGGTCAGCCCATTTTTACTGTTGCACCATTTTGGCCCATTTCAAGTTGAACCAGGAGAAGAGGCCTTCGATGTGGCGCCTCACCCCCACCGCGGTTTCGAACCTGTTACCTTTTTGTACAGTGGAGGTCTTCGTCACAAAGACAGCCGCAACAACGAAGGGATCCTCAAAAGTGGTGATGTACAATGGATGACCGCAGGCAGAGGCATCATCCACAGTGAAAGGGCTTCTGCTGAATTTCTGGAAAAAGGAGGTACTATTGAAGGCATTCAATTGTGGATCAATTTGCCAAAGGCCAAAAAAATGGTGGTACCCGGGTATCAAGACATCAAAGTGGAACAAATTCCACAATGGACAGAAGACGAATCTCGGGTAAAGATGCGTTTGGTAGCCGGTGATTACAATGGACTGAAAGGCCCTGCACAAACCTTTACGCCAATTTTGGCTCTGCAAATAGAATTGAACCAGGAAGGAAAAACTTTTGTCGAAATTCCTGAAAATTTCAACGCAATGGCGTATATTTTGCGAGGAGAAGTGACCCTAAACGAAAATTTTTCGTATAAAAGTGAAACTTTACTCCATTTTCGTAACGATGGCGGCGGTTTTTCGTTAAAGTCAAATGAACCCAGCCATATTTTGGTCTTGGCTGGAGAACCCATCAATGAGCCTTTGGCACAATGGGGGCCGTACGTTATGAACACCCAAACGGAAATCCTCGAAGCCATGAGGGATTACCAGATGGGGAAAATGGGGTTTTATATTGATTAAGGGTTCGGGGGTTCGAAAGTTCGGGGTTCGAAGGTTGATGGTCTGTTTAAACTGTACGATCAACCTTCGAACGCTCGAACCCTTGAACCCCCGAACCCACAAGTCCTAATACATGAAACGAACTTACATGGTGGAGTTTGAGCTCCCAGAAAGCCTCACGGAAGAGTTTCTTGCGTTGATTCCCGAGCAGCGGAATATGGTCGACTACCTCATGTCCGAAGGTAAAATTCGTTCCTATTCTCTAGCTTTGGATCGCTCGGTTTTGTGGGTCATCGTAGAGGCCGATTCAGAATTTGAGGTAATGGAAACCATTGCTCAATTTCCGCTGAGCGATTACATGCATCCTTACATCTCTGAATTGATGTTTCACAATACGGCTGATTTGGCGTTGCACTTTTCAATGAATTGAAGATATTTGCACCAAAATCAGCCCAAACATGAAACGCATTGCTGTAGACATGGACGAGGTCGTGGCCGACGTTCTGCCTAAGTTTCTGACTTTATTTGAAACCATCAACGGCCACCGGCCCGTGGAGAAAGACTACCGTGGAAGAAAATTGTACCAATTGCCCGGAGGAGAAAATTTGCGCGAGGCCCTTTACCACAAAGGGTTTTTTGCTGATTTACCCCTCATCCCCGGCGCACAAGAAGGCATCCAAACGCTTTTAGATCAGGGGAACGAAATATTTTTTGTCACTGCTGCACAAGAATTTCGCAATAGTTTGGAAGACAAATACGATTGGCTGTTGCAATATTTTCCTAGCATTTCCTGGCGAAATTTTGTCTTTTGTGGCGACAAAAGCATCATTAGCGCCGATTACCTCATTGATGACCATGCCTTTAATTTGCGCACTTTTTCCGGAAAAGGACTCCTCTTTACCGCTCCACACAACCTCAATGAAACCGAATTTACCAGGGTAAACGACTGGCCGGAAGTACTGGCTTTTTTCGAACAGGAAAACCAAGCTAATGGCGCTAATCGATAAGATCAAAACCCTGCTCCAACTCAAACTCAAATACGCGGCATCTGCTGGAATTGCCACCGCTGTGGACTATGGCATTTTTTTTAGCCTCAAAAACTTGCTGCATTATTCGGCTACTTATGCCCAACCTCCCGCTTATGCCGCCGGGGTGATCGTCAATTTTTTGCTCCAAAAACGCTTTGTATTTGACTTGAAACGTTCGGCATGGTCTGCATTTGGGCTAGCATTGGTGGTGTCTATGGGTGGCCTACTACTCAGCACGGGCATCATTTATTTGTTAGATAATTACATTCCCTTTTTTCAGCAACAAACCCTGTTGGCCAAATTATTGACTTCGGGGATCGTCTTTTTTTACAATTTTTACTTAAAAAGGCTGGTTTTTGAAGGAAAATTCATCTGAATATCGTTTTCCAAGTGTAACCTTCCCAGAGATTACGCGTTATTATTATTAACAAAAACTTTGTTGTATCTTTATGAAAATAAAATAGCAAGTGAAAAACATTGCCATTTTTGCTTCCGGCTCTGGTTCCAATGCCCGGAAGATCATGGAGTACTTTGCGGAACGCAACGATGTGAGTGTACAAATTGTCATTTCCAATCGCGCTGACGCCGGAGTGTTAAAAATTGC
>Ga0209717_1003819_pt1 | contig 12821 bp, 9 predicted proteins | sample AD_UKC048_MetaG_FD_184418 | JGI IMG/M metagenome (GOLD analysis project Ga0209717, IMG submission 184418) | Active sludge microbial communities of municipal wastewater-treating anaerobic digesters from USA - AD_UKC048_MetaG (SPAdes) (version 2) | ecosystem: Engineered > Bioreactor > Anaerobic >... | reverse complement strand
GTAACCGCTAATTTCACCCCGTCTTGACGGGAATAAGGGCTTGTGGATCGAGCGTATATGGCAACAGATCGTCGACCGGGGCGTCGGCTTCCCGGCGAGCAATCTCGTCGAAGACGTAGGTCAGATATCGTAGCGGCTCATGGCCGTTGAGTCTGGCCGTCGCGATGATTCCGTAGAACGCTGCGCTCGCCGTGGCGCCCGATGGTGAGTCCATAAACAGCCAGCCCTTACGGCCAACGACGAAGGGTCGGATCTGGTTCTCGACCAGGTTCGTGTCGGGGCGCAGGAGCGCATGATCGACGAACCGAGAAGCCTTCGGGAACTCGCCGAGCGCGTACGAGACGGCCTGGCCGATCAAAGTCTTAGGCGGGAACGCGCCGGCCTTGCTCCGTAGCCATGCGCCGATCTCCTCGAGGATCGGAGCCATCGCGACGGCGCGCGTAGCGGTGAACGAATCGTCGTCCAACCTGCCCGAGTCGAGCTTGTCCCTGAGTCGCTTCTCGGTCGCGTAGAGCTGTTTGAGCAGTTCGAGCATCTCTCCGGCGGAACCCTGCTTACCAGCCGACTCGAAGGCCTCGAAGAACTTACGGCGTATATGGGCGAAGCACCCGACATGGACGACGCCGGGGCTCTGACCGATGGCCGAGTATCCGGCATAGCCGTCGGTCTGGAGGAATCCAGCATAGTCGGCCAAGAGCGCGTTCGGCGTGACGCTCGAGCGGTTCGACCGATAGACGAATGACACGATGGGCCGCTTGTCCTTGTAGCCGTAGCGGACCCACATGTACGACTTGCTCGTCGAAGGCTTACCGGTAATCCGGTGCACCTGCACGGGCGTCTCGTCCATTAGTAACACCGGTGACCGCCTGAGGTCGCGTTCGAATGCTTCCACGAGAGGTGACACCCGGAGGCTCGTCGACATGGCGAGATTCGCGAGCGTCGCGCGGCTCATCTCGAGGCCGTAGCGCTCGAGTATCTTCTCGACCCGCGCGAACGGGATGCCGTCGGCGTACTTCGCCGCGAGGCAGAGCGCTATCGATCGATTGGAGAAGTCGCTCCCCTTGACGATTTTGGCCGGTCCGGGCGCCGTGATGATCGTCTTCTCGCCCGACGACTCGAACTGCTCGCAGCGGCAAGGGCCGTAGACCTTGCGCAGGTGCACGATGCGCACGAGCTTGGCGGGAACGAGGTCGAGTTCCTCGCTCCGCTCTTCCTTGATCAGCGGACGCTCGGAGCCGCAACAAGGGCAGGTTCGCTCTTCGAGCGGAATGTCGTGGACGACTTCCTGCGTCTCGGCGGGAGTCGAGCGCTTCTTGCGGCCCGCCTTCTTGCGCGTGTGTTCCTTGACGACCGTTACCGGTTCGGGCTGTTTACTCTGCGCCTTGTCGCTCTCGACCTCGGCCTCGTTGAACAATCGGTACTGTGCCGGATCGGTATCCGTAAGCTTCTCGCTCGACGAGCCGAACAAGGACTTCTCGCGGGAATAGAGCTTATCCTTGAGCCACAGAACCTCGTGCTCGAATTCGAGCAGGCGTTGTTTCTGCTTCTCGATTATATTTTGGTGAGCCAAGCAAAGCCGCTTGAGCTCATCGACATCATCTGGAAGAACCGCGTCCGCCGTTGCCATGACAGAATTCTATCATGGCGTATAAGTTTGGACAATAAGGACTTACGCTACGCTCGAGTATTCGAGCCGCTTGTGCTCGGAGAATACGTCGATGCCACGAAGGGCGAGCTTGAGCTGTTGCCTGTTAATCTCGCTGAACTCTTCGTCGGAGGCAGGCCAGGGAAACGACGCTTCTTCGAGTCGCTTCATCCAGAGGCAGAAACCGGTGCGGTCCCAGTACAGGACTTTTATCAACTTGCGGGTCTTTCCGCAGAACACGAAATAGGCGCCCGATAGCGGCGGCTCGGGCATCGAGCTCTCGGCGATAGCCGCGAGCCCGTTGATCTGCTTCCGCATATCGGTGAAGCCCGTCTTGATGAATACTTTCCTGTCCTTTGCGAATACCATTGCTCCGTTCTCCTTGAACGGGCAACGGTATCAGCTTTTAAGCGGAACGCAAGACGGGGTGAAATTGGCGGTTACAGACCGGCTACGCCGAGGCGACGATGGGCTACTACTTCGACGCCCGCGCCTTGGCCCGCTGGGGCATCGGCCGCGAGTCGCTGCCCCAGGGCAGCGTCATCCTGTACGACGAGAAGAGCTTCTGGGATAGGTACTGGTACGCGCTGGTCATAGGAGCCGCCGTCTTCGCCTTGGAGTCGCTCTTGATCCTGGCCCTCGTACGCTCGTCGTCGCAGCGGGCCAAGGCGATGCGGGCCCTCGCCGTCGAGCGCTCCAGGCTCGAGCTGACCGTCCAGGCCCGCACCGCCGACCTGTCCGCGGCGAACGACGACCTGGTCCGCGAGATCGGTGACCGCGAGCGCGCCGAGTCCAAGGCCGTGGCCATGGCGGCGGAGAAGGCGATGCTGCTCCGCGAGCTGCAGCATCGCGTCAAGAACAGCCTTACCATTATTGTCAGCCTCATAGGGCTCGAGTCGAGCAAGTCCGGCTCGGCCGAGCTGCGCGAGTCGTTGGAGTCGCTGGAGTCGAGGGTCTCGGCGCTCGCGGCCCTCTACGACATTCTCTACGACACCGGCGGCATCGAGCGCCTGCCCCTGGCGGCCTACCTCGACCGTGTCGTCGACGCCGCGGCCGAGAGTCTCGGGGCCGACGAGAAGGGTATCAGCCTGACGAGGGACATCGCGCCCATCGCGATGGACATGAAGCGTGCCGTCTCGCTCGGGCTCATCGTCAATGAGCTCGTGACCGACTGCCTCAAGTACGCCTTCCCCGGCGGGGCTCGAGGAACGGTACGGGTCAGCCTACGGGCCGAGGCCGGCCGCTACCTGCTCGTCGTCGAGGACGACGGCGTCGGGTTGCCCGAGGGCTTCGACCCCGACTCGGTCGACGGCTTCGGCTTCAAGCTCGTCGGGATGCTGGCCAGGCAGCTCCATGGCGAGTTCTCCTGGTCCAGCCGCGACGGCTCCCGGTTCTCGCTCTCCATACCGGCCGAAGACCAAGCCTCCTCGGGATGACGACGAAACGCATGGCCGCTCGACCGGTTTTCGGGATATACTTAGAAGCGCGGCGCCGCCGTACTGCACGGAACGGCGCTAGCCGGCCATCGGGGAGGTGAGGCCTCGCTCGCACCCCGGCGTCGAGCCGCCGAGCGGTCGCCTCGAAAGCGTATGAAACGATCCACCGCGTTAACCGTCGCCATCTTCGCGGCCTTCTCCGCCTTCGGGCAGGGCTCGGGTCCGGCCACAGGCGAGACCGTCGGGGTGGCCTTCGTCGGCTTCGACTCGGGCGATATCAGCGAATCCGGCAGGCTGATCCTGTCCGACCTGGTCCGTCGCGAGATATCCATCGCCCCCGGCTTCGCGCTCGTCGACCGCGGCAACGTCGAGCTCCTGCTCGAGGAGCAGGAGCTGCGCCTGTCCGAGGCCTTCGACGCCGCCGACCCGGTGCGTGTCGGCGAACTGACCGGCGCCGGCTCGTATATCGTCGGCCGTATCGGCCTCCTGGGCACCCTGTACATCATCTCTCTGCGGATGATAGACGTCGAAACCGGCCAGGTGACGCGCACCGTGACCGAGGAGTTCATCGGCCCGCTCGAGGACCTGCGCAAGCCCGTGCGCATCGCCGCGCAGAAGATACTCGGCGTGCCCGGCATCGAGGTCAACCAGGGCGAGTTCATCAGCATCGAGACCGACCCTCCCGGAGTCGGCGTCTACGTGAACGGCCTGTTCGAGGGCAACGGCCCCGTCGTCATACGCGTGCCAAAACCCGGCAAGTACGACGTCAAGCTGGCCACCGACGGCTATAAGCCATGGTCTCAGACCGTCAACGTCGAGAAGAACGCCACCTTCTTCCTCAAGGCCAGGCTGATCAGGCAGGAGCGGATCGTCGACGAGCGGACGCGGGCCCTCCAGGACGGCCGCGTCTCCTTCCTGACCTTCACGACCGTCTATACCGCCCTGGCCTCCGAGGCGACGCTCTACGCCATCGGCTCGGACAACGTGAGGCTCTACGTGGGCCTGCCGCTCCTGACCGCGCCGCTGGCGTTCTTCGGGGCGCTCAAGGCTACGGACGGCATCGTGATGAATTCCGGCCGCTCCTTCATGATCATGTCGAGTACCCTATGGGGCAGCACCTGGGGCCTCGTGGCCTCGTTCGTCTTCGGAGCGGACTCGCGGGCGACCGCCGAGGGGCTCGGCGGCGAGGGGGACGAGGTGGACGAGGACGGTTTCGCCTTCTTGCCGCTCCACGCCGGGCTCAGCGTCGCCGGAGGCCTCGTCTACGGCGGCCTGTCCACCTGGCTGACCTCCGGCGACGAGCCATTCCCGAGTTCGAGGGTCTGGCTATACCACCTCGGCTCGGTGCTCGGTTCCTTCCTCGGACTCGGCGTGCCCTACGTGTTCGGCGCCGAGTCGCCGGGCGTGATCTACGGCGGCATGCTGGTCGGCTCGCTGGCGGGCTCGGCGACGGCGCTCTGGTTGACGCGCGACTATACCGAGGGGCGGAACGTGGGCAACGTCGCCTTCATCCCGGAGCTACCCCGGCCTGTCGCGCTCGGAACCGACGGCGGGTTCGGCCTCTACCTGCCGCTCCTGAGCGCCAGGTACTAGTCGGGCACCGTCGTCGGGGCGCGAAACGAAAACGGTTGCGCGCCGCGAGAATCGACCGTATACTCGCCTTGCCGCGCCCTCTCTCGCGCGGTTTACTGCTTGGTTTGCTTGGGTGTCCTTCCGGCATCGTCCGTAAACGAAGCTAGGTAAACGGCTTAAGGCCGTATTATTCTAGCCGTCCGCCTACGGAGTCCGCGATGCCCCTGTCTCCGCTCGAGGCTTCGCCCCTCTCCCTCCGGCCGGCGGCTCAGCGCTCCGCGCGCGAAGGAGGCCGTCCCCCCGATGAACCATCGTCGTCTCGACGATCAACGCCGCACACCAACGAACAGGAGAGAAACCCTATGATCCAGAACGCGCTACCCTATGTCGCCTTCCTCATCTTCTTCGCAGGCCTCCTCGTCTTCCTCGAGAAGACCCTGAAGCTCAAGGTCTTCAAGTACGTACCGGCCATCGTCATGCTCTATTTCTTCGCGATGCTGCTGTCGACGTTCGGCGTCTGGCAGAAGACGCCGCAGATCACCGCCGCATATAAGGCCCTCAAGGATGGGCTGCTGCCGGCGATGATCTTCCTCATGCTGCTACGCTGCGATCTACGCAAGATCTTCAAGCTCGGCCCGAGGATGCTCCTCGGCTTCTTCGCCGCGACGATCACCATCATGATAGGTTTCATCGTCACCTTCGCCATCTTCAAGGGCGCCTTCGAGCCCGGTAGCTGGAAGGCCTTCGCGGCGCTGTCCGGTAGCTGGATCGGCGGCACCGGCAACATGGTCGCCATCCAGGGCGCTCTCGACGTACCCGACGCGAACATGGGCTACACGCTCCTGATCGACTCGATCAACTATTCGATCTGGGTGATGTTCCTGCTCTGGGTCGTTTCGTTTGCCCCGGCGTTCAACAAGTGGACCAAGGCAAATTCCAAGGTCCTCGACGAGGTCGGCCAGAAGCTCGGCGCCGCCACCGAGGGCAACAGGACCAACGTCGAATTCGTCGACCTGATCGTACTGCTCGGCACGAGTCTCCTCGTCTCCGCCCTGTCCATTTGGCTGGGGGGCATGCTTCCCAAGTCTGTATTCTTCCAGAGTTCGACCTGGACCGTGCTGATCGCGACCGCCGCCGGCGTCATCTGCGCGATGACCCCGCTGGCCAAGCTGCCCGGCTCCAACCACCTGTCCAACCTGATGCTGTACACCATCGTCGGCCTGATCGCCTCCCGTGCGAACTTCGCCGAGCTGACCCAGGCTCCGATCTACATCCTGGCCGGTTTCTGCATCCTGGGCATCCACGCCATCCTGCTCGCCCTGGTAGCCAAGCTGTGCAAGCTCGACCTGTTCACCTGCGGCGTCGCGAGCCTCGCCAATATCGGCGGCGTCGCGTCGGCGCCTATCCTGGCGGCGTCCTACGGCGAGGCCCTGGTTCCGATCGGCGTGCTCATGGCGCTCATGGGCTATATCGTCGGCACCGGCGGCGGCCTCCTCGTCGGCAAGGTGCTTTCGATACTATAATCGGCGCTCCGGGGCCGTCGCGGAGACGCGGCCCCGGAGGCAGCTCGTTTCGATCCGGAGGTAGCTATGTACGACCCCTCGACGATCTACGTCGTCGGTAACGCCAAGACCAATACCGAGAACGCGATAACGACGCTCTATAATTCGTTCTATATCGGCTTCGTGCTCGACCCCGCCACAGGCAGGATCGTGGACGCGTCCTGCTCGGCCACGATCAGGACGACCGACGAATTCGTGCGCGGCATCTTCGTAGGCAAGGCGATGGGGCGGGACGACGCATCGCTCGACGACGAGGTCCGGCGCCGCTACCACGGATCGTCGCAGAAGGCCATCCTGGTCGCCTATAAGGACGCCGCGAAGAAGCTGGCGGAGATTCAGGCCAGGCTGGGAACGGAAGGACCCCGTAATGAAGATCAAGGAACTGCGGCTCGGCCGCATATCGGTACCGCTCAAGAAGCCCTTCAAGACGGCGCTCAGGACCGTTGAGAGCGTCGAGGATGTCATCGTCGAGCTGCACGCCGACTCGGGCGAGGTAGGCTACGGCGAGGCGCCTCCTACCGGCGTCATCACCGGCGACACGACGGGCGCCATCATCGGCGCCATCCAGGACCACCTGTCGAAGGCCGTCGTCGGCCTGGACGTGGAGAACCTCGACGAGATCATGGCGCGCATCGACGCTTCGGTGGTCCACAACACCAGCGCGAAGGCCGCCGTGGACATAGCCGTCTACGACCTGTTCGGCAAGCTGTGCGGCCAGCCCCTATACAAGCTCTGGGGCGGGTACCGCAAGGAATTCGCCACCGACATAACGATCAGCGCCAACGGCGCCGAGCAGATGGCCGCCGACGCCGCCGAGGCCATGGCTCTCGGCTACCGGACGCTGAAGATCAAGCTCGGCAAGGACCCGGCCCAGGACGTGGCGCGCATGAAGGCCATCCGGGCCGCCGTCGGCTACGGGGTCGACCTACGGGTGGACGCCAACCAGGGCTGGAAGCCCAAGGAGGCCGTCAGGCTCATTCGCGCCATAGAGGACGCGGGCCTCGCGCTCGAGCTCGTGGAGCAGCCGGTGGCGGCCCACGACCTCGAAGGCCTCAAGCACGTGACCGACAACGTCTCGGTGCCCGTGATGGCCGACGAGAGCGCCTTCTCGGCCAGGGACGCTCAGCGCATCATGGAGCTGCGGGCGGCCGATATCGTCAACATCAAGCTGATGAAGACCGGGGGCGTGCACAACGCGCTGCGCGTCTGCTCGCTGGCCGAGGTCTACGGCGTCGAGCTGATGATAGGCTGTATGCTGGAGGCCAAGGTCAGCGTGACGGCGGCCGTACACCTGGCGGCCGCCAAGAAGGTGATCACCAAGGTGGACCTTGACGGACCCGTACTCTGTAGCGAGGACCCTGTCGACGGAGGCGCGGTCTTCGCCGAGTCGCTCGTCAAGCCGAACGAGGCGCCCGGCCTCGGCATAACCGCCATACGGGGATTACGCTACCTGTAACGGCTGCTTGCCGCCGTCGCGGGCTAGCGGATTCTAGGAGGGGCGCTCCGGCTCAGGCCGAGGCGCCCCCATTCTACTCATGGCGTCTTCATAGCCTCGAGACCAGCTCCCGCGCGAAGCGGTAGGAGCGCTCGACGGAGGCAATCTCGACGCGCTCGTCGGGCGAGTGCGGGTAGCGTATGGTCGGGCCCAGGGACAGCATGTCCCAGCTCGGGAAGCGCGGCCTGAAGAGGCCCGTCTCGAGGCCGCCGTGCGTCGAGGTGACGCGCGGATCCTTGCCGAACAGCTCCCGGTAGACGGCGACGGCCTTGCCGAGGAGCGGACTGCCCGGATCGGGGCTCCAGGCTGGCGATACCGCCGGCCGCCTCTGTTCGACCGCCCAGCCGTGCTCGGCGACGCCCGCTAGCCGCCTCTCGACGGTCGCGGCCAGAGCCTCCTTCTCGTCGTCGGACGAGCTGCGGATCATCACGAGCGTCTCGAGCCTGAAGCGATCGGTACCCGGAGCGACGGCTCCCTCGGCCTTGCCGAGGTTGAGCGAGGTCCTGACGAGGCCCGGCATGTCCGGCTCCATCGCGACGAGGCCGTTCGGGAGCGCGCCGAGCATGGTCAGCATCGAGGCCGCGTCCTTGGGAGCGAGGCTGGCCGCCGGCTTGACGGCTATGGACGCCAGCGCGGCCGCGAGCCCGGGATCCTTGTCGCCGAGGGCTATGCGGGCCGCGGTCGCCTCGGACTGGAAGGCGGCGCGGAATTCGGCGGCCCTCGCCGCCTCGACGCCGACGATGGCCCTGGCTTCCCGAGGGATGGCGTTGGCCGCCGTGCCGCCCGATATCGAGGCGATACGCAGTTCCGCGCGCGTCCTGGCCAGGATGCCGACCAGGGCCAACGTCGCGTTGGCCCGCCCCTTGTCGATGTCGACGCCGGAATGGCCCCCGAGCAGGCCGTCCACGGCGGCCTCGAACCAGGCCAGGCCGTCCGGGGCGGCTGTCGCCGGGATGGACAGCTCGGCTATCGTCCTGACGGCGCCGGCGCAGCCTATCGTCAGCTCGGCCTCGTCCTCGCCGTCCAGGTTCAGGAGCAGCGAACCCGTGACGAAGCCCGGCTCGATGGCGCGGGCTCCGCTCATACCGTCCTCCTCGTTGACGGTGAACAGGCACTCGAGCCGACCGCTCCGGAGTTCGTGATCCTCGAGCAGGGCCAGGGCCATCGCCACGCCGATGCCATCGTCGGCGCCGAGCGTCGTGCCGTCGGCGACGAGCCAGGCGGGATTCTTGGGGTCGAGCCTTGGGCGTATCGGGTCGCGCTCGAAGTCGTGGCCCGACTCGGCCGCCTTCTGCGGCACCATGTCCAGGTGGGCCTGCAGGATCACGCCCGGATGGTCCTCCATGCCGAAGACGGCGGGGCGGCTCATCGCCACGTTCCCCGCCTCGTCGCGCTTGGCCTCTATGCCGCGCTCGGCCGCCCAGCGCATCAACGCGTCCGCCAGGGCGGCCTCGCGGTGGGACGGGTGCGGGATGGCGCATATATCGAAAAAGCGTTTCCAGACTGATCTCGGTTGTAGCTCGTCGATGTGCATTCGTTGTACTCCTCCACCGTAATAGTACCACGGATGCTCGGAGGAGGCGAGCGGCGGCTCGTACGGCGCTCGCCTCCCATGGTCGCCGTCCTCTTCAGCGGTATCCGTACTTCGCTATGACGAAATCTATGTCTTTGTCTCCACGCCCGGACAGGTTGACGAGTATCGAACGTCGCGGGTCCGCCTTGGCGAGGCGCTTGGCGTAGGCTACCGCGTGGGCGCTCTCGAGCGCCGGGATGATGCCCTCCTTGCGGCTGAGCTCGTAGAACGCGTCGACGCACTCGTCGTCCCCGACCGAGACGTAGCGCACCTTGCCGAGGTCGTGCAGCATGGAGTGCTCGGGGCCGACCCCGGGGTAGTCCAGGCCGCTCGCGATCGAATAGACGGGCGACGGCTCGCCCTTCTCGTCCTGCAGGAGGTAACACTTGAAGCCGTGGATCACGCCCGGCTTGCCGTAGGTGATGGTCGCGGCGTTATCGCCCGTCTCGGGGCCGCGGCCCATCGGCTCGACGCCGTAGAGCCGGACGCCCTCGTCGTCGAGATAGGCCGAGAAGATGCCCATCGCGTTGGAGCCGCCCCCGACGCAGGCCACCACGTCGTCCGGATGCTCCCCGGTCATCTCGAAGAACTGTTCCCGCGCCTCGATGCCGACGACGCGCTGGAAGTCGCGCACCATCATCGGGAAGGGGTGTGGTCCGACGACCGAGCCGATGCAATAGATGCTGGAGACCGGGGCCTCGAGATAGGCGGAGAACGCCGAGTCCACGGCCTCCTTGAGGGTTTTCAGTCCCGCAGAGACCGGTACCACCGTCGCGCCCAGGATCCTCATCCTGGTAACGTTCGGCGCCTCCTTGGCTATGTCCACCTCGCCCATGTGGATCTCGCACTCCAGCCCGAAATAGGCGGCCGCCGTGGCGAGCGCCACGCCGTGCTGTCCGGCGCCGGTTTCGGCTATCAGTTTCTTCTTGCCGAGGTACGTGGCGAGCAGGGCCTCGCCCATGCAGTGGTTGAGCTTATGCGCGCCGGTATGGTTCAGGTCCTCGCGTTTCAGGTAGATACGCCCTCCGCACTCGTCCGACAGCGTCTTGGCGAAGTAGACCGGCGTGGGCCGGCCCTGGAAGTGCTTGCGGATGCCGCGAAGCTCGGAAATAAATTCGTGTGACTTGCTGATCGAGTAGTACGCGTCGGTGATCTTGTCCATCTCCCTCTGTAGGTCGGGCGGAATGAAGCTGCCGCCGAAATCGCCGTAGTTGCCGCTCGCGTCCGGAAAGGACTTGAAATAGTCTTCCATATGTATCTCCTAGTAGAAACAATAGAGGCATCATACCCACGATTGGCGTATCTGTCAATAGTAACGAACGCTCTGTATCGCTTCACTTGACAGATTCCCCGGCCCGCCCCTAGTGTTCAATGATGGATAAGCCAACGACCGCGGCGCCCAGGCGCCACGCGCCGGCCCTGCGTCCCGAATTCGTGCCGCTCGGGTTCATCGTCGAGCGTCCCTCGTATGGCTACGAGGTGTACAGGCGCTTCAGCGATAGCCTATCGGGGCTCTGGGGCATCAGCGAGAGTCAAATGTACGCCACGCTCAAGCGGCTCGAGGAGCGCGGCCTCGTCGTGCACCTGGCCGGCGCTGCGGGGAACGACAGCGCCACGGGGAACAACGGCGCCACGGAGGGGGCCGGCGCCACGGGAAACGACAGCGCCACGGGAAACAACGGCGCCACGGAGGGGGCCGGCGCCGCCGGCGACGAGCTGGCCGGCTCGTCGAGCCGGCGTAGGACTCGACGCGGGCCCGGCGCGGAGAAGCGCCTCTTGGCGCCGAGCGACGCGGGGCTGGCCGCCTTCGACGCCTGGCTAGCTGAAACGACGCCGACGAGCCCGCGGGTACTGCGCCTCGAGTTCGTCACGCGGCTCTTCTTCGCGACGCGCAGAGATCCGTCAGCCGGCGCCGCGCTGTTCGCCGCCCAGCGCGCGGCCGTCATCGACGCCATCGGGCGCCTGCGCGAAGGCCTGGCCGTCTCGCGTGAAGGCCTGGCCGTCTCGCGCGAAGGCCTGGCCGGTGATGGCGGAGCCGCCGGCTTCGACCCGTCGGCGCTTGCGCTGTCGTTCAGCGAGGGGCAACTCGTCGCGGTGCTCGAGTGGATGGACGCGAGCGTCGCCCCAGCGCTATCCTAGGCCCATGCTCAAACGAATCCCGACCCGTCGAGCCATGGCCCGCTCCCTGAGTTGCGCCTTGGCTGTCTGCGCCTGCTTCCAGGCCCACGGACATCCTGCCGTCGACCTTCCGGCGTTCTCCGTCGCCGTCTCAGGCGATATCGTCTTCGAAATCGACCCGAGGCTCGAGCTCCTGTCGGCTGTCCAGGCGATGACCAGCTGGGCGGAGGGCCCGCGCGGCCCCGGCGATAGGCCTAGCCGTTACTTCAGGGATCTCAAGGCCTTCATCGGGCCGTACGCCGATAGCAGGGCCGTACGCCAGAGCCAGGCCATGACGAGGCGAGGCTTTACCTACGACGCGCCGCCCGCCTTCGCACTGTCGCTCGAGGGCGGCCAGGCGATGCGGCCGCCGGCCGGCGGCTGGTCCGACTACCTGCGCGGACGCGCCGGCGGCAAGCGCTCGCTCGACCGCTTCGCCGCGGCGCTCGGCGAGCTGTACGCGGACAGCGGCTTCGATGGCTTCCTTGCCGCCCATGCCGACGACTACGCCCGCTGGCTGGCCGAGGCGAGGGCCGGCTTCGACGCGGAACGAGTCTCGGCCTGGCTCGAGGCGTTCTACGGGAAGCCGGAGGTCCCGACCGTCTACCATTTCGTCCTCGCGCCGGCGATGTTCCCCGGTGGCGGCTACGGCTTCAGCCGCCGGGCCGGGCCCGCCGGCGCAGAGACGCTGCATATCTATCAGATCGTGCGCGCCGGCGGCTACCAGGATGGCGCGTCGTCGGCCGGAGACGCCGGTGAGCCCGGCTTCCCGACCGGCCGTAGCCTGGCCCTGCTCGGCCTCCACGAGTTCGGCCACTCGTTCGTGAACCCGGCCCTCGAGGCGGCCTGGCCGCGTTCTGGCGGCGCCAAGGGGCTCGAGGCCGTCTTCGCTCCGGTCAAGGCCGTCATGGCGAGGCAGGCCTACCCGGAGGCAACCACGTTCTATAACGAGCTCGTGATCCGGGCTGTCTGCGTCGTCGCCGGTCGGGAGCTGGGCCTGCTGTCCGAGTACGAGGCCCGGGCCGAGCTGTCCGGCGAGGCGGGCCAGGGCTTCTATCCCATAGGCCGCGTCGTCGACTTGATCGCCGAGTACCAGGCCGGGCGCGACCGCTATCCACGCTTCGGCGACTTCGCGCCCGCGCTGCTCGAGCGCCTCGCGGCGGATGCGGCGGCCATCGTCGCCGAAGGCTCCGCGAGCGGTTATCGGGCCGTCTACGACGCGTCGCTCCTGCCGTCTGAAGGATTCGCCGAGGGCTTCGAGACGGTGGCCGAACGAGGGCTGCCGCCCGGCTTCAGCGTCACCGTGGGCGCGTCGATAGGCTCCGGGCCAGCGAGCGAGCTCGGCTGCGACCGGCGCGAGGCGGCTTCGGGCGCCGCTTCG
>Ga0209717_1003814_pt1 | contig 12837 bp, 13 predicted proteins | sample AD_UKC048_MetaG_FD_184418 | JGI IMG/M metagenome (GOLD analysis project Ga0209717, IMG submission 184418) | Active sludge microbial communities of municipal wastewater-treating anaerobic digesters from USA - AD_UKC048_MetaG (SPAdes) (version 2) | ecosystem: Engineered > Bioreactor > Anaerobic >... | reverse complement strand
GAAACCGCCGATCATGGCGCCGCGCACATTGCCGATGCCGCCCACCACGGCGCAGATGAAGGCTTTCCAGCCGACCATGATGCCCATGTAGGGATCGATCACCGGGTAGGCCAGTCCGTACATGACGCCGGCTGCGCCGCCCAGTCCCGTGCCGATGGCGAAGGTGAAAGAGATGATTTTATTGATCGGCACGCCCATCAGGGGAACAATCGACTTGTCCCAGGAAATGGCGCGCATGGCCATGCCCGCTTTGGTGCGCTGGACCACAAAATCCAGAAGCAGCATCAAAACCAGCGAAAGGGCGATCACCAGCACCTGCAAGGAAGAGATGGACAAGGATCCGATGGTCCAGGTGGTGTTGGTGAGCAGCGGCGGAATGTGCTTGGGGTAGGGGGAAAGGGCCAGTGTGAAATTTTCCAGAAACAACCCCACGCCCAGCGCGGTGATGATGGCGGAGACGCGCGGCGCGGCCCGCAGGGGCTTGTAGGCCAGTCTTTCGATGACGACGCCCAGACAGGCCACGCCCAGCATGGAGACAAGCAGCGTCGGGACAAACGACAGCTTCAGATAAACGGCCAGCAGAAAGCAGAAAAACGCTCCCACCATGAACAGATCGCCGTGGGCGAAGTTGATCATCGTCAGGATGCCGTAAACCATCGTGTAGCCCAGGGCGATGAGCGCGTAGATGCTGCCCAGCTGCAGGGCGTTTAACGCTTGCTGAAAAAGATAGGCCATGCCAGATCCTTCCCCGCCCCCTGCGGGTGGGGATCGAGGAGAGAGGGGTTTAATTTGGGTCACCCATCCATGATCCCTCCCATCGGGGGATCATGGATGAAGGATGAAAATACTTTCTATGGTTTCGCGTTTGCGAACCATGTGAACTTTCCGTCTTTGATTTGCAGAATGACGGCACTTTTGATCGGATCGCCGGAGCCTTCCTTGAACTGCATATTGCCCGTCACGCCGTTGTAAAGCGGAATTTTCGCGAGCGCGTCGCGGACGGCCTGGCGGTCGTTCTTGCCGGCGGTTTTGATGGCCTGCGCCAGGAGCCCGAATGAATCGTAAGTCAGGGCGGCCACGTCGTCCGGCGTTGTTCCGTATTTGGCTTTGTAAGTCGCGATGAATTTTTTGGTTTCGTCGCTGGCCGAGTCCGCCGCGTAGTGCGTGCTGAAGTAGTAGCCTTCGCAGTCTTTGCCGCAGAGCTTGAGCAGCTCTTCGGACCCCCAGGAATCCGAGCCGATAAACGGAACCGAAATGCCCAGACGCTTGGCCTGCTGGATTTGCAGAGGCACTTCGCTGTAGTAGTTGGGCAGGAAGATAATGTCGGGATTGGCTTTTTTGATTTTGGTGAGCTGCGATGAAAAATCCTTGTCGTTGGTGGTATAGGTTTCGAAAGCGACAATCGTGCCGCCGTTTTTCTCGTAAACCTCCTTGAAAATCTCGGCGATGCCTTTATTATATTCGGAGGCCACATCATACAGCACCGCCGTTTTTTTCAGCTTCAGGTCATCCAGGGTGAATTTGGCGATTACGCCTCCCTGAAACGGGTCGATGAAGCAGGCGCGAAAAACGTATTTTTTGGAGGCGTTGCTTTTGGAATTCAGCGTGGCTTTGGGCGCGGTGGACCAGGGAGTAATCAAAACGGTTTTGCCCGACTCGGCGATTTCCGCCGCCGGCAGCGCGTAGCGGCTGGCGTTGGGGCCGACAATGGCCGTCACTTTCTGCTGGGTGATCAGCTTCTGCGCGGACGAGGCGGACTGGTCCGCTTTGCCGGCATTGTCTTCAATGATCAGCTCCACCGGATATTTCTTCCCCCCCAGAAGGATGCCGCCGTTGTCGTTGATTTCCCGGACGGCGAGCTCCGCTGCGTTTTTGCAGGAGGCGCCCACCGCCGGAATGTCGCCGGTCAGCTCGGCGATGACGCCGATCCTTACCGCGTCGGAATCCTTTTGGGCGCAGCCAAAAACACAAAGGGAGCAAATCACCAAAAGAGCAATCAATATAAAAGTGTGTTTCATGGATTTTCTCCTGCCTGGCATCAGAAAATTTTGACCCCAGCTTATAAGGGAAGGACGCGTCAGTGTCAATGGAAAAGAAGGTCTTTGACATACCGGGCGATAGCCGGCGAGGCCGTGAGCCCCGGTGATTCGATGCCGACGAGGTTGATGAAACCGGGAGCGTCGGCCCGGATGGCAAAATCAGCGAAAGCGTCTTTGGGCCCCTGGCGTTTGGGACGGATGCCGGCCATGTCGGCCGAAACGTTCTCCGGCTTCAAAAAAGGCAGAAATTTCACGGCGTGCTCATAGAATAAAGCGGCTTTTTCGGGGGCGACGGTGTAATCCTCCACCCGGTCAATGTAAGTGGCGTCCGGTCCCAGCTTCAGTCGTCCGTTCAAGTCCATCGTTAAATGCACACCCAGCCCCACACTGTTCTTAAGCGGGGCGGGGTAGATCAACCGCCGAACGAGGCCCGGCTTCACGCCGGAAATACCGCAGTAATCGCCTTTGCAGTAATACAGCCGATAGGCGCCGCCCATCATGTTGGCGACCGTATCGGATGCGAGCCCCGCGCAGTTGATCACCACCCCCGACAGGAACGTGGATTCCTCCCCCCGGTCGTTTCGGGTGAGGATCCGCCAGGCGTTGTTCTCCTGTTCAATACGGATCACGCGGGTGCGGCAGATCAGATGGGCCTGGTTCTCCAGCGCCCGGGCCAGGAAATCATTCATCAGGTCATGGGCGCTGATAATGCCCGTTTCCGGCGAGTACAGGGCGGCGCGGGCCCTGATGTTCGGCTCCATCCGGGCGATGTGCTCTCCGCCCATCATTTCCAGGGCGGCAGCGCCGTTTTTTCGGCCCTGGGTGAAGAGACGCTCCAGTTCGCCGGTTTCCAACGGATCGGCGGCCACAATAAGTTTGCCGACTTTTTGATGGGGAATGCCGCGCCGGCGGGCCGATTCATACAGCATCCGGTTTCCAGCCAAGCACAGTTCGGCCTTCAGCGATCCTTCCGGATAGTAGATGCCTGCGTGAATCACTTCACTGTTGCGCGAGCTGATGCCCTCTCCGTGCCGCGCGTTCTGCTCCAAAATAAAGACATTCATGCCCGGGCGCGCCAATTCCGCTGCGACGGCCAGGCCGACAACCCCCGCTCCAATGATCGTGGATATCGGTTTTTTCCATATTCCCTTTGCCCATGTTTGAGAAGAAGGGGTTGCAACCCCTTCTTCCTCATCGCTGACGATGATCAAGAACCATACACGATTTCGGCGGGCGGCGCAAAAAATCTTGAGCGACGCGGCAGGTCGTGGTAATAACCACCGAAATTTACAGAAAGGTCTTTTAACCATTGAAGATTGCCACATACAATGTCAATTCGATCCGTTCCCGTCTGCATATCGTTTTGCCTTGGCTCAAAAACCACCAGCCGGATATTTTCTGCATGCAGGAAACCAAGGTCGAGGACGCCAAATTTCCCCTCTCTGAATTTGAAGCGGCGGGATACACAGTAACCTTCCGCGGCGGCAAGCAATACAATGGCGTGGCGATCGCTTCAAAACGAAAACCGCAGAAGGTTTCCTTTGGACTGGCCGATGATCCTCCGGATCCCGACCGCCTGGCCGCCGCGCATTTCGGTGATCTGGTGATTTTAAACGTCTACGTTCCGCAGGGGCAGGAAGTGGACACGCCTCCGTTTGCCTATAAGCTCGCGTGGCTGGGGAGGCTCAAAAAATATCTTTTCCAAAACTTTCAGCCGGATCAGAAACTTGTGCTGTGCGGTGATTTTAACGTCGCGCCCCAGCAGATTGACGTTCACGATCCCAAACGTATTCTGGGACATGTCTCTTTCAATCCGGAGGTCTGGAAGGCGTACGAAAATGTTTTGACCTGGGGTCTGGTTGATGTTTTTCGGAAGCATCATCCCGGTGAGCCGGGGCAATACACTTTTTTTGACTACCGCGTGAAAGATTCGGTCGGACGAAACCTGGGCTGGCGCGTGGATCATATTCTGGCCACGAATAAAACAGCCGCGGTGTCGAGTGGCTGCGTCATTGACCGGGCCACGCGTCTTGCGGAAAAGCCGTCCGATCACGCGGTGATTTACGCCGAGTGGGAAGGGAAACTCTGATGAGGAAAAAAGAGGACATCCATCGCATCAATGAAGATCTTGCGGCGCGTTTCAGGAAAATGGAAACGGAACTCTTATCCGCCCCCACCATTGCCGGGCTTTTCGAAGCGTTGGTGGAAGGGATCGAAAGAGAATTCGGCGTTCCTTTTGTCTGGCTGACGTTTGTGGATCGGCCGGGGGCGGATGCTTTGACGAATGCCGCCGTCGCGTCGGACATTTTGAAAAGCAGGTTCAGCGTCGTTTCCGCCGAGCTTCTGGAAAAAATAATTCCCGACGGACGGCAGCCCGTTCTCTCCAATCAAAATCTCCAGCTTTTTTACAGGCTGATGCCGTCCAGTCAAAAATATTTTGTGCGGTCGATCGCCGTGGTTCCTTTTGCGCTGGAGGGACGAATGATCGGAGCCTGGAACAACGGCGATGCGGACGCGAATCGCTATTCGCCGGATATGGATACCGCGCTGCTTGCTGCGCTGGCCGACCGGATTTCCCTTCGGCTGACGGAGCTGGCCGCGAAAAAAAACGCCGCATCCGCCGCAGAGAAAAGCGCGGAGCAGCCGGGAGGTTTTCATGGTTGACGAGTGGATTAAAGAAATCAAGAAAAAGTGCCCGCCGGACAGGCTGGGCATGATTCTGGTGCACAACGGCATTGTGCGGGCCACGTCCAAAAAAGGCGCTCAGGTGGCGCGCATGAATCTTTCCTTTGACCGGGCCGCGCTGGATAAAGCGGTGCGTCGCTTTAAAGAAAGGGAAGGCATCGTGGAGATTCGCGCCTGGATTAACGAAGGGACGCTCAACGTCGGCGACGACATCATGTGCGTCTGCGTGGCGGGCCGGTTCCGTACGGACGTTCTGCCGGTGTTTCAGGAGCTCATTTCGCTGATCAAAACAGAAATCGTGAAGGAAGATGAGACTTCATGAACGAAGTCCTTTTTCAAGGTTAGTGGCGCAAAGAAGAACAGCGGCAGGAATTTCGTGTTCGGGAAGCGAAGAAACATTGCACTTTTGATCCCGAATATGCTAGCTTGCGTTCACAAAACGGGAAAGCCGCAGATTTCGGGCTGGGAAGGAAATGCGATGGACACCATGACGGAATTCAGGGAAGTTGTTGATCAACCTTACGCGTACCTGCAAAAACTCAAAGGCCAAACCGGAAAGAAGATGGTGGGCTATGTCTGTTCTTATACGCCGGAGGAGATCCTCCTGGCAGCCGGGGCCCATCCGGTGCGTTTTTTCGGCACCAAAGAGCAGATTCATCTGGCCGATTCCCATCTTCAGTCCTACAGCTGCTCGATTGTCCGCGGCGTTCTGGAGGAGGGCCTTTCCGGGAGAATCGGATTTCTGGACGGTATGATTTTCCCTCATACCTGCGATTCCATTCAAAGGCTGTCCGACATCTGGCGCATGAACATCCCGTTCGGATTTCATCTGGATCTGGTGTTGCCCGTCAAGCTCAACACATCCTCCGCACGGGACTATATGACGGATGTCCTTAGAAAATTCCAAAACGACGTTGGCCGCGCGCTTGGGGTGAACATTACCGATGACGACCTGCAAAAAGCAATCGGGACGATGAATGCCATCCGGCAATCGATCAGGGATCTTTACGAGATTCGCAGCCAATACCCCCATCTCCTGTCCGGCGCGGATTTATACACACTGGTCCGGGCGTCCATGATGATGGACCGGGAGCGCCTCGCGGGGATGCTTGCCGAAACGGCTGTGAAGATGAAGGCAAAAGCGGCCGGGGAAAAGCCGGACGCCTCTCTGAAGAGGATTATTCTTGTCGGCGGCATGTGTAATCATCCGGATATTTATCCCCTGATTGAAAAGGCAGGCGGAGCCGTTGTCTGGGATGATTTCTGTACAGGGGCAAGATATTTTACCGAGCTGGTTGCCGGGGGGGATGATCCTGTAGCGGGTATCGCGGAGCGGCTGATTCGGCGTGTTGTTTGCCCGGCCAAGCATGCCGGATTGGACCGGCGCGCCAAACACATCCTCCGCCTCGTGCGGGAGCATAACGCCCGGGGCGTCATTTTTCTGCTTTTCAAATTCTGCGATCCGCACGCGTTTGATTATCCCGACATTCGGAAAAGCATGGATGAAGCGGGAATTCCCGTTCTGCTTTTGGAAATGGAAGACCCCCTTCCCGGGGAAGGGCAGCTGAAAACACGCTTTGAAGCATTTCTGGAAATGGTGTGAAAGGAGATGTCATGTCCGAAGTAAACTCTGATAAGGAAAAAAGGAAAATCAAATCCGAAAAGAAAATGCGGGATATCATGACGGCCTATTATATCGACGCCAAAATGGCCCGGCAGAACAACAAGAAGGTGGCCTGGATCACGAGCGGCGGGCCGGTGGAGCCGCTGATCGCCATGGATGTGATTCCCGTCTATCCGGAGAATCACGGAGCCATGATCGGCGCCAGCAAGATGGGCGTCGATTTGTGCGAGAAAGCCGAATCGATGGGCTATTCCAACGATCTGTGTTCCTATGCCCGTTCCGACATCTCCTGCGCGACGGTTAACGGCGGTCCGATCGGAGGGCTGCCCGAACCGGACATGCTGGTGTGCTGCAACAACATCTGCGGGACCGTGCTGAAATGGTACGAGGTGCAGGCGCGCTATTTCAACATTCCCCTGTTTATTTTCGACACGCCCTTCTGCCACACCGAATACACGAAAGAGGCGAAGCGCTACGTCGAGCGGCAAATTGAGGAGTATGTTGCCTTCCTGGAGGGTGCCTGCGGCCGTAAAATGGACCAGGACCGCATGAAGGACGTCGGCAGAATCTCCTTTGAAGGCCAGAAATTGTGGCAGGAAGTCCTGGATACGGCCGTCCACAAGCCCTCTCCCATGACGGCCTTCGACGCTTTTTTTCACCTGGCGCTTATCGTGACGCTCCGGGGCACGCAGCAGACGATCGATTATTACCAGGGCCTGCTGGCCGAGATGAAAGACAGAATTCATGCCGGCATCGGCGCCATTCCCCGGGAACAATACCGCCTCCTGTGGGACAATCTTCCAATCTGGTACCGGATGAAATGGCTGTCGCAGAAATTCGCCGAGCACGATGCGTGTCTGGTGGCCGACACTTACACCTCGGCCTGGTGCGGCGCGATGAAGTACATCGACGAAAACAAATTTCTGGATTCGATGGCCGAAGCCTACTCGCGCATTTACCTGAACATCGGCGTGGACGAAATGGCGAAAATGGTCATCGCGATGATCGACAAATATCAGGTGGACGGGTTTGTGCTGCATTCCAACCGCAGCTGCAAACCCTATTCGCTGGGCCAGTTCGATATTCAGCGGATCGTCGAAAAAGAGCGGAACATTCCCTGCCTGATGATCGAAGCGGACATGGTCGATGAGCGAAGTTTTTCGGAAAGCCAGGTTTCGACGAGAATCGACGCTTTTATGGAGATCATCAAGGATAGGAAAAGGACGTAAAAGCCCGCAGGTTTCAGCGTTGGAAAAGGGCTTTCACGGCGGCAGGAAACGCTTTCCTGAAAAAGACGAACGACGAAGCACAAGAAATGGGAAATGATAACGGCAGGCATTGACATCGGGTCCATCACGGCAAAAGCGGCTCTGGTTGAAAACGGGAAAATTCTGGGCGCGAAGGTGACGTTTACCGGCTATAATGCGGAGGCGGCAGGCAGAAAGGTTTATGAAGAATTGCTGGCCGCTTCCGGCCTCACGGCGTCATCCGTGGGTAAAATTGTATCCACGGGCTACGGGCGCAATTCGGTGAAATTCGCCGACAGGACATTCACGGAAATCATGGCGCATGCCGCCGGCGCGAATTTTCTGAAGCCGGAGGTCCGCACCATCATCGACATTGGCGGACAGGACAGCAAAGCCATCGCGCTCGATGAGCGGGGCAAGGTCAAAAATTTTGTCATGAACGACAAGTGCGCCGCGGGAACCGGCCGTTTTCTGGAGGTCATGGCGCGCGCGCTCGAAGTCGATTTGGATGAATTCGGCGCCATGTCACTTCGGTCGGAGGCGCCCTCCAAAATCAGCAGTCTGTGCACGGTCTTCGCGGAATCGGAAGTCATTTCCCTGATTGCCCGCGGCGAGCAGAGATTCGACATCATTGCCGGCATCCATGAATCGATCGCGGCGCGCGTCTCCTCCATGATTGCGCGCGTCGGCCTGACCGAACCGGTCATGATCACCGGCGGTGTCGCGCGCAACGCCGGCGTCGTGGCCGCGCTGGAAAAGAAGCTCGGCGTGAAAATCGCCGTATTGTCCTCCGCGCAGGTCAACGGCGCGATCGGCGCCGCGGTTCTGGCTGCATCGCTCTAATGCCGTCAAGGCGCAAAAGAATTACGGCTGTTGGCAAAGATGTCAGTGTGAGAGCTTTGAAAAATGTCATTTCGAGGAGCGTGAGCGACGAGAAATCTTAAAGACGACCGTTTGTTCAAGATTTCTCCCTTCGGTCGAAATGACAAAAATGGCCGTTATTCAAAGCTCTCAGTGTGCCTTTGAATACCGCACGCCATAACAGGTTCGCCGCCTTGCCTCCTGAAGGAGACAACCATGATGGCAGACCGAGAATCCAGTCTCACCGCTCTGGTAACCACATACATCCGGGCTGCGCATCAGTTATTCGACGCTCAACCCCTCATTCTTGACGATCCCGTTGCCCTATCTCTTTTGGGAGCGGATGCCGCAATACAAATCAGGCAGGCGGTAGAACGTCATCAGACGCCAGAAGGACGGGTATTGCGAGCGCACGTTGTTCTGCGCTCACGCTTTACGGAAGACCGGCTCGCCGCAGCGGTGTTTCGCGGAATCAAGCAGTATGTCATCCTGGGGGCGGGATTCGATACCTTTGCGTTCAGGCAGCCGCAATGGGCGAAAAAACTGAAAATTTTCGAAGTTGACCACCCTGGAACACAGGCGATGAAGCGTTCCAAACTGGCGGCTGCGGGAATCGTGCTGCCGGAAAATCTTGTTTTTGCCGACGTCGATTTTGAAAAGGAATCCCTCCATGACGGACTTTGCCGGCACCGCGTGTCGAATGCCGAGCTGACTTTCTTTTCGTGGTTGGGCGTGACGATGTATCTCAAAGAAGACGCCATTGATGCTGTGCTGAAAACGGTCGCGGCGTTTCCGGAATCCAGCGAGATTGTGCTGACTTTTATCCAGCCGCCGACGTCCTTGTCGGATGCGGAAAAGAAGTCCTATGCACGACTTGTTGAGAGCGTAGCAAGTGCGGGCGAGCCTTTCGTGAGTTATTTCGAGCCTGACGCACTGGAAGCAAAACTGCGAAACCTGTGTTTTTCGAAAATGGTTTTTCTCTCGCCGGCCGATGCGCAGGCCGGATACTTTCAGCAGCGCCCAAATGACCTGCCGGCGCCGGCGGTCACCAACATTGTCGCTGCCATACGATAATCCTGAATTACAGGCCGATCCACCGGATAAAATGATAGGCCGCCATTCCGCCCAGGTAGGAGACGATCAGGGTCAATGCGATTGTGGAATAAAACCACTTGTTGCTGTTCATTTCCTTGCGCAGGGCGGCGATCGTTGCGACGCAGGGGATAAAGAGCATCATTACGACCAGAAACGCGGCCGCGGAGGCGCGGTCCATGATGGTCGGCAGAACGGCCGATAGCCCCCCCTCGCCCACGGAATACAGCACGCCCAGCGTGGCGACCACGGTTTCCTTGGCGACGAGTCCGGTGAGCAGCGCGGTGATCATCTTCCAGTCCAGCCCCAGCGGCCCGCCCAGCGGTTCAATGACTTTTCCCAGGGCGGCCAGCCAGCTTTCCTCCACCGTTCCGGCGGGGAAATACGAAAGAATCCAGATCAGCACCGACATCCCCAGAATCACGGTGCCCGCCTTGCGCAGGAAGGAAAGGGTTCTCGACCAGACGACCATGCCGATGGTCCGGACATCCGGCGTGTGGTAAATGGGCAGCTCCATGATAAACGGGGCGTCCTGCTTCCAGATCGTGTTGTTGACCAGAATACCGGCGAGTCCCAGCACGGCGATGTTGAGGGCCAGGATCGTCCAAGAAACCAGGGCGGCGTGTTGACCGAAGATGGCGGCCGATATCAGCGTGAGCACCGCCAGCCTGGCGGTGCAGGGGACAAACGGGATGAGCAGCAGCGTGATCATGCGGGCTTTGCGCGTCTCGATGATCCGCGCGCCGAGCACGGCGGGAACATTGCAGCCGAAACCCAGGCACATGGGAATGAAGCTTTTTCCGTGCAGTCCCACCAGGTGCATGATGCGGTCCATGACGAACGCGGCGCGCGCCATGTAGCCTACGTCTTCCAGAAACGCCATGATCGCGAAAAAGATCAGCAAAATGGGAAGAAAACTCAGCACGGAGCCCACACCGCCGATCACACCGTCGATGAGAAGCCCCCCGGCCCAGCCGGGCCATTGGGCAAGCGACGGTTCGAAAGACTGGGCAAGGTATTGGATGCCGTTGTTCATGGCGTTTTGCAACGGCACGCCGAGGGAGTAGGTCAGAAAAAAGACGGTTGCCATGATGGCCAGCAGAACCGGGATGCCGAAAACCGGGCGGGTCAGCACATGGTCGATGCGGTCGGTGAGCACTACCTGTCCCATTTTAAATCGTGAGACCGCCGCGCGGGTCATTTTCTCAATCCAGTCGTAGCGGCCGTTGACGACGGCGTGAAGGGCGTCTTCATGCTCACTGAGCAGTTTCAGAATCAGTTCATGGGCGGCCGGCTGGATGTATGTTTCCACCATGGCCGTGACTTCCGGATCGCCTTCCATGAGTTTAACAGCCTTTTATTCGGGTGTGTAGGGGTCCCGGATAAAAGGCTGGAGGGCGGCCAAAATCTTTTGGTAAATTTCCTGATGGTCGGTGGAAACCTCCGGCCGCTCAGGCCGGAAGTTCTGGGGGCTGGAAACCGTCTCCGTAATCTCATCCACCAGTTCCTGAATGCCGCTGTTTCGTTTGGCTACCATGGGAACCACCGGGAGGCCCAGAGAATGCTGCAGGGCTTTCGCGTCAATCTGCGTTCCCTGGATTGAAGCGACGTCCAGCATGTTAATAGCCGTTATGACGGGGCGGTTCAGAAGCAGCACCTCAGATAAAAGATACAGGCTTCGTTCCAGCGCGGCGGCGCTGAGGACCAGCACGACGAGGTCGGGCTTCTCCCGGATGATATAATCGCGCGTGACCCGTTCTTCCTCGGAAAAAGAGGTCAGGCTGTAGGTGCCCGGCAGATCGACGATTCGGATTAAAACGTTGTTGGTGCGGTGAACCCCTTCTTTTTTTTCGACGGTTTTCCCGGGCCAGTTGCCGACATGCTGGGAAAGTCCGGTCAGAATGTTAAAGATCGTGGATTTGCCCACGTTGGGCTGGCCGACTAGGGCGACGGAAATTTCTTTCTCGATTGGAGGGAGGCACGCGTCGTCGGCCGAATCGATTTTTCGCGCAGTAATTTTTGATGCTTCCCCCCGGCCCAGCGCAATCCGGGTGGATCCGACGGAAACGACGACCAGGCCGCCGCTGGTCTGCGCGATGCGAAAGCGGGCGCCGGTGACAATACCCATGCCGGCCAGGCGGCTGGTCAGCGAGGATCCGCCGTCTATGGAAACAATGATGCCTTCATCTCCTTCCCGCAAATCGGTTATGATCGCCCGGTTGCTCATGCCGCGCCTTTCCTGAGGCTTATGCGATATTTTCTTAAAATCCGCTCTGGCCCGTACGAGGCTTTCGTTTTCCGCAGGTTTTTATTGCCCATGTCCTCTTCCAGATTCAGGTATTGATATCGGGACTGCAATTGGATGGCCGAATCGTTGAACATGAACTCATAAATGCCGTGATAGTATTTGGAGGCTTTGGCAAAGTGCAGGCAAAACATGTCGCGGTTCAAAGCCTCTCCGATGATGAAGCCCGCCGGCTTTTTTTCTATGTAATACAGGGTTCCCCAAAGCGCAAGCGCGGAGAATTTTTGCAAAGCCTCCTCGCATACCGCAAAATCTGTTTTGCCCTCGGGGAACCGGGATTCATCCTGCCAGCGCCGCAGGACCGTCAGGGCATCCTGAAGATTGTCCGGACCCAGCGGTTGACCCTCCGGACGGTACGCGCCGTAGAACTGATTCAGATGGTTGCGATGGCGGGTGTAGGGCTTGCCGGCAAAGGATGCCAGGTTTGCCGTCCGGTAGATATAATCCGATTCGCTCTCGTCGAAGGTTGTACAGAATTCATTTTCGGGGAAAAAAGGCAGCCATTCTTCAGGGATCGGAAAGAAAAAGTTGCGTCCGTTCAGCAGTTCCTTCAGCATATCCAGACAGCAGACGCGGAGATCGGCAAGCGGCATGATATAGTTTTGCTCCTGCCGGTTGAAGGCGGCAATGAAAACCCCGCATTCTTTTTTTAAAATTTCATAATGGCTGATCTTGCGGAACAGATAAACATTGGCGAATGTGTAGTCCGAAATATTCAGATGCATCTGATGAAACTGCTCCGCCAGAAATGACCGGTGCGCCAGTTCGATAGTTTCGGTAATGTCCATAGAGTAAAATCTTTTCAGCCCTTTCCGATCCTTTGCTCAAAGATCAAAATGTCGCTGATGCTCACGGAGCCAAAGCCTTCGGTTTCGATAATCAGGGATTACTTCTAGCACTAAGTTCCAGAATTTTGAAGAATGATTTTTCTCCCGGATATGCATCATTTCATGAACAACCACATAATCCACTATTTGCGGCGGC
>Ga0209717_1003811_pt1 | contig 12840 bp, 11 predicted proteins | sample AD_UKC048_MetaG_FD_184418 | JGI IMG/M metagenome (GOLD analysis project Ga0209717, IMG submission 184418) | Active sludge microbial communities of municipal wastewater-treating anaerobic digesters from USA - AD_UKC048_MetaG (SPAdes) (version 2) | ecosystem: Engineered > Bioreactor > Anaerobic >... | reverse complement strand
TATTTGTTTTAAGATCTCTCTTAAAACGGCTGTCAATTCAATATGTCTAGGAACGTGTCTTATCTTTTTTTTCGCCATCCTCTCGGTTAGCGGGTGCAAAAGTAATCATTCTTTTTATTCTGGCAAGAAAAAAAACAATTAATTTTGAAAATAAAAACTAACTGCCAAATATCATTTTTTTGCGGAGGGCTAAGATACATAATCTTTGAAATCCTCACAATTTTTTTTGATATTTTTTTTAATGCTTTATAAGAACGTCTGCTTCATTGCGGGTGCAAAAGTACATTATTTATTGACTTACACAAGTGTTTTTTTGAAGTTTTTTGAAAGTATTATTTAACACGCTGAAATCCTGAAAGTTGAAATTATTTTTTTTATCTATACAACCACTTAATTGGAGATTAAAGTTGAAATTCTAATTAAATCATTGATTCTTGATTAAAAAAAGGGGGTAATAGTGATGTACTATTTGTATTTGCGTTAGGGATAGCAGCGGAAATCCTATTGTGCCGGGGTTCGGCACGATAGATTGTAGTGTATAGCCCGACCTGAAAGGGAACGCCAAAAAAAATCTACTTGTTTGAATTTATAGCTTTGTTTATCCAAAAATCCGTCAAGTCGTCATAGTTTACGGGCTTGGCTGGTGGTTGATTTATCAACCTATGTGATTCAAAGGCTCTAACTAATATGGTTTCTATGAGGTAATCTTCGTTGACTTCGTAGGGTAAATATTGTGCTTTCATGTTAAGATCAAACATTTTTGCTGTGGTATTGGACCAAAAGGCAGTCCAACCGCTTTTTAAATTTTTTACTAAATCATAAGTGGTTGTGCCGGTTTGACGATGTATCAACTTAATAAGTATCTGACCTTGTTTGCGAGATAGCTTTTTGAGTTGAGCTTCGAATTCATTGTTTAGGTAATCTTCGACTATCTTGAAATATTTTTTCTTTTCTTTATTAGTTTTGAGACTGGCCATACCTTTATTGAGTGCTTTGAGTCGTTCGGAAGCTAATTTTGCGTAGGGATAAGTTCTGTAAACTCGGTTTTTAAGAAGTTCAAATTGTTTTTTAGACTCTAAATCTATTTTACCTTTGAAAATAACTATTTCTTCTAATTGTATGGTATCTTTAAATATGGTGTCGTTTTCTCGTATTACAAAACCCGAATTGGTCGTGTCTTTTTGTACAATTTGAGCATTAGCTGAAATTGAAACAAACAGGAAAAGCAAGAAAAAAGTAGTAATCTTCATAGTTGCAATAAATTTAGGTTACAAAATTATGCATTTATGCACAACTGTAATGCCAAATTTTTAATTTAGCCAAAAAATAATTTTTATGAGTTCAAAATCGATATTAAAAAAGACTTCGCTTACATTTTTAGAAAACTATTTAAACAATGCTTCGCCAACAGGATATGAAAGTTCCGGTCAAAAACTGTGGATGGAATATGTAAAACCTTATGTAGATACCTTTATTACGGATACCTACGGAACTGCTGTGGGAATCATTAATCCAGATGCTCCATATAAGGTAGTAATTGAAGGTCACGCCGATGAAATTTCGTGGTATGTGAACTATATTACGGATGACGGATTGATTTATGTGATTAGAAATGGAGGTTCTGATCATCAAATTGCGCCTTCGAAACGGGTAAATATTCATACCAAAAAAGGAATTGTGAAAGGTGTTTTTGGTTGGCCTGCCATTCACACTCGAAATCGCAGTAAGGAAGAATCTCCAAAAATCGACAATTTGTTCATTGATATTGGTTGTTCCAAAAAAGAAGAAGTGGATGCTTTGGGCGTTCACGTGGGTTGCGTGATTACCTATACCGATGAATTTATGGTGTTGAACGAAAACAAATTTGTTTGTCGCGCCATTGATAATCGAATGGGTGGATTTATGATTGCCGAAGTGGCTCGTTTGCTGCACGAAAACAAAATTAAACTTCCTTTTGGCTTGTATATTACCAATTCAGTTCAGGAAGAAGTGGGACTTCGTGGTGCCGAAATGATTACCAAAACCATCAAACCCAACGTTGCCATTATCACCGACGTTTGTCACGACTCTACTACTCCAATGATTGACAAGAAAATTGAAGGAGAAATAAAAATAGGAAAAGGTCCAGTAATTACTTATGCTCCTGCGGTTCAGAATAATTTAAGAGAACTTATCTTGGATACTGCCGATGAGAAAAAGATTCCTTTCCAAAGATTAGCGTCTTCGAGAGTTACGGGAACTGATACCGATGCTTTTGCTTACAGTAATGGAGGTGTGGCTTCGGCATTAATCTCGTTGCCTTTGCGCTATATGCACACTACTGTTGAAATGGTGCATCGCGATGATGTGGAAAACGTGATCAAATTGATTTATGAGACTTTATTGAAGATGGAAAACGAGGAAACCTTTTCTTATTTCAAATAGAAAAATATCATTCTTAAGATTAAAATCCTTTCCTTTCGACATTATAAAGGAAAGGATTTTTTTATTTGATGCATGGGCAGAATTCGTTTTCGCTCACTTAGTCATTTTTGAGTTTCAATGACGGATTCTTTAGGTGCTTTTTTATACTCTATATGGGGAGTATATGGGGCTTTGACCGGGCTTTGATACAGAGCTTGACCCGTCCTAAAATAACTTCCTTATTCAACTCTAATTCTGAATGGTGTTCGAAGAAAATGGCTTTTCTTTCGAAAGCTGCTTTGACCAAATAATGACTTCCTTTGAAATAACATTGCTTTACAATGGCTTTCATTTTACCTTCTTCAACCACTTTTAGTTGATGTGGATACAATAATAGTGTACGATCTGCTTCTTCTAAATCCGAAAAATGAGATAATTTCAATTCGTTTACTTCTCCAAAAAGTGAAGCAACATAATAACTTGGTGGATTGTCATAGAGTTCTCTTGAATTTCCTTTGGCAATTAATTTACCGTTTTGCAACACAATAGTTTCGTCTGAAAAAGATAAAGCCTCGGTGCTGTCGTGAGTGGCAATGATGCAAGTAATTTGTTTTTTCTTGAAATAGTTGAATAAATTGCGACGCAACGAATTTTTTCTAAAAGAATCAATTTGGCTGAAAGGTTCGTCCAATAAAAGAATCTCGGGTTCGAGTGCCAATACTCTTGCCAAAGCTACTCTTTGCTGTTGGCCTCCGCTCAGGTATTTTGCTTTTACTTTGGCAAATTCGGTCATTTCGACCATTTCTAATAATTCTTGAACTCGGGCTTTTTTCTCGGCTTTATAAATATTGGACAAAAACTTACCCACGTTTTCTTCGACTGTTATGTAAGGCATCAAATCAAAATCCTGTGCCAAATATTTGATGTAATCTTCTCCTGGAATTAGATTGTATTTTGGTCCAAGTATGGGATTATCATCATAAAATATTTCGCCATTATCAAGATTATACAAGCCATACAGCAATTTCAGCAAAGTGCTTTTGCCGCAACCGCTTTCTCCAATTATGGCTATATTTTGACCTTTGACAATTTCGAAACTAATATTTTCGATTACAGGATTTTCGATATAAGCGAAAGAAATATTTTTTACTACAAGCATTTTCTTTGTTTAAAGCTGCAAATTTACAACGTTTATTAAAAGGAATCTATTGTGATTTTAATGAAATTATTTCTATATTTTAGCCTTGAAATTTTATAAACTTAATCCTAAAATTAATGAAGAATATTTATATAATGTTGGTTGTGTTTTTTGCCACTTTAATTTGGTCAATCATAAATCCGAAGGAAGGATTTACTTGTTTCTTGGAAATTATCCCAGCAATTATTGGCATGTTGATATTAGCTTTCACTTTCAAAAAATTTCGGTTTACCAATATTACCTATTTTCTGATTCTGATTCATTGCATCATTCTCTTTATCGGCGGACATTACACCTATGCCGAAGTTCCGCTTTTCGATACTATCCGAGAGATTTTTCATCAAAGCAGAAATAATTATGATAAGGTTGGACATTTTGCACAAGGTTTAGTTCCTGCAATGATTATCCGAGAATTGTTTATTCGAAAGAAAGTGATTAGCAATCCAAGTTTTTTCAACTTTATTATTGTAGCTATTTGTTTGGCGATTAGTGCCGCTTACGAATGGTTGGAATGGGGAGTTTCTTTAGCAACAGGCGATGGAGGTGATGCCTTTTTGGGAACTCAAGGTTACGTTTGGGACACGCAATCGGATATGTTGTTTGCTACCATTGGTGCTATTGTGGGGTTAATTTTATTTTCTAAAATTCAGGATAAACAAATTCAAAAAATATAAATAGCTTCATTATTAAACATAAAAAAAAGCATCATTATAAAGCCATAATGGTGCTTTTGTATTGGTAAATTTGTTTTACCGCCCTGATTCGCAATGATTTTTAGTTTAAGATTTTTACTAATTTCCAGATTTAGCCATTTTATCTATTATTCTAAAATCCAAAGCTTGGGTTTCATTCGAAATGTTATTTTCGGTAATTGCATTATCTTCAGCAATCAGTTGGTTGGCAGTTTTTTCTGTTTTAAAAGTATTTACTGGTTCAACCACTTCAAAACCCATTGTATTGCTATTAATTACATCAAAATCTAAAGCTTGGGTTTCATTCGAAATATTGTTTTCGGTAATTAAATTATCTTCAGCGATCAGTTGGTCAGCGGTTTTTTCTGTTTTAAAAGTGTTTACAGATTCAACCACTTCATAACCCATTGTATTTCCATTTATTACATCAAAATCCAAAGCTTGAGTTTCATTCGAAATATTGTTTTCGGTAATTAAATTATCTTCAGCGATTAGTTGGTCAGCGGTTTTTTCTGTTTTAAAAGTATTTACTGATTCAACCACTTCATAACCAATTGTATTGCTATTTATTACATCAAAATCCAAAGCTTGAGTTTCATTCGAAATGTTGTTTTCGGTAATCGCATTATCTTCAGCAATAAGTTCATTGGCCGTTTTATTCATTTTATTTGTAGAAATAACTTCGATTGGTTCTTCTCCTTCAATTGTTTTGTTTACCGTTGTATTTGAAAAATTTCTTAAAAAAAGTGTTCTTGAATTCAATACAGTTGTCTTGTTTGATGTCGAAAGTTTTTTTGAATTTGAGAATTCTGCGGCAAAACCTTTGGCAACTACCCTATCTTTTTTGGTTTCTTTTGAAGTTTCAACTAGTTTCTTAAAGTCAAATGATGTGTTGTCTATATTTGTCAAAACAACTAAAGCAATTCCTGTGTAAATGATTAAATTTTTCATGATGTTAATTTTAAATGTTGATGATTTTTATTTTTTTTTTTAAATTAGACACCACTTAAAAATAAGTGATGTCTAGTAATTTTGTTTAAACTTGTTTTAAATATTGAACTGCATCAATAGCATTTGATTGCTCTGCATAAATTAAAGCAGTAAATCCCTTTGAATCTTTTTCATTAATTTTTGCTCCTTTTGAAACTAAAAATTTCAAAATTTCTACCTTATTATATCGAGCGGCAAACATTAGCGGAGTCATTCCATTTGACTTTGCATTGACATCAGCTCCATATTCAATAATTTTTTTAACTGATTCCACATCTCCTTTGCTTATTGCAATGCAAAGAGGTGAAACTCCTTCATAAACCGAAACTTTAATTTTGTCATTCGATAAAGAATTGACATTTGAAGCTAAAGACACATTTGCAAAAGCTACTAAAGCTACTCCAAGATAAACGATTGTTTTTTTCATAATAATTTTTTTTTGATTAATTGTTGATTTTTTGATTGTTGTTTTTTGAAATATTAAAATCATATAATAATATCCTATGCAAATATATATCCAAAAGACAGTATCTTGTTTTACATAGTACTAATATTTAACAATAATTTAACAATTGACAATCAGAAGAATTAGATTCATCCTATTAAAAACACAATTTTAAAACCTTGTTAACTAGCGGTTTAATTGAAAAAAAAAAAAGATAATAAACCCGTAAAAAAATAATCTAAGCAACAAATACAGAAGATTTTCAATAACTTTACTTAAAATAAAAAAGCTATGCAATCGACCGCTAAAACAGTAGATGACTATCTAAATGAACTTCCCGAAGAGAGAAAAGAAGCCTTTTTAAAACTCAGAAACAGTATTTTGAAAACAATTCCAAAGGGATTTGAGGAACAAATGAGTTATGGTATGCTAGGTTATGTAGTTCCGCATTCTATTTACCCCAATGGATATCATTGTACACCAAAACTTCCACTACCTTTTATGAATATTGCTTCGCAAAAGAATTTCATTGCCTTGTATCATATGGGAATTTATGCCATTCCTGAACTATTGGAATGGTTTACCTCTGAATATCCAAAACACAGCACCCAAAAATTGGATATGGGAAAAGGATGTATTCGATTCAAGAAAATGGACCAAATCCCTTTTGATTTAATTGAAGAACTTGCCGGAAAAATGTCTGTCGAAGATTGGATTAATTGCTATGAATCTCAAATAAAAAGTCGGAAATCTAAATAAACTCAGAACTTCAGTATACTAAGTCGTAATTTCAAAACGTAAAGTCAACATTTGGGATTATACTATTATAAATAATTTAACTGATTTATACTTAACTTAGCCAATTGTTTAAAATAAGTGTAACACACTAAGATTCTTTTTACTAATAGACCAAAACAACATTTATTCACTTTTAATCATTAATTTATGAAAAACAAATTATTTTTTATCCTTACCATTATGGTGACAAGCTTAAACGCTCAAAATTTTATTGGCGACTGGAAAGGTCAGCTTAGTGTGCAAGGCATGCAAATGGAAATTATTTTTCACATTAATGAAAAAGACAATCAGTTTTTAACCACTTTAGATGTGCCTATCCAAGGTGCAGTTGGTATTCCTCTTGATAAAACAGAGGTTAAAGGTGCTGAGATTTCAATTGTTGCAACAAAAATGGGTATTACTTTTAAAGGCCTACTAAAGGATAAGACCATTGAAGGTATTTTTAAACAAGCGGGTATGGATTTGCCTTTGACATTAACAAAATTTGAAAGCAAGTTGCCTGGTAATATCAAGTTGCCCTCCTCTAATCAAGAACTTTTGACTTTACGAACTTTTGACAAAGGCACTTATAAATATAAAGTAAGTGATTATTTTGCCAAACCTAAAGCTTCTGGTTTCAAGTTGTCGCCAAACGGTCAGTTTTTGTCCTACAGAGAGAAAGATGACAAAAGCAAAAGACATATCTATGTGAAAAACATTAAAACTGGCGAATCCAAAAGAGCCATAGAAGAAAAAGAAGAGTTAGTTCGTGATTACGGTTGGATAAACAACGAAAGGCTTTATTATGCCATGGATAAAGGTGGCGATGAAAACTACCACATATATGCTGTAAACTTAGATGGATCAAATCTGAAAGATATGACGCCTTTTGATGGTGTAACAGCTAGTATCTCAAAAATTTTGAAAGAGCAAAAAGATTACATTATCATTTCAATGAACAAAAACAATAAACAAGTTTTTGAACCTTATAAATTGAATGTCGTTACAGGTGATTTAGTACAACTCTTTGAAAACAAAGATATTGCAAATCCTATTCAAGGTTTTGAGTTTGATAAAGATGGACAATTACGTGGCTATACAAAATTGGTAAATGGTGTAACTAATGAACTATATTATAAAAACTTAAAATCGGGAGAATTTAACTTAATTGCAACTAACAATTGGGATGATACCTTTTCTATTTTAAGCTTTAATTATGCTTCAAAAAATCCAAATGAAGCCTATATAATGACGAATTTAGACAGCAATACCACCCGAATTGTTTTATATGATTTAGAAAATAAAAAAACAATAAAGGAAATTTTTTCAAATCCAACCTTTGACGTTAGTGACATGAGCTTGTCCAGAAAAAGAAACTGGGAAATCAATAATTTTGCCTTTGAAGGCGAAAAGTATGAAATGATTCCGGTAAGTAAGCTTTATAAAACTATCGATAGTCAAATGAAGAAAGAGTTTCCTAATAAAGAAGCTCATATACTTGGTTATGATGATGATGAAAATAACTTTTTAATTATCGTACAAAGCGATAAATTGTATGGCAAATATTATCAATATGATGTAAAAACTAAAAAGTTTACCTTATTATTTGACCTTATGCCTCAATTGCAAGAAGCTGATATGGCCGAGATGCGTCCGATACAATTTAAAAGTAGAGACGGACTAACTATTTATGGTTATATCACTTTACCAAAAGAAGCTTTGGCAGGCAAAAAAGTACCTTTGATCGTTAATCCACACGGTGGTCCACAAGGTATTCGTGATTCATGGGGTTTTAATCCAGAAACACAATTGTATGCCAGCAGAGGTTATGCTACTTTACAGGTCAATTTTAGAATTTCCGGGGGATATGGCAAAGAATTCTTGCGTGCAGGCTTCAAGCAAATAGGCAGAAAACTAATGGATGATGTAGAAGATGGTGTGAAATATTCTATTGAACAAGGTTGGGTTGATAAGGATAAAATGGCCATTTATGGTGGTAGTCATGGTGGTTATGCCACATTGATGGGCTTGGTAAAAACTCCAGATTTATATACTTGCGGGGTTGATTATGTTGGTGTTTCAAATATTTTTACATTTTTTGACTCCTTTCCAGAATATTGGAAACCTTATAAAGAAATTGTAAAAGAAATTTGGTATGATTTGGATAAACCAGAAGAAGCAGCTATAGCCAAAGAAGTGTCGCCAATTTTTCAAGTTGACAAAATTAAAAAACCTTTATTTGTAATTCAAGGTGCCAATGACCCACGGGTTAAAATTGCAGAATCGGATCAAATAGTAACGAGCTTAAGAGCCAAAGGATTTGATGTACCTTATATGGTTAAATATGATGAGGGTCACGGTTTTGGTAAAGAAGAAAATTCAATTGAAATGTATGAAGCTACTTTAGGTTTTTTATCAAAGTATTTGAAGTAAAAGAATTTATAGGAATGAAAAAGGTGCAAATTATAAAATTTACACCTTTTTTTTATTTTAAGATTCTACTTGGGTTTGTGAATAATAGCTGGACTAAATCTTTGAAAAAGAAGCTGAATGTTCACAAGATTTCCAGAAAAACCATTTTTCTATTTGGACAAATAACTCAAAACATTCTTTTCGATACGTTCGTTAATGTTTGAAATGTCTGCTTTTACGAATTTTTCACCTAAAATATTTTCGTATAATTCGATGTATCTTTCGGAAACAGTTTCGATATATTCGTCGGTCATATTCGGAATTTGTTGTCCTTCTTGTCCTTGAAAACCATTTTGAATTAACCAACGACGCACAAATTCTTTCGACAATTGTTTTTGCTCTTCACCCCTATCTTGTCTTTCCTGATACCCATCAGAATAGAAATAACGAGAAGAATCTGGTGTGTGTATTTCGTCAATTAGCACAATAACACCGTCTTTGGTTTTACCAAATTCATATTTTGTATCGACCAAAATCAATCCGCGACTGGCAGCAATTTCAGTTCCTCTTTGGAATAAAGCTCTGGTATATTTTTCTAAAACCAAATAATCTTCTTCGGAAACAATCCCTTTCGATAGAATGTCTTCACGAGAAATATCTTCATCGTGTGAACCATTGTCCGCTTTGGTAGTTGGCGTAATTATTGGCGTTGGAAATTTATCGTTTTCTTTTAATCCTTCCGCCATTGTAACTCCACAAATTTGTCTTTTTCCTGCTGCATATTCGCGAGCAGCGTGACCTGAAACATACCCACGAATCACCATTTCAACTTTGAAAGGTTCGCATAAATGCCCCACAGCTAAGTTTGGATCTGGCGTTGCAATCAACCAATTGGGAACAATATCTTGAGTCAATTCCATAAATTTGGTAGCAATTTGATTCAGGATTTGTCCTTTGTACGGAATTCCCTTTGGCAAAACCACATCAAAAGCCGAAAGCCTATCGGTGGCAATCATAACCAAAAGTTCGTCATTGATATTGTAAACTTCCCGTACTTTGCCTCGATACACTGATTTTTGATTCGGGAAATTGAAATTCGTTGTAGTTATTGTGTTCATGTAGTTGTGTTATTTTATAAATGCAAATTTAGAAATATTTTCGAGGCAAAAAGCATCATTCGATATTAATTAAAACAAAAGTCGCATTGCTAAATAACTCGCCACTCCATCATTTTCATTAGAAGTAATTACTTCAATATGAGGTAATTTAGTTTTCAAACTTTCGACAGCATTTTCCATAATCAACGCTTTTCCGGCCGAAATCAGCATTCTTTCATCATTGAAACCATCGCCAAAAGCAATTGATTCCTTGAAAGTATGATTTTCAATTTCCAAAATGTTAGCAATGGCGACACTTTTATCAACTGATTTATCCATAAATTCCAAACAAAACGGAAGACTAAAAGCAGAATGAAATTCATCAGAATGATTTTTCATAATTTCATCTTGTAGCTCCACTAATTTATGATGGTCGTTGTGAGTGAAAAATAATTTTATGGCACTCAAATCTTTAACCGTTTTAAAATCAACAATTTCAAATGGGTAATTCATCACCGTTTGAAAACTATTCAGCTTTTTATTTTCCCTGTTGGTTTGCCAAACTTTTTCTTTGAACAAAACTGTCGTAAACTCGGGATCAATATCTAAATCCAAAATTGATTTTATGGCATCACTTTTTATGTCGAAAGAATAAATAAGTTCTTTTGTTGGCGAATGAATCCGTGCTCCATTTGAAGTTACCAAATAAAAAGGACAGCCCAAGTCTTCCAATAGTGGCATTGCATCCAGATGATGACGACCTGTTGCCACAATTATTAAATACTTTTCTTCATGAAGTTGTTTGAAAACAGTCTTAGTATAATCGGAAATTTGGTGTTCGTTGTTGAGTAAGGTCCCGTCTAAATCGCTAATTATTACTTTAAATTTTTCTTTTATACTCATTTTTTAAATCTCCGTTTTAAGAATGGCAAATTTATTCTATTCCGAAGAGATAAGCAAAGGAAAGCTCCAAAGCCTTTCGATAAAAAATCAATCTAACCAATCAAACAAATATTCATCTTTATATTCAATTTGAAATTTTTCTAGAAATTCAAGGTATTCCTCTTTAAACGATTTGGTTTGATGATGACTCTTTTGATTTTTAATATAATTTACAACAGTATCCATTTGGCTAAAACTATATGAAAATGCCCCAAATCCTTCTTGCCAATAAAATGGAATTTTCGTGAATTGTTTTTCATTGATAAAAGAATTACTAGATTTTTTAATTTCTCTAACTAAATCCGAAAGACAACAATTGGGCTTCATTCCGATAAAAATATGAATATGGTCTGGCATTCCGTTTATGGCAATCAATTTTTGACCTTTATTTTGAACAATTCCCGTAATATATTTATACAATTCCGTTTCAAAAGATTCATGAACCAATGCTTTTCGATTTTGAACGGAAAAAACAATTTGAATGTAAATTTGAGAATAAGTATCAGCCATTATGATTTTATTTTAAAACCCCAAGGGATTCAATATTTATAGGAAAAATCAATGATGCCAAAATCCCAGAGGGATTTAATATTTATAGAAAAACAATTTCAATTATATGGATTCGACCCCAGCTGGGGTCGAATATTATTTCAAACAAAATCAATTTCTATAAATATGTAACGGCGCTGCCGTTAGGTATAATTATGAAAAAAATCTAATCACGATTTTTAATAATTTCAAGAAAATTATAATTGCCAATACAAACAACATCAACAAAGCAACAACAAATAAAACTACCATCCACAAAGGGTATATTGTTGTATGCCATCCTGGTATTAGAGAACTGTAAAAATCAATATTATAAAATATCGAAATCAATACTATAAAAAAGACAGCAAATAAAATATAACCTTTATATTTCATAATTCTAATCGTGATTCTCAATTTGCTTGTACGCATCAATTACTTTCTTAACCAAGCGATGGCGCACAATATCTTTGTCGTCCAGATAAATTATTCCAATTCCTTCTACATCTTTCAAAACCAAAATCGCTTCTTTCAAACCCGAAATCGTTCGTCTTGGTAAATCTACCTGACCAGGATCGCCAGTAATCATAAACTTGGCGTTTTTTCCCATACGAGTCAGAAACATTTTCATTTGCGAATGGGTCGTGTTTTGAGCTTCATCAAGAATTACGAAGGCATTATCTAAGGTTCGACCACGCATAAATGCCAAAGGCGCAATCTGTATAATTCCTTTAGCAATATGGTCTTCCAGCTTTTCGTTGGGCAACATATCGCGCAAAGCATCGTACAAAGGTTGCATATATGGATCTAGTTTTTCCTTCATATCACCGGGAAGAAAACCCAAATTTTCACCTGCTTCTACCGCAGGACGTGTTAAAATAATCCGTTTGACTTGTTTTTCTTTCAACGCTTTTACTGCCATAGCAACACCTGTGTAGGTTTTCCCGGTTCCAGCTGGTCCAACAGCAAAAACCATATCGTTTTTGTTCATCGTATCGACCAACAATTGCTGATTGGGTGTCATCGCTTTGATGATTTTTCCGCCCACTCCGTGTACCAAAATTTTGTCGTGACCAAAGGCTTTAGCGTCTTCTTGAATCGTACTTTGAAGCACTCTATCAATCACATTATCATCGATGTTGTTGTAACGGGTAAAATGAAGCATCAAGCGGTTGAAGCGGTTTTCAAACTCATCTAAGACTTCTTTTTCGCCAAAAGCCTTCAAAGTCGTTCCTCGGGCTACAATTTTCAATTTGGGATAATACTTTTTAATCATTTCAAGATGAGTGTCTTGAGCGCCCCAAAAATCTTTTGGAGCGATGTCTATGAGCTCGATGATTCTTTCGTTCAAAAGCG
>Ga0209717_1003809_pt1 | contig 12847 bp, 9 predicted proteins | sample AD_UKC048_MetaG_FD_184418 | JGI IMG/M metagenome (GOLD analysis project Ga0209717, IMG submission 184418) | Active sludge microbial communities of municipal wastewater-treating anaerobic digesters from USA - AD_UKC048_MetaG (SPAdes) (version 2) | ecosystem: Engineered > Bioreactor > Anaerobic >... | reverse complement strand
TACTATCTTGTTTTTATAATCTTTTGGAATAATAACGGCGGCTGCAAACACCGGCCCGGCCAGGCATCCGCGCCCGGCTTCGTCGCAGCCGGCTTCGATAGTGTTTTTTTTGAAATAGGTTTTCAGCATATTCGATGCGATAAAGATATAAAAAGATAAAACACTGACCATTTCTAAAATTGAGCCCACTCCGAAAAGGATGTTGCGATATTCCCTGTTTTTCCTGCCATTTCCCGGTAATTCCCGATAAATTTACTAAAATTCGTTAATGCCTGCTCAAAACATTATCTCTTTGTAAGGTTTTCATTCCTTCTTTTTTAAAGTTTGCTCCCTTTATATATATGCTTTGCAAACGTGCAAACGGAATTTCATTGTTTTTCTTTGATTTGTTGTTCTAATTATCTAAGTAGTTTATTGTAAGCCGATTATGAAATAATGATTTTTACGTTTTTAATTAAAACATTTATGCTGTTTATTTTTACTTTTGTTTTGTTATGCAATTTTATATTAATGGCCAGTATGCTCTTTTCGGTGTTAAATATAAAACAATATCCAATGATACATTTTAAAAGAGATTTAGATATTGTTCATGCTAATTCTCTTACACTTGTTAGAGAATTAGCTCATGATAAATATGCTTGTAAAACTCTAACAGCTGTTAGAGAATTGATCATTAATAATATTATTCGTACCCTCTTAACGATTGGTGTAGCCGAATACCAGTTAACCAAAAAATTATCCAGGTATTTACAAGGTCAATTACCCTCAGCAAAAGAGCTTATAGAAATTGCTAAAATGACGTTGTAATTTTAAACAACCTTCATTAACAATTGCTTTATTTTTCATTATTAACCATTGTGCCTGATGTTTGCACGCTTGCAGAGCGTATATATATGCTTTGCAAACGTGCGTAAATGCAGTGTTTTTCTACTTTTTACTTGTTCCATCATAAATTTTTCTCTAAAGACAAATACAAAAAGAAAAATGCAAACAGCAAGCCTTTTGCGTTTTACTATAATAAATTTGCCGGTGTCGATTTATTACTTAGCCGGGCAGGAGGTCATTAGCCATGTTATTGGGATGATTTTACCTGCCTGGTTTTTTTCAATAGTTAAAATATAATAGAAGAATAAAATTCATTTTATTATACATTGCAAAATAATTTATAATTTTATGCTTCAATATTAAATTTATTCATTATTTCGTTTTTTTAAATAAGTAATCCAATAACATTTTAATTGTATGCCGAAGATATATGACAATATTGAAAACCATTTGGTTGTGGGTTTGAATGACACTATTGATGTATCTCAAAGAGTTGATTTTTGTGTCGGTTATTTCAATCTTCGGGGATGGCATCATATAACTGAAAAAATTGATTTACTTCCTGGAGCAATTATAACTGAGGGCAAAGATGAAATTCATAGGGAGTGTCGTCTTTTGGTGGGTATGCATAAGAAACCTAATGAAATCCTTCAGGAGTTCTATTCAAGTTCAGAAGATTTTTTATTAGACCAAAAGGAAGCTGCTAAACTTAAAAAGAAAATTGCGCAGGAATTTAAAGATCAATTGCAAATTGGAGCTCCATCTAATAATGATGAATCATCTCTACGCAATTTATCGCGACAGATGAAGGAAAATAAAGTTGTTGTTAAACTTCATTTACGGTTTGCCTTGCATGCTAAACTCTATCTTGCTTTTAGCCAAGATAAGAGAGTTCCTGTAGTTGGTTTTTTGGGAAGTTCAAATCTTACGATGGCTGGTTTATCAAAACAGGGTGAATTAAATATTGATGTCTTAGAGCAAGATGCAGCATTAAAACTGGCTAAATGGTTTGATGATCGTTGGGAGGACCGCTGGTGTCTTGATATTACAAAAGAACTTATTGAAATTATTGATAATAGTTGGGCTTCCGACAGACTTCTTTCTCCTTTTCATATATACCTTAAAATGGCTTATCATCTTTCTCAGGAAGCAAGGGCCGGTTTAAATGAATTTAAAATACCGCTCGTTTTTAAAAAAGAATTGCTTTTATTTCAGCAATCGGCAGTCCTTATAGCAGCAAAAAAGCTCCATTCCCGGGAGGGTGTTTATATCGGTGATGTAGTAGGCTTGGGGAAAACAATTACTGCATGTGCCCTTGCAAAAATTTTTGAAGAAGATTTCTTTTTTTCAACATTAGTAATATGCCCGCCAAATCTTAAAGATATGTGGCGGGAGTATATAAACCGATACGATTTAAAGGCACAAGTTATCTCCATTGGAGAGGTTCAGAATAAATTACCCGAATTACGTAGATTTAAACTGGTGATTATCGACGAAAGTCACAATTTACGCAATGACCAGGGTAGCCGTTACAATTCAATAAAAGAATATTTCAGGGAAAACGAACCTAAAGTAATATTACTTTCAGCTACACCATACAACAAGTCATACTTTGACCTGTCCAACCAGCTTCGTTTATTTATTTCTGATGATAAAGACTTAGGCATTAGCCCCGAAAATTATATTAACAGTATTGGAGGGCAGGTACATTTCCAGGCACAACATACTGAAACATTTATCAGGAGTATTAAAGCTTTTGAAAAAAGTGATTTTGCCGATGATTGGCGCGAACTGATGCGCTTGTATCTTGTACGCAGAACACGCAGCTTTATCAAAGAAAACTATGCTGAAACGGACCCTTCAAATGGCAGGAAATACCTTACTTTTTCTGATGGCACACGATCATATTTCCCAGATAGAATCCCCAGAAAAGTTGAATTTGATTTTAACCCTGACAATCCAAAAGATCAATATGCAAAGTTATATTCTCAAAAGGTTGTTGATATTATTAACGGTCTGAATTTACCACGTTATGGTTTAGGAAATTATATACCAGAAAAACCTGTTGTTAAGCCAACAAAGGAAGAAGAAGTTATCATTGAAAACCTTTCTCGCGCAGGCAAACGGCTAATGGGTTTTTGCAGAACAAATCTTTTCAAACGACTTGAAAGCAGCGGATTTTCGTTTTTAATATCCCTGAGCAGGCACATATTTCGTAATTATATTTTCCTTTATGCAATTCAAAATAAACTGCCACTCCCAATTGGTAAAAATATTTCTCAAAATCTTGATGACTTTCTTGAAGACGAAGATACAGACAACGAAGGAAATACCGAGAATGCCATTAGTTTCATTACTGATGAAGAAAAATATTTGAAAAAAGCTGCTAAAGTTTATGAGCTTTTCTCAGGTACAAAACTCAAATATCAGTTTGATTGGATTCGTTGCGAATTTTTTGCAGATTTTACGAAGACTGTTGATAAAAACGGATCGAAACAATCTATTAGGGTTTCATTGGTAAAAGAATTAATTAATGATAGCCAGCAGATTATTGAGATTTTAAAAATCTGCAAATCATGGGATCCGGACGAAGATAGAAAGTTGAATTCATTATTTAAACTTATTGATGAAAAACACGGCTCCGAAAAAGTCTTAGTTTTCTCGCAATATGCCGACACGGTTGGTTATCTTTCAGAACAACTTAAATCAAAAAACATTAAACATATCGAACATGTTACTGGTGATAATGAGAATCCAACGACATTGGCGAAACGCTTTAGTCCGATAAGTAATAAACTTCCTATTTCTAAAAACGATCTTAGGGTGCTGATTGCAACTGATGTTTTGAGTGAAGGCCAGAATTTGCAGGATGCTCATATCATTGTTAATTATGATTTGCCCTGGGCTATTATACGCTTGATTCAGCGTGCAGGCCGCGTTGACCGTATCGGACAAAAAGCTGAACAAATTTTATGTTATTCTTTTTTACCTGAAGATGGTATTGAAAGGATCATTAACCTTAGAAGACGTTTAACAAATAGAATTCGGCAAAACGCTGAAGTTGTTGGGTCTGACGAAGTGTTTTTCGATGGCGACCCTATTAATATTACTGACCTTTACAACGAAAAGTCAGGTATTTTTGACGACGAAGAAGAAGATAGCGAAGTAGACCTTGCATCTTACGCCTTTCAGATTTGGAAGAATGCCACCGATGATAATCCTGAACTGAAAAAGATAATACCTGACATGCCCAATGTGGTTTATACTACAAAACAGAATACTTTTCCACCCGAAAAAGAAGGTGTTATTGTATATACGCGTACTGCCGAAGATAATGATGTGTTGGCGTGGATCGACACTAAAGGCAATATAATAACCCAATCACAACTTGCCATTCTTAAAGCAGCACAATGCATACCATCAACAATACCTTTTATAAAACTTGAAAAACATCATGAGTTAGTTAAAAAAGGAATTGATATTATTCGTGAAGATGAAAAAAACAGTGGCGGGTCTCTGGGTAAAAAAACTGGCGTGAAATATCGCGTATACATGCGTTTGGATGCTTTTTGCAAAGAAAACGAGAACTCATTATTTGTGACAGATGCATTGAAAAAAGCAATTGATGATATTTATAAATTTCCGATGAAGGAATTTGCCCGCGAAACCCTGAACCGGCAACTTAAATCAGGCATTGATGATTATGATCTTGCTTCCCTTGTTGTTTCTTTGCGGGAAGAAGATAAACTATGCGTCAGCGACCTTGATGAAGTTCCGCGAAAGGAACCTCAAATAATATGTTCATTAGGTATTAAAAATTAAAATAACTTTTACGATGAAAATAATACATTTTATCAAGTTGCACAATTTTAAAGTTTTTGGAGAAGAAAAAATCATTGAACTTGATCAGCCATCGGTTCTTATTGGGCCAAATAATTCAGGTAAAACTTCTGCTTTACAAGCTCTTGCCTTATGGAGTATAGGGGTTAAAAGATGGTATGAGACTAAAGGCAAATCAAAGGCTGTTAAAAACATTACTACAGGTATTAACCGTTTGGATATTATTCAAGTACCTGTTCAGGAAGCAAGGTATTTTTGGAAGAATACTGAGATAAGAAAAGGGAGCACAAACTATATACCATTAGATATTACTGTAGGTGTTGAATTTAAAGGTAAGGTTTATGATTGTAAAATGACCTTTACACATTATACACCTGAAGTTATATATTCAGCCCCTGAAAAAAAATTCTATGAGAATAGAGAGCTTATTGAGTATGTTGCGGGAATTAATGTCGATATACTCTATCCAATGTCGGGGATAATAACTGATGAGACTCTTTTACCTGAAGGTAGAATTAATGTGCTTATAGGTCAAGGTCGAACAGCTGAAGTGCTTCGTAATTTATGTTTTAAAATAGTTGAAAGCGATATAAACAATAAAACAAAGTTTTGGGATGAAGTACAAAACCTAATGAAGAAATTGTTTAATATTAATTTATTGCAACCAACCTTCATTCAGAGTAGGGGAGCTATTGAATTAAAGTATGAATCTCCTGATGTAAAAAATTCTTTGGATATTTCGGTTGCAGGTAGAGGGCAGCAGCAAATGCTTTTATTGATAGCATATTTATTCTCTCACAAGAATGCAATTTTGCTTTTGGATGAACCTGATGCACATTTAGAAATACTGAGGCAGAAAATTGTCTTTACACTTTTGAGAGATTTATCTGCAAAAAATTACAATCAGGTTATTATTGCCACACATTCTGAGGTGATACTTGACGAAGCTTCAGATAATAACCTTATAATGATAATTGATGGTGATCCTTTAAATATTGCATTAAAAAAAGACATTAAACAAGCCTTGCAAAATTTTGGTCTGGAACATTATTATAAAGCAAAAATGAAAAAAAGCATTTTATATATAGAGGGTTCAACTGATATCCAAATTTTAAAATCTTTTGCAAAAAAGTTGAATGACCACCAATCTGTTGAACTATTAGACAGTGCAATAAATTATTATTATATTCAAAATATTGAACCAGATAACACTCAAGAAAATATTATTGCTCGCTCTCAGGGATATTTTAAATATTATAAAGAACACTTTTTTGCAATCAAAAGTGTAGTCCCTGAATTTATTGGGTTAGCAATATTTGATAATGATGGCAATAATAAAAAAGATGAACTCGAAGAACCTCTAATCACAAAGTATTGGTCGTTATATGAAATTGAAAATTATTTTGCATTTCCTGATGTTATTTATTCATATGTTTTTAAAACAATTGATAAAAATTACGGCGGCCCCTTATTTGCCGAAGAAGCAATGAGGGTTTTTGAAGGGGTATTTGATGAAGTTACTTTAAAATTCATTTTTAATAATAATAAGCAATCATTATCTGATTTTAAGAGGTTGACGAAATCTTTACAAGAAACATTCTGGATAAACAACACAAAAAATTTAAAAATGAGTGAATTCCTTGAAAATGTTTTTTCTATGTATTCTGAAGTTACTGAAACACCTATTCTTCTGAATAAAGGTAAGTTTTATGAACTCATAGATTTTATGTCTCCTGATAAAATCAATCCCGAAATAATTAATGTATTAGATATGATTAAAAAATACATTCAAAAATAAAATGGCTATTTCCAAACAACAATTCTCTGCATACATCAAACAGTTCCAATTTCGGGAACTTTTTAATGATATGGGCTGGGATTACGACCGGACAAAACAACCCATAATCATTGATGATAGTGTTTATCAGTTAGAGGCCATAGCATCCAAAAGTGGTTTTAAAATTTTGCTTTGCCCTTCGCCAGATAGCAAACCCTTACCTGATTATTACCTTCGCAAACAAATTGAAACTAAAGTAACCAAGCTTTTTCAGGAACATCTTATCATTTATACCGACAATAAAAAGTACGAACAGGTATGGCAATTTGTGCTGAGGCAAAAAGGCAAACCAACTAAAGTTACCGAAACCCGTTATAATATTTCACAGCATCCCGAATTTCTCTATCAAAGGGCTTCAGGCCTTTTCTTCGAAATTGACGAAGAAGAAAATATCACTATTGTTGACGTAACACAGCGTGTGGCTGATAACTTCTATGCCAATGCCGAAAAGGTAACCAAAAGATTTTACGACCAGTTTAAAAAACATCATACAAAGTTTCTGACTTTTATCAATAACATTCAGCAGAAAGTGGATCAGGACTGGTATGCCTCCCTCATGTTGAACCGTTTGATGTTTTGTTATTTTATTCAGAAAAAGGGCTTCCTTGATAATAACACTAATTATTTACGGGATAAATTACAGGAATGTCAGGCAAAAAAGGGAAAGGATAAATTCTATTCCTTTTATAGGAGCTTTCTGATGGTATTGTTTCATCAGGGTTTGGGTAAGCCACAACACTCCGAAAACCTGATAAAAGATATTGGCCGCATTCCTTATCTTAATGGTGGATTGTTCGATGTTCATGAACTTGAAACAAAATACACCGACATTGATATTTCCGACAAAGCATTTGAAGCAATTTTCGATTTTTTCGACGAATATGAGTGGCACCTCGATACCCGCATCAATTCTTCCGGTACAGACATTAACCCAGATGTTATTGGTTACATCTTTGAAAAGTACATCAACGACCGCTCTCAGATGGGTGCATATTATACCAAAGAAGACATTACCGAATACATAAGTAAAAATTGCATCATACCTTATCTCTTTGATGAAACAGCACGTAATTGCCCTGATGCCTTCAAACCCGGCTCGGAAATCTGGAAAATGGTTTCACTAAGCAATACTGATTACATTTATGATGCCGTAAAAAAAGGAGCCGAACTTCCATTACCTGATGAAATTGCTGTAGGTATTGACCCAAGAAGTCCCAATTTGATAGAGCGCCGTAAAGATTGGAATAAACCCGCTCCCGAAGAATATGCCTTGCCTACCGAAATCTGGCGCGAGGTAGTTGCCCGCCGTCAAAGGTATGAAGAAGTTAAATCAAAAATTTCAAGTGGTGAAATTCAAAGCATCAACGACTTTATCACGTACAATCTCAATATCCGTCAGTTTACGCAAGACGTATTGGAAAACACCAACGATCCCGCCTTGCTCAGGCATTTCTATAAATCATTAAACTCCGTTACCATACTCGACCCTACCTGCGGCTCCGGGGCCTTCCTGTTTGCCGCCATGAATATTCTTGAACCGCTGTATGAAGCTTGCCTGATGCGCATGGAAAATTTTGTATCTGAAAATCCCAAAGGTAAATTCAAATTTTTTGAGGAAACCCTGCAAAAGGTAAAAGCGCCCGAGCATCCCAACCTTCAGTATTTTATATACAAAAGCATTATACTCAATAACCTGTATGGTGTTGACATAATGAAGGAGGCTATAGAAATAGCCAAACTTCGTTTGTTCCTGAAACTGGTTGGCACAGTAGATGTTGATTATCGGAAGCCAAATTTAGGTCTGGAGCCTTTGCCCGATATTGATTTTAATATTCGCTCAGGTAATTCGTTAATTGGTTTTGCTACCGAAAAAGAGCTTAAACTTGGTCTGGATTGGACATTTGATGGTCCTGAGGTGAAACCTGTTATTGAAGAAAAATGCGATGTGGTAGCACGTGCATTTCAGCGTTACAAAGATATACAGCTAGGTAAAAGTGATGATTACAAAGATTTCAAATCGGCAAAAGATGAGCTGAATAAACGATTGAAAGAATTGAATAAGGAGTTGAATGATCTTTTACATCTACAGGCATCCGCTCTTAAATATGATAAATGGCTTGAAACACACCAACCATTCCACTGGTTTGCCGAATTCTATGATATTATTCAGGATAAAGGTGGTTTTGACGTGGTTATTGGCAACCCACCTTATGTTGAATATACGCAGGTGTTAAAAATATACAAAATAAAGGATTACCAAACTTTAGATTGTGGTAATTTACATGCATATTGTATAGAAAGATCACTTCAAATTAAACATAAAAATGGCGTTCTTGGTTTTATTGTTCCATTAGCACTAATAAGCACACCAAGAATGGAAAGCGCAATCAAATTAATTAAAAAAAATGTCAATGCGTATTTTTCAAGTTATGAGTGTCGTCCAGCAAAATTATTTGAAGGTGCAGATATAAGGCTTACAATAGTGTTACTTCAACCTCTGAATAATAAAAAGTATCACTTTTTCTCAACTAAACTTATTAAGTTTACATCTGAACAACGTGATTTTCTTTTTGAAAGTTTATTATATGCTGATTTAAAGAATATAAAGTTTGATTACAATTTAATACCAAAACTTTCTAATGAAATTGAGGTTAGTATTTATAACAAGCTTTATTCGATAAAAAAAACTATATCTCATTTTGTTACTGAAAACAGTTCATCAAGCAAATTATATTATTCATATGGCTTTCGTTACTGGGCAAAAGCATTAATTAAGCCAACATATTTTGAAAGCGAAAATGCAAGCAAATCCACTGGCGAAAAGGAGTTAAATATAATTTCAAAAAACAACTTAGCACTTGTTGCCTCTGCCATGTCATCATCATTATTTTACTGGTATTATGTTGCTACAAGTGATGCACACAATTTTACTAAACATATTATTTACAATTTCCCAATAGATGAATTTAAAAGTAATTCTCTTGTAAATGTTTTTTTGAGATATCAAATGGATTTAGAAAATAATTCATATCTAAAAACAGCAAATTATAAATCTACAGGTACAATAACATATAGGGAATACTATGTCAGAAAATCTAAACCAATAATTGATGAGATGGATATTGTCTTAGCTGAAGAATATGATTTTACTTTAGAGGAGTTGGATTTTATCATCAATTATGATATAAAGTACAGGATGGGTAAGGAGTTGGAGGATGGGGAGGAAGAAGAATGAAAATAGAAGAACTGCACAGCATTACTGAAATAAAACCGGAGGATTGTTATCAAACCAGGGGCAGTCGTCCGGTGAGAGTATTGTGCAACGATTTGAATTACTATGTTTGCAAATACCATAGTGGCAAAGGATTTCCATTCACATTGTTTAATGAATATATTGCTGCATGTTTTCTTAAAATCTGGAATCTTCCTGTACCTGAATTTGCATTTGTAAAAATTAAAAAAGATCATATTCGTCAGATAAATTATCCATATCATTATTTCGATACTCTTTGTTTTGGTTCCAGGTATTTTGGCGAATTTAAAGAAGCAGATAAATTATTTCTGGAAACCCCTTTGATTAAAAAAGAAAACCTTACAGGCAGGGATTCCTTCCTCAGAATTGGCTTGTTTGATATTTGGTTATGCAACGAAGACAGGCATTACGAAAACTTTAATCTGTTGTATAATCTAAAATCGAATCAATTTGTTCCTATTGATCATGTTTTTTGTTTTAACACGCTCAATCTGGATAAAGAACCCTGTTTGATATGCGAAAATGAAAGTATTTTAACTACTCCATTCCTAAGTCGCTTTTTTTCCCGACCTTTGCAACATAATTTAAATGAAATTCGTTTAAAAATCATTGACGATTTTACATTCAATGTTAAGCAATGCCATGAGAATCTCGATAATATATTGGCAAACATACCGTTAACTTGGGAACCAGATCGCGGTTTTCTTAAGTCCAGATTGGAATTTTACTTCACAAAAACATGGTTGCAATCGTGTGTTGATTTTTTCACTACACTATTTACACTTAATATTAAAAACCAATAAGATGAAAACATTTTATAGCATATTATCAGCAGTCATCAATCCGGTATCCGGCGAAAAGATATCGCTGGGATTACTATTATCTGATGGCAATGCCAGTTTATTCGATTTTTCAGACAATCGTTTTTCTTTGATCAGCTCACTTATCGACAAAGAAAGTAAAAAATTTGTGAGACAATATTTAAAATCAATCGAAAATGTAATCAATAAGATAGATGTAAATCAGGACCAGCTTACAATTTTTGAAAGCGAGGGTAAAAACCTTATCATTAACGAACCCTATATTGGCTATTTAAGCACCTATAGTCAAAACGTTATTTCCTTTTCAAAGCCGGTCTCCATTGATGTAAAAGTTGAAAAAAGAGTTTTCGAAGCATTGTTTTCAAAATTCATCGATGAAGAAACAGAAACAGAAGCAACTAATAAAAGCAATATCCAGATTGTAAAAACTGACTTCTTTCCTCATGTGCAAAATCATTTTTCAATCGAAAAAGTATTTACATTTGAAAATTCCCCCAAGGTTTTATTACCTGTTACTATTGACTTGTTTGGGAAAAATGAAATATATGTGATTGGTCAGTTTCTTGATCTCGAAAAAAACATCTATCATATTAAAAATGATTATTTCGACTACTATCAATTAACGGAATTATATTCGAAAAGTAAGAAATTCTTAATTTCAAGCGAACCCCAAAAAGAAAAATACCCTCAACAACATTATTTCTGGAACGAAATCCGTAAACAAAAAAAGCATTCGTATGTTGATATCTCAGATTTGGGTTTAATTGAGGAATATGCTGTTAATCATCAGGTTATGCCTGCATAAAAATGATAAAGCAGTCAATAGGAAATATTGAGCTGTTAAAAAATCAAAAAACAGCTTTTTTCTGTAGCCGTTATGTTCCGGCCTCAGTTGTTTTAAAATGCTACGATTGGGCAATAGCACAAAGAGAAGCCGGCAATTGCGTTATTAGTGGTTTTCACAGTCAAATTGAGAAAGATGTGCTGCATTATTTACTGAAAGGCACACAACCAATCATTATAGCATTAGCCCGTGGATTAAAAGAAAAAGTTGAACTGGAGCTTATTAAACCATTGGAACAAGGAAGAATTTTAATCATCAGCCCTTTTGAAAAATCTGTAAAACGGGTAACCGAACAAACAGCCGAAATAAGGAACAAAATGATGATTGAACTTGCCGATGAAATTACAGTTGGATATGCAAGCGAAGGAGGAAAGATTGAAAATTTATTAAAAAGTACCGGAAAAACTATAATTAAATGTAAGCCGCCGGTGAAATACATCTTTCCCAGTTGATCAAATAGATGCAACTTGCGGTCAAAAAATATTATGACCAAACAGGAAACGAAATCCATGATGCTCAGCCTTGTCGATCAATGGCGGCAAAGCGGAATGAGCCAGTCTGCCTTGGCCCGGTTACAAAACATCACATTATTCAAATTGCGTTACTGGATACATAAACACCAACAGATCGAGCAAGGATCTGGATTTATCCAATTAAACGAATTTTCTCATCAGGGTATCATTATCAGATATCCTAATGGTGTTGAGTTGTCTTTGCCGGCGCAAACGCCGGCTACAGTGGTTAAATCGTTGATCAATTATTAAACGCAATGTTTTCATTAGGCAACGCGCGGTATTATTTTTACCGGGAGGCAACGGACATGCGCAAAAGTTTTGACGGACTGTGTGGTTTGGTAAGTGGACGGTTGGGACAAAGCCCGATGAGCGGTGATGTTTTTATTTTCGTAAACAAGCCGCGCAACCGGATAAAACTTTTGCGTTGGGAGCCGGGAGGATTTGTTTTGTTTTACAAGCGACTTGAGCGTGGAACTTTTGAATTACCCGTATTGAAAAACGGCAGTTTCGCCAGTCAAATTGACTATGGAGAATTGGCGATGATCGTCACGGGAATCTCTGTAAAAAACATGATAAAAAGAAAGCGATTTGTGAACAAAAAAATGTTGATAAATAGCGCTGAAATGCTTGTCTGATAAGGGTTTTATTAGTATCTTTGTTTCATGTTAAACGAGGAAATTATCACGATCAGCAAAAAGGAATTTGAGCAATTCAAATCGGAACATGATCGTATAAAATCCGAAAATGCCTGGCTCAAATACCAGCTTGCCGAACTCAAACGAATAATCTTTGGTTCCAAGAGTGAGCGCTACGTTCCTCAAGATACTAATCAACCTACGCTGTTTGAACTTCCCGAAGAAGATCGCAATGAGAAGCCAGCAGAATTTGAGACCGTGACCCGCAAAAAGCCCG
>Ga0209717_1003806_pt1 | contig 12849 bp, 8 predicted proteins | sample AD_UKC048_MetaG_FD_184418 | JGI IMG/M metagenome (GOLD analysis project Ga0209717, IMG submission 184418) | Active sludge microbial communities of municipal wastewater-treating anaerobic digesters from USA - AD_UKC048_MetaG (SPAdes) (version 2) | ecosystem: Engineered > Bioreactor > Anaerobic >... | reverse complement strand
GGGTTCACGGATTTCGAAGACATCTTTGCCAGTTTCGGAGACATCTTCGGGGACTTCTTCGGCGGCCGTGTGGGGCGAACCCGCGCCCGATCAAGCGTCAGGGCGGGCGCGGACCTGCGGTATGATTTACGGGTGTCCTTCCTGGACGCCGCGCTTGGGACCAGGGTCGAGATCGAGGTGGAAAGGTCGGTCGTCTGTCCTGACTGTGGCGGATCCCGTTGCGCGCCGGGTACGTCGCCGCAGACCTGCGATCTTTGCGGGGGCCGCGGTCAGGTGACTCAGACCAGCGGCTTCTTCAGCATCCGCACCACCTGTCCCCATTGCCGGGGGCGAGGCAGCATGATCACCAGTCCCTGCCGCCGCTGTTCCGGCCTGGGAAAGGTCCAATCGAGCAAGACCGTCCAGCTCAAGATACCCGCGGGCGTGGAAACGGGGTCCAGGCTCAGGGTGCGGGAGGAAGGCGAAGAAGGATCGTCCGGCGGCCCCAGCGGCGATCTCTACGTCTTCATCACCGTGGAGCCGCACAATCTGTTTGAAAGAAACGGGAACGACATCCACTGCCGCGTTCCCATCACCTTCGTCCAGGCAGCCCTGGGAGATGTTGTGGAGGTGCCGACCCTGCGCGGCAGGGAGTCTTTGAAGATCCCTCCGGGAACGCAGTCGGGAAGCCGCTTTTGCCTGCGAGGCAAGGGAATTGCGAGCCTGCATGGAGATGGATACGGCGATCAGGTGATCGAAACCGTGGTGACCGTGCCGACGAACCTGACGAGGCGACAGGAGGAACTGCTTAAGGAATTTGAGAGATTGGAAAACGAAAAAAGGCGGCCTTGACAAAGCTGAATCTGTGATTATTTTATGCCCAAAAAGTCAATAAACGTAACACTATCATAGTGTTGCAAACAAATATTCCGAAAGGGAAAGGAGGAAAAGCATATGATTAAAAACCTGTTGCCCACCGTATGGCGGAGAAGCGAAACGCCCCTGCGACGCGCAGAGGAACACCCCTTCCTCGCCCTGCATCGGGAGATGGATCGGATCTTCGACGACTTTTTCCGGGGCTTTAACCTGTCGCCCTTCGACGGCGGACGGAGCTGGGGGGTCTTTACCCCCTCGGTCGACGTCCGGGAGGACGAAAAAGAGGTTACCGTGAAGGCCGAGCTGCCGGGCATGGAGGAGAAGGACATCGAGGTGAATCTTGCCGACAGTGGCCTCACGATTAAGGGGGAGAAGAAGGCCGAGAAGGAAGAGCAGGGAAAGGACAACTGGTATCGGGAGACGAGCTACGGTGCCTTCCATAGGTTCATCCCGCTTCCCGAAGGCCTCGACAAGGAGAAAGTTGATGCTCACTTCAAGAATGGCGTCTTGACCGTTACCCTTCGCCGGTTGGAAGAGGCCAAGGGAAAGAAGATCGCTATCAAAGCGGAATAGCCGTGCTAACGGCGTCATTCGAATTAGTGAGTCCCCCCCGGCCATCGGGCGGGGGGGGACTCCTTTTGGCCGGTCCCGGTCCCCTCCGGTCCGGAATCCACCGAATCATTCAAATCGCGGTTGCAGTGGAATCCCTGCCCGCTTATCTATTTTTATTAACAGGAGGTTTTGGAAATGAAATTTAAACCATTACATGATCGGATCGTGGTGTCGCGCGTCGACGCGGAAGAGAAGACTGCCGGCGGGATCATCATCCCGGATACGGCCAAGGAGAAACCACAGGAGGGGAAAATTATCGCCGTCGGTCCTGGCGGACGGGACAAGGATGGGAATCTCATCCCCTTGGACGTGAAAGCAGGCGACCGGGTTTTGTTTTCCAAATGGGCCGGCACGGAGTTCAAGCTTGACGGTCAGGAGCATATGATCATGAAAGAGGACGATATCCTCGGCATTATTGAATCGTAATACAAGGAGGTAGGAACTATGCCTGCAAAGGAAATCAGATATGACATGCAAGCCCGCGAAAAAATAATGAAGGGCGTTGATACATTGGCCAATGCGGTAAAAGTCACCCTGGGACCCAAAGGGAGGAATGTGGCTATCGCCAAATCCTGGGGCGCCCCTCAGGTCACCAAGGACGGCGTTACCGTGGCCAAAGAGATTGAGTTGGAAGACAAATTCGAAAACATGGGGGCGCAGATGGTCAAGGAAGTTGCCTCCAAGACTTCGGACAAGGCAGGGGACGGAACCACGACGGCTACCGTGCTCGCCCAGGCGATATATCGCGAAGGATCCAAGCTTGTCGTCTCCGGTATGAACCCCATGTCGCTGAAGCGAGGAATCGACAAGGGAGTGGCTCTCGTTGTGGATGAACTGAAGAAGCGCAGTAAGACCATCAGCGACAAGAAGGAGATTGCCCAGATCGGCACCATTTCTGCAAACAACGATGCGACTATTGGAGACATCATCTCTGAAGCAATGGAGAAAGTCGGCAAGGATGGGGTTATCACCGTTGAAGAAGCCAAAGGAATGGAAACCGAACTGGAGATCGTTGAAGGGATGCAGTTCGATCGGGGCTATGTCTCGCCCTACTTTGTCACCGATGCGGAGAAAATGGAGGTCCGCCTGGATGATCCCTATATCCTGCTCCATGAAAAGAAGATCAGCGCCATGAAAGACATGGTTCCTCTTCTGGAGCAGATCGCCAAGACGGGCAAGCCGCTCCTGCTCGTCGCGGAAGATATTGAGGGAGAGGCTTTGGCCACCCTGGTCGTCAACAAGATGCGCGGGACCCTCAAATGCGTGGCAGTCAAGGCACCTGGCTTCGGAGACCGCCGCAAGGCCATGCTCCAGGATATCGCCGTTCTGACGGGAGGAAATCTTATTTCCGAGGACGTGGGGATAAAGTTAGAGAACGTCACGCTTCAGGATCTGGGCACTTGCAAGAAGGTCACTGTTGACAAGGACAATACCACCATCGTGGACGGCGCCGGCAACCGCGCTGACATCGAAGGGCGCGTGAAGCAGATCCGGGCGGAGATCGAGGAGACAAAATCGGACTATGACCGGGAGAAGCTCCAGGAGCGGCTGGCCAAGATCGTCGGGGGCGTGGCGGTTATCAGAGTTGGCGCCGCCACGGAGATCGAGATGAAAGAGAAGAAAGCGCGGGTCGAGGATGCCTTGCATGCCACGCGAGCCGCTGTTGAAGAGGGCATTGTTCCGGGCGGCGGCGTGGCATTCATCCGCTCCATCGGTGCATTGGCGGATGCAAAATTGCCCGATGAGGAGCAACAGGGATTGAACATCGTCCGGCGCGCCTTGGAAGAGCCGTTACGTCAGATCGCCGCCAACGCAGGCTGCGAAGGCTCCATTGTAGTGGAAAAGGTGAAGGAGTCAAACGGGACTCATGGTTTCGACGCCGAAACTGAGCAGTACGTTGACATGCTGAAGGCCGGGATCATCGATCCCACGAAGGTCGCCCGCTTTGCCCTCCAGAACGCCGCGTCGGTTGCTTCGCTCCTATTGACCACCGAGGCGATGATCGCGGAAAAGCCGAAGAAGAAAGAACCGCCCATGCCTGCCATGCCGTCGGACATGGGGGATTATGACTAACCCCTCCTGAAGCCGCCCTCCCGCTTCCGGGAAACCGGGACGGGGGCGGTCCCTCCCTTTGTTCGCGCAATGAGAAGTTCATATCAAACCATACCGAAATCCACGGCCGTTCCATCTGCACTGGCAGCTAAGGAACTCCTGAAACTTTCCGGCAGCGCCCTGCTCAACCGCATCCTGGACGAGGAGAGTCCCAAGGTCTTTATCCGCTGCCTTCCGGAAGAGGACTTCTTCTGGATCGTCAAGAGGATCGGCGAGGCGGACTGCCTTCCCCTCCTGAGGCTCGCCTCGGAGGATCAGTGGGAATACCTTCTTGATCTGGAGACCTGGGAGAAGGACCGGCTTGATGCGGACAGGGTGCTGTCGTGGCTTTCGCAGCTGAGCGACGCCGATCCGGCGCGATTCGCCGTCTGGCTATTCAGCCAAGGTGATGCCCTGTTTTCCTTGCTCATCAACGGGAAAGCGGAAGTCATCATCAGGGACGGCGAAGAGGAAGCCGATCTTTCAGCGGGATATTTCACGCTGGATGGTCGGTTCTATATCCGGCCAATCAGGGAAGAGGATCGCGAGGCCATCGAAGGGCTTCTGCGGACCCTGGCCAGTAAGGATCATCATGCCTACCAGGCTCTTCTTTACGGCCTCGCTGCCCTCATTCCTACCGAGGTCGAGGAGGAACTCTACCGTTTTAGGAACGGCCGTCTCGCCGAACACGGATTTCTTCCCTACGAGGAGGCAGTTGCCGTATACGCTCCCCTTGACCCGGCGGTACTTCGCGCCGAGAAGCCGCCGCTCCTTCTTCCTGGACGGCTCTGCTCCACCGAGGAAGGCGCGCTTATCCCTGTCTCTCCGCTCATGCATGTCGGAGAGGACCTCCTGTTTGCCGAGGCACTTTCGCGTATCGGCGATCCCCTTCTCCAGGACCGCATCCGCCTGGAATTCGCCGGCCTGTGCAACCGAATCGTTGCCGCCGACACCCCTGCCGGGGAGATCGATTCCGAACGGCTGTCCGCATCCTGTCGGCGAGCGGCTTCCTATCTGAATGTCGCCCTGGAACGGCTCTGCGACAAGGACGGCGAGGCGGCGGCAACCCTGCTCAAGGAGAACCCCTTGCTGGCGATATTCCGGGTGGGGTACGGCCTGGCCCTGAAGCTTCGCTGGGAGGCGGATCGGTGGCTAAAGAAGAGCCTCTTTCTCCAGCAGGGGAAGACGAATGCCTTTTGGGGAACACCCTGGGAGGAGACCTTGGAGGGGCTTTGCGCCCCCCGTCCCCTTTATTTCGCAGGCAGGGAGGCGCAGAATCCGCACCGGGATTTCAGAATGGTCGCGGAACTGGAAGAAACCCGTTGCCGGGTCGAGCAAGTCAAGGCGATCGACCGCTTGTTGATGGACCTCGCCGTAAGGCACGGAGAAAGCTCGCGATTGCCAGCCTGGGCGGAGACGTTTCATCCGCTTATCTTCAACCGGTGGGTGCGCGCCATCCTGGGAAGCGTGATGTCGGCGGAGCCCCTCGCGGGGGAAGAAGCGAGGCGCTTCTTCCGTCTGGTCCGCCGGAACGACAAGGGACCGCCCTACCGTATGGCGGGATTCAAGGAGGCTTTTATCCGCGACATCTCCCGGGCGTCCTTCGATGTTGACGAGAAAGCAACGCAAGCCCTTCGTGAAGCCCTCTCCGGAATCTGGGATTCATTCCGCGGGGAATACGAAAATATCGAAGAAGGAAATCTGGAGAGGCGTTATCTTAGGTTTCTTCGTGTGACCCTATTAGATGGTCCCGAGCAGAAAGACCGGTTCAATGAAAGTCCAAAAATTTGACGAAGCTGCCACAAGCAAGCATGATGATGTTTTTGTTGGAGTAAACGACCTTCTAAGGTAACCTGATGGTCAGTCTCGTTTTCGAAAGCCATCGGCTTTTCCTATCCAAAGCTTATTAAATTATCACAATCCGTTGCGGCTCGTCCACGAACAGCAGATAGCACTCGACCGGACGCCCTGCGAACAGCCCCTGGAGAATCATCCGGTAGCGGAGCATCTGGGGCCGATACTTGTCAGCCAAATGGCCGACGCGACCCGTCTTGAAGTCGATGAGGGTGATGCGGTCGGGGGCGATGATGAGCCGGTCCACGATGCCGAAGGTGCGGGTGTCGGAGATGTGCTGTTCGACGAGGACCTTCCCGGGTCGGAAGAGGATCTCTCGCACCTTCTCTTCGTGCAGGAACCGCTCGACCACGGCCTGCTCTTCTGCGGCGAGGCTGTCAGGGGCAATCGTTTGGCGATCGCATGTGAGGCGGGCGAGGATCGCGTGGATGCGAAGACCGCGCTCAATTCCCGCCTCGATGGCGGCGGAGCGCAGGGCCGCGTCCATTTCGTCGCTGTCGGCTGGCACGGCGGGGAGATCGCCCAGATCAGGCTCGATCAGATCCTCATGGTCCGCGGGGCGCGGCTTTTCGAGGCCGTAGTCATGCCGCCAGCCGAATTCGGTGCGCTCGGCGTCCGCTATAGGTTCCTGGGCCGTTGTAAACATTCGCTCACTGTAGCCCTTCAAGGCGCCCTCCCGGTCCGCCCGCAGGAGGATCGTCAGACTCTTGGCGGCGCGGGTCGCGGCGACGTAGATGATATTGGCCGTCTCTTCGGCCCTTTCTTCCTTCACAACAGTTACCGCCTCGGCAATGGCTGCAGCTCCTTCTATCGGGTCGGTAGCGAGAAAAGCCAGTTCGTCTTTGCTCAGGCTGAGCGGACAGCCATCTTCGGGGTGCGGAATTTCGGGCGCCCTGTCGTGCTCCTCTTTCCAGAAAAGAAAGACATGGGGAAATTCAAGGCCCTTGGTACCGTGGATCGTGGCCAGCTTCACCCGGTCAGCATGCTCTCCCTCGGGTATGGTGATAAGGTGCGACATGGTGAGCAGGTAACGCAGGAAGGCGGCGGCATCGACGGCATCGGGCCGGACGAAGTATCGCTCCGCCTCATCCCAGAGCGTCTCGATGAGGATGCGCGGAAAATGAGGCGCAAGGTCGCGCAGGGCGGATGCGAAGGCCGCGAACCGGTGCGGCCGGGGCGCGTTGCCGACAGTTTCGGCGAGCTGCGCGACGGCGGACATCAATGTCGCGCCCTGGGCCTCGCCATAGTCCAAAGACTTGAGGGCGCGAGGAATGAAGCGGCCGTCGTGGGCCGTGAAAAGCGCGATGAGCGAAAGATAGAGCGCCGTTCCCTCCCGGAGTGACAGCATCTCGCGGCCGCGGATCCCCGAGGTGGGGATTCCGGCTCTGGCCAGCGCCGCGGCGGCCCTATCCATATGCCTGTTGGTGCGGCACAGCACTGCGATATCGCCCCAGGGGCGACCGCACTCCGCCTTTTTTTTGACAATTGCTTCGATGAGCCGCTCGTACACCGGCTCGTCTCCCGCTCCGCAGGCGACCGGGATAACCGCCACCTCGGAGATGCCGCCGTAGGGGTGCTTCGGCTTTTCCGGCGGCGCCTGCATGTTGACTTTGTCGGTTCCGGCGAAGAGGTCGGCGACCAGATGGTTGAAAAATTCGATAAGAAGCGGTGTCGAACGGTAGTTGTAAGGAAGAGTCTCGGCAGCAATCTGTCCGCTCGCGAGGGCTGGGGTGAGCGAGGCCCGGAGCATATCGGGCGCCGCCCCCCGCCACTGATAGATCGACTGTTTCCAGTCTCCCACGAGGAAGATCGACCGGTCTCCCTCGGCATTGCTCCCCACGGAGCCGAGGATATCTTCGATCAAAGGCCGAAGCAGGGTAAACTGGATTTGCGACGTGTCCTGAAACTCGTCGAGGAGCAGATGGGCCGTTCGGTGGAAGCCCATTTCATAGAGGCGTGCAGCAAAAAGCGGTCGGTCGGGGCTGTCCGGTCCATCAAGGGCGATGAGCTTCCGTGGGACGTCGTCGAAGAAGAGCCGTCCGAGTTTTTCCTTCTCCTCGGCAATGACGTCGGCACGCAGGGCGATGAAACGCTTGAGAAGGGCGCTTCGCAACCGTTTCGTGTTGATGAGGTGTTCGGAGATCAGAACGCGCATTCGCGGATAGAGGTCCTCCAAGGCCGCGTAGGCGGGCGTGGCGCGATCGGCTGCAGCTACGCGAACATCAGCGAGGTTGTCTTTGAGGAAAAGCGCCCGTTTGAGGTCCACCCCGGCGAGCGGTTCAAGCAAGGGGGCGGCCACCTGGCTGCGCAGGGCTCCCCGCGTCGCTTCCGCGACGACTTGCACCTTGGCACGCAGCTGATCGTACTCGGCGACAAGCCGCGACTGTTCGCCCTTGAGTGCATCGAGCAGACGCTCGGGGCAGTCCCATGCCTCCAGTGACTCTCTGCCCTTATCCAGCTCCGCAATCAGGGAATCGGGTTGCAGATGGAGGATTCGGGCCGCGATCACGATGCTTTCGATGTCGGCCAGAACGCGCGGATGCTGGAAAAAACGCGTGTCGGCGAGCGTGGCGATGATCGCCTTCTCATGGTCGTCTGCCAACTGCGGAACATAGGCTTCAGTGGAAAGAAACTGGTGAAAGAGCGCATCGATCGTGGAGAAGTGGACCCTAGCGGCCCGCATGATGAACCGCAGCTTGTCGACGGGGCTCTCCTTCCCTTCGTCGATAGCATCGAGGATCCTTTTTTCCATTTCTGCCGCCGCGGCGCGGGTGAAGGTGGCGGCGACAACGAATTCTCCCTCCCGGTCGAGGTGGCTGCGGACCTCACGGGTCAGGCGGAAGGTCTTCCCCGAACCGGCCGAGGCGGTGACGAAAAGGCTCTTCACCATGGGTGGCCTCCTGGTCGTCCTATCGTCTGATAGAGGTCTGGTTTGAGGCAGAGAGCCTTGTAGGGGCAATAGGAACAGCCGTCGGCGCGGAAGTTCGGAGTGAAGCGTTCCAGGGCCAGCAGCGCATCAAGTCGCCCGGCGATGCCCTCCATCGTGGCATCACAGGCGTCCAGGTCTTCCTTGGCAAGATGGCCCTCATAATCGCCGCGCATTCTCGGACGCAAAAAGAGATGGGCTGCATCGAGCAGGCCGGGCGTCGCCCTTTTGTTCTGCAGGGCGAGATAGGCATAAATGAGGAGCTGGAAACGATCGTCGAAGACGTCGGTCTTCTCCAGCCGATCTACGAGGCGATCCTTTTCAGCGTAGGTTTTCTTCTCTTTGTATTTGAGATCGGTGATGAGTGTTTGGTCTCCATCGCGCTGTAGGCGGTCGATGCGCCCTTTAAGTCGGTAGCGGCCGCCGCCGAAGGGAGCACTCAGTTCGAGTTCGGCTTCCGTAACCTCATCGGAAAAGAGAATCGACCGGCCCGTTTCCTTTTCCCAGGCGGCAATATCGGCCAGATGGCTCTGGACGATAGCTTTGCGCACAGCCTGGTCCGGGAGTTTCATACGCAGATCCTCGTCGCTCTCCCATCTCGTGTCGAACAGTTCCTGCCAATGTAGGACGGCGGGGCGATGTTCTTTCAGCTCTGCAAAGAAGCGGTGGAGGAACTCTCCGATGAGGAGATTGGTGCTGTCTTTGTCTTCAAAGCAGGAGGGAGGTTTCACGGCCTCCATATCTTCCAGGATGAAGCGGCAGGGGCAGGTGAAAAAGTTCTTCAGCGAGCTGAAGGACCATGTATGCCGCCGGAGCCGCTCTTTCAGTTCATCCGTGTTCTCGATAACGAGGCTGCCGGCCGGTCCGCGCAACGCTGCCGGAACCATCCGCCGCTTCACCATTCTTTGGCCGAATTCGGTGGCAAGGAAAGAGAAGTGGGCTGATGGCGCATCGCCGTTTGCCTGATCGTACAGGGCGGCGATGTGGGCCGTCCGGCCGAAGGAAAGGAACTGCCTCAGCGCGAGATCGTCCGCCTCGTACTGCGTCCGGTAGATGCGCGGCAGATGGATCAGGTTGAGGTAGGGACCGCTGAAGGGCCTGCGCGGGAAGATGTCGCTGTTCATGGGCAGAATGACGGTGCGCGCATAGGGGACGCCGGTTGCGTCGCCCAGCCCCACAACCTGTATGGGTGCGTCACGCCTGCCGCGCAGTCGCAGCTTCTTTACGGCGATGAAGTGCTCGGCTAGAGGCAGCCACTCGTTTTCTGTAAACGGCATCAGTGCCCGGAGCCGATCCAACTCGTCGCACAGCGTGATCCCTCCCTCGAACGCGGAATGATCGGCCTCGTCGAGTTCGTTCCACCGGGTGGTAAGCTCGGAGACGAGATCCCGCCGCATGGCTGCCAGTCCCTTTCCGTCGCGGATTCCCTCGCGAAGCCGTTGCGCAGCCGCGAAGTGGGTGAAGGGAAGCCACGGCGCAAAGTTGACTTGTCCGCCGAGGGGCCGGAAGAGGAATTCCCAGAGATAGAATGACAGTTTCTCGTCCAGAGGCACGATGAAGAGCTGTTCCCTATCGCTACCGTAATTCCGTAAGAAGGTGTCGATCTCCCGGGCGAGAAGCGTCGGTAGGGCGGCCCGTTCGGCAAGTTCGGTGAACCCGGGCAACTCGCCGTCATGGCGCCGTTCGGCGATACCGATCCGTCTGACGAGCGACAGGGCCGTCTCGTAATCGGGCGGCTCAATTGGCATGTTGGGGCCGAAAAGGGGCGCATCCACAAAGAGCCGATCTTTCGGGATGCGGCTGAAAAAGCGCTCGTTCCCGGGGGTCATGAGGGGAAGGCCGATGAAGAATTCACCGTCGCCCGGTGTGAGGTCGGCAAACCGTGTCGCTTCGAACGGCGGATAGAAAAGCCCCCCGGTGGCAAGACGGGCGCGGAAGGCCTCCATCGTCGCGAAGAACCAGTCGATCCGTTCGAATTGTTCTGGGCCGATCCGGTCCAGCGCGCGCAATTCGTCGATGGTCACGGAAAACTCGGCGAGCGTGGTCAAAAACGAGAGCAGACGCTGGGTGTCGGCTGGGGGAAGAGAGCGGCCCTCTTCACGGCAGCGAAGGGCATGAAAGTGGAGGAAGGCTTCATCCTCCGGCACGGCCGTGCGGCCTGTCGCTTCGGCGATGCGGTGGGATCTGTAGTCGTTGAAGGAAAGGACGGCGGGGAGGAGACCGCCGATCCGGGTATGCACGAGGTGATGCAAAAAATCGCGGCCGCGGCCCGTCATCGAAACGGCGGTGAATCCGCTCATGTCCGGGTAATAGGCACGGAGCCGCCTGATGAGCGCGTCTACGGCGAGAGCATTGGCAGCCGAATGGAGGTCATCCGGCAGAGAGTTGAGATGGGCGGCCCGATCGGACATATGACAAATTCCTTCCCAGGTTGCATCACAGGAAACTTAATCTTCAGGGGATGGCGTTTCAATTCACGCTTAATAAAACATCGCCTCTCTCCTGCGGGGAAATACCACGTCTCGGCCCATAGTCAATAAAATGCTGTGGCGATTTCAGTAAAAAAACTTGTATTCGCCATCGAGCATTTCAGCCAAGGACTTCTGCGCTTGACATTTATAAACGAAACCCATAATGAAATTATGGGTATTGATCGATATTGTCAATAAATCCCATTCACGATCCAATATAATACTTGACATGCAATATCAAAACACCTAAATATATTACGTGTTACGTTAATAAACATCAAGAGCAATCTGATGAAACTCGGACTTTTTTTCAACAGACATCCTGTCTTTACGGGCGATGAGCTTGCTGCCTTCCTTGCCTCCGAAGGCCCGCGCAATCCCCGGACGCAGGAGGCTTTACTCCTCTATCACGTGAAGATGAGCCGGTTGGTCCGGGTGCGCCGCGGTCTCTATGCCGTCGTCCCTACCGGGGCGTCTGCCGCATCCTATCCCGTCGATCCCTTCCTGCTGGCCTCTCGGATGACAAAGGATGCCGTGCTGGCCTACCACACGGCCATGGAGTTCCACGGCAAGGCCTATTCGGTCTACGAGCACTTCGTCTATCTTTCCGCCGCACCTGCGCGGCCCATCAGCTTCCGGTCCTACCAGTTCAAGGGAGTTCGCTTTCCCGGGGCTCTGCCTCCCGAGGTCGCTGTCTCCTTCGACGTAGTCAAGGCTGATCGCGCGGGTCTGGAGGTCCGAGTGACGGGCCTGGAAAGGACCTTCGTGGACGTACTCCACCGGCCCGGCCTGACTGGGAGTTGGGAGGAGATATGGCGCTCCCTTGAGTCCGTGGAGTTTTTCGATCTCGACAAGGTGACTGCCTACGTGCAACATCTCGGCAACGCCACGACCGCGGCCAAGGTCGGCTTCTTCCTGGAGCAGCACCGGGAAGGCCTGATGGTCGACGAGGCGCACCTGAGTGCCCTCCGTGACCTCCGGCCACAACACCCTCACTACCTGGAACGCAGCCGGCGGAAAGCGGGACACTTCGTGGCCGCCTGGAACCTCGTCGTTCCCCAAGAGATCTACGAGAGATCGTGGGAGGAACCTTCATGAAGATCTCCCCTGAAACGCTCGCCGTCCAGTCGGAGGCCGCCGGTTTTCGCCCGGACATGCTGGAAAAGGTCGCGCTGTTGCTCCAACTGCTCGATGCCATCCGTAGCCATCCCTTCCTCAAGGACAAGTTGGTCCTCAAGGGCGGCACGGCCCTGAACCTCTTCATCTTCGCCGTTCCCCGCCTCTCGGTGGACATCGATCTCAATTACTTGGGAGCGGTGGACCGGGAGACGATGCTGTTGGAACGGCCCAAGGTCGAGGAAGCCCTGCAGGCGGTCTTTGCCCGGGAGGGATTCATGGTCCGGCGCGTGCCGACAGAGCATGCGGGCGGCAAATGGCAGCTCCGTTATCCCAGCGCCGGCGGCCAGGGAGGCAACCTGGAGGTGGATGTCAATTTCATGTTCCGGGTCCCACTGTGGCCGGTGCAGCGGATTGATTCACGGCAGGTCGGCATCTGGCAGGCCACAGGCATCTCGGTGGTGGACGTCCACGAACTCGCGGCTGGCAAGCTCTCGGCGCTGCTCTCGCGGCGGCAGGCGCGGGATCTGTTCGATTGCAGCAACCTCTTCCGTCTGGGTGGCCTCGATCGGGAAAGGTTGCGTTTGGCCTTTGTCGTCTACGGCGCCATGAGTCGCACCGACTGGCGAACCATTGCACTGAAGGATGTGGATGTCGATACCGCCGATCTGGAACAAAAACTCATCCCCACGCTAAGGTCCGCAGGGAGCGAATATATCCGGAAGGATCAGTTTGGGAAGGGGCTTGTCGAGGACTGCCGTAATCTTCTTGCCAGCTTGCTGCCGTTCACCGCACCGGAGCAGGAATTTCTCGATCGGATTTTGGACATGGGCGAGATAGCCCCCGAGCTGCTGACCGGTGACGAGGCCCTGCAGAACCGCATCCGGCGCCATCCGCTTCTGGAATGGAAAGCTGTGAATGTAA
>Ga0209717_1003803_pt1 | contig 12860 bp, 7 predicted proteins | sample AD_UKC048_MetaG_FD_184418 | JGI IMG/M metagenome (GOLD analysis project Ga0209717, IMG submission 184418) | Active sludge microbial communities of municipal wastewater-treating anaerobic digesters from USA - AD_UKC048_MetaG (SPAdes) (version 2) | ecosystem: Engineered > Bioreactor > Anaerobic >... | reverse complement strand
TGAAATAAAGCGTCTGAAAAGCGGAACTTTGCAAGCGCAATAAAACGAGCGCACGTAAGAGTATTAAACTAAAAATCTTTTTCCGAACAATGACAACCCTTTTGAGAAAATTGGCCTTCCCGCTCCTTCTTGTATTCGCCCACGTCGCGAATGCTCAAACCCATGCCGATGGCATGACGGCCATGCAACTGGAAGACTGGGATAAAGCGATCAGTGTATATAGCGCGTTGGTGAAAGCCAACCCGACCGATCAGATGGCATGGCTCACCCTGTCGAATGCGTACCTGGCGAAAGGCGACAAGGCCAACGCTGAAAAAAATATCGACGAAGCATTTAATGCAAAACCGGAAGGCGCTTACGCGCTCGTAGCCAACGGCCGCAAAGCCCTGTTGCGCAACAACGACACGGATGCGACCGAACAATTCCGGAAAGCCACTAAAAATGCTAAAAAGGACATGAACGCCCTCCGCATGATCGGCGAATCGTACCTCTTTTACGTCTCCCCGGGCAGCAAACGCCCCAACCTCACCCGCGCCGAAACAGAACTGAAAGCGGCGCTCGACGTCAATGGCAAGGACTTCGCCACGCTGATGTCGCTGGGCTACACCTACAAGGAAATGCCGAACGGCGGACTCGCTGCGCAGAATTACGAATACGCAGAATCGCTGGAGCCTAAAAACCCGCTGCCCAAACTCATGCTGGCAAAGGTGTACAAATCTGCCAAACTGCCCGAAAAATTCGAAATGAATATCAATAAGGCAATTACCGTTGCTCCAACCTTCACCCCTGCCCTGCGCGCTAAAGCCGAACACTACTACTTCGGCCGCAAATGGCCCGAAGCGCTGGCCGCTTACAAAGAACTTGTAGCCAACGGTACGGAAGTGACCATTGAAGACGAGATGCAACTGGCCAATACCATGTACGTCAACAAAGACTGCAAGGGAACGAGCGAACTGGTGGAAAAAATCCTGAAAAAGGATGGCACCAAAAACTACCTGCGCCGCCTGCAAGCCTACTGCGACTACGAAAACGGCGATTTCCAGCGCGGCCTGGAAATCCTGAACGATTACTTCAAAGTGGTGACGCCGGATAAAATCCTGCCGTCCGACTACCTGTACCTCGGCCGCCTGGGGCTGAAAACCAAAGGCGATACGATGATGGCAATCACCAACCTGCAAAAATCCATTCAATTGGATACCAACGGCGCCAGCTGGAGCTTGTACAAGGAAATTGGGACCATTCAGTATGACCGCAAAGATTACTGCGGCGCTTTGCAGTCGTACACGCTGTACCTCGACTCTTTGCCTAAAACCGACAAGTACTATGTGTCCGACACCTATAGAAAAGGCCTGTCTCAGTTCTACTGCAAAGACCCGGATACGCTCCGCTACGTGAAAGCCGAAGCCATCTTTAAAGTAGTGGCTGAAATGGCGCCCAAATCGGGCCTCGGCTGGTTCTGGGCAGGTAAGTCTGCCGCACGCCAGGATCCCGACGTGGAAGCGCACCCCGAACAGATTGTCGATTTCGGTAAAGCGAAAAGCTATTTCGAAACGTACGTGGGTATCGGTTCGGCCGACAAGGTGAAAAACAAAACCGACCTGATCACGGCACTGGAATACCTCACCTACTTCTATTACAATAAAGGTGATGCCGCCAATGTGAAACTTTACGGTGCACAATTGCTGGAACTGGATGCCGCCAACCAAACGGGCCTGGAATTGATGAAAGCCGCAGAATCGGGTACGCTCGTACCGGCTGTACCGCCTACGACACCGGCAACACCGGCCAATGGAACAGGGGGTAAAGGGAAGAAGTAATTCTTGAGGATTTGAGGAGGCGAGGATTTGAGGATTTGACTAAAAATGGCTCCCTCAAATCTTCACCTTTTCAAAAAAGGCACGAGCATTTAGTTCCCATAAAAAACGGGCAATCGGAGGTGACTCCGGTTGCCCGTTTTCTTTGAATCCGTACACCACTCACGATCCCCGCATCTGCTCTATCTTGTTCGTCACACGGCTTTTCTCCGCCTTGAATCCCATCAGGTGACTTTCGATGCTCGCATCGATGGTGGATGTGAGCAGGGTTGGGTCGTGTTGCCCTACGGCCTGTAGCCAGTCGCGCACCAGCCGCCAGTCGCCGCCGCCGTGCATATCTCCACCGACACTGCTGTCGTAAACGGTACTTTTTCCCGTCCGGAAATCCGTCAGCGTAAACTTTTCCATATCGCCCACGATATCGCCCATAGCGCCCATTAAACGTGTGCGGCGGCCTTCGTACGACGTGAACGCTACCATATTGAAACTGGCGGTCACCCCGTTTTCAAACTCGATGCAGGTGACATAGTGGTCTTCCTGGTTGTTGTCCATTTTATACACGCAGCGGCCATAGTTGGTGGTGCGCAGGCTCTCCAGGATAGCCGGCCCTTGTTTTTCGGGCTCTTCCGGCAGGTCGAACACGTTGACACGCTGGCGGTTGCGGTAATAAATTTTCAGGGCCGAATACGGGCAGGTTGCTTCGGCAGCACAACCGTCGGTACACCGCGCGGTGCTACCGGCCGGCGCATTTTCGGCGCGGAACCACTTCAGGTTTCCCATCGCCACCACCTGCCTGCAGGGCGCGTCTACGATCCAGCGCAGAATATCGAGATCGTGGCAACTTTTGGCCAGCAGGATCGGCGTCGTTTCGTTTTTGTTGTGCCAGTTTCCGCGCACGTAACTGTGGCTCATGTGCACGTGTTCGATAGGTTCCAGGTGCTGGATACTGATCAGTTGGCCGATGGCGCCCGACTGCACGATTTCGCGGAGTTTGACGAAATAAGGCGCGTAGCGCAGCACGTGGCAAACGGCTACGATACGCCCCGTTTTTTTGGCCAGATCCAGGATATTGCGGCATTCCTGCTCCGTCGGCGCGATGGGTTTTTCCAGCAATACGTCGTAGCCCGCTTTCAGGGCGGCCATGCAGGGGCCGTAGTGCAGGTTGTCGGGCGTGCTAATGATCACCGCGTCGGCAAATTTGGGCCGCTCGAATACGCGCTCCCAGGTATCGAAACGGTTTTTGTCCGCGATCTCATGTTTTTTGGCATACCGCTCGTTGCGAATCGGAATCGGCTCGGCCACACCCACAATGTCCATTTCCTCGGGGTAACTGAGGGCATAGTTACCGTACACATTCCCCCGGTTGCCCGCTCCCAGCGTAATGACGGTGACCGGTTTGGCGGGATTGACAAAACGCGGGTTTTTGTTCAGCGCCGGTATTTCTTCAAAATAATTTTCGGAAGCATCGGTAAAACCGCTCAGTATGGTAGCGCCGGCAGCGGCGCCGAGGGTTTGTAATAGTTTGCGACGGGAAATGGGCATAGCGAAATTTACATTGAGGTGAAAATGAAAATGTCGCCAAAGATAAAAATTGAAGTATAAATTTTAACACAGAGGCAATTATCGCCGCTTTCTTTTCCGTGTTTGGAATAAATACGAAGGAAATATGGAAAGTGTGTGCAATAAAACATGGGTTACTCCGCATTTTTTCGCTTCGAATAATCACCGATGCTCCCTTGTCATCCTGTCGGGACCCGTCCTCTCTACGACGCGTTTGTGCGTATTTTTTCCCTCGTAGAGTGGAGGGGTCCGACAGGATGACAAGGGAGCATGAGCAGGATTATCGGGGTCCGGAACCGGGTCATCGGGGTCCGGAACCGCGTCATCGGGGTTTGGAACCACGTCGTTTAGGTTGAGGGCTTAAATAGCGGGGTCCGGAACCGGGTCATCGGGGTCTGGAACCGCGTTATCGGGGTTCGGAACCGCGTCGTTTAGGTAGGAGGACCTAAATGGCGGGGTCCGGAACCGGGTCATCGGGGTTCGGAACCGCGTTATCGGGGTTCGGAACCGCGTCGTTTAGGTTGAGGGCTTAAATAGCGGGGTCCGGAACCGGGTCATCGGGGTCCGGAACCGCGTTATCGGGGTTCGGAACCGCGTCGTTTAGGTAGGAGGACCTAAATGGCGGGGTCCGCAACCCCGTCGTTTCCTTCACTCACCTATGCACCACAAGCACCAAACCCAACGCTTTTTCATCCGACGTCACCACTAGCCTGTAAACACCTGCCGGCAACGTTTCCAGCGCGATCACCTTTGTTATTGATCCGCCCGAAACATCCACAGGCAATTCAAATACATGTTTTCCGGCAGCATCCCAGCAGTTCAGCACCGCCCTGCCTTCGGGCCACCCATGCAGGTACAAAGTCGTAAACGCTCCGGCCGGATTGGGATACAAAAACGCCGATGCCGTTTCGCTCTTTTCCTGCGTCCCGATCGTGAACGGCACCGAATATGTTCCCGTGAATTCGCACCCGTGCTGGTCTGTCAACGTCAACTGGTACGGTCCCGGCAGCAGCATATCCGCTACGGGCGTGTCGTCACCGCTGCTCCACGTGTACAGGTAGGGCGGCGTGCCGCCCGCGCCCGCTGCCGACAAGGACCCGTCGGCCACCGTCGCGCCGCTTGCTGCCGTACTGTCTACCGTCGCCGTCAAAAGCGCGGGCTCCGTCAGGTTGAACAGGTACACGCCGCTGCAACCCAATGCGTCGGTTACCGTGGCGTAGTACAGACCCGCGCCCAGTCCGGAGAGGTGCGGGCTGTGCGGCCCTTCCGACCATGTATAGCCGTACGGCGCCAGGCCGTCGAGCGCCGTCACCGACAACGCACCGTCCTGTACGCCGAAACAACTGATTCCCGATACTTCCGCCGACAGGTCCAGGTGGCCCGTAGAGCCCACCACCGCCTCGGCGAGGGTAGTACAACCCGCTGCGTCGCTTACCGTCACCTGGTACACGCCTGTCAAGAGGCCCGTGCGCGAGGCATCCGCATTCCCGTCGGCCCAGTGGTAGGCATACGGCAGCAGGCCGCCTGTGGCGACGAGTTCCACGCTGCCGCCGCTGGTTTGTCCGCACACCACCGGCTGCACGATGCTGTCTACACCTGGGTAAGCGCCCTGTACGATCTGCACCGTATCGCGCAGCAGGCGACCGCCCTGGTCCGTAATGCTTAAATGATAAATACCGGCGGAAAGGCCCGTCAGACCTGTGCCCGCCTGTGCGCCGTTTTGCCACGACACGTTGTACGGCTCGCAGCCGTTCGATGCGTACAGTACGATACTGCCCGCCGTAGTGTCGGTACAGAGTGGCGGAGCAGTGGAAGGCGCCGTAAAGCCGAAGCCGGGTGTTTCGTAGGCCCCGATATCCACCAGCCCGTCCTGGATGCGCGGGTGCCCTGCCAGGTCGGTGGGTACGTCCTCCAGCCCCATGTTACTGCCCGCATCCCGAAGCATGGAGCAGGCGGACAGGCGGTAGTCACCGGCGGCGGTATCTACAAAGCCGGGATCGCCGCCGATGATGGTGCCCGCATCGCAGACGGCGTAATATAACTGGTCGGTGCAGCCGAATGTGTCGAAATAGCAGTGGTTGAAAATAATCTGGTTTTCATACTGGGGGAAGGGAGGAAGAAGTAAGGTGTCTATTTTTGCTCCGTAAAAAAGACAGTTCTGGTAGATGACGTCATAATCGGTTCCAAGCACTGATTCCGGTTGAAAGTTCTGCGGTACACCGCCATTGTTAATAAATGTAGAATTTCGGATGACCGGCGGTGGAAACTGAGCGGAAGTCCCGATTTGAAAGAATCCTGCCGCATCAGTCAGCGTATTCTCGATAAAGATGTTATTGGATATATCAATTTGCGTATAATACAGCCCTATTAAAAAGACCAAATTTGATTTTTTTATACTATTATTCAGTATGCTGCAATAGTTTTCTTGACCTGATGCGCCGCCGGTGCCTATTCTATAGACACATGAATTGAAGTTATTATTACTTATCATGACCGTTTGTGCCTCAAACCCAAACGTACCCTGCATATTATTGTCAAATGTACAATGGTCCAAAAGCCTTAAAGAAAACGCTTCGTCCACTCCGCCCAATAAACCAATTGGTGTTTTTTTTTGATGAGCAAAAGTGGTATTGCTTACAATAAAAGTATTGAGTGGCCGTAGAATACCATTTGTCCTGATTCCTGATATATTCCCCCATTTTGTAACATTATTATCAAAAACACTATTTCTAATGATAAATGCCGCTCCCGCTATCCTGCCTATTGTCAGTCCCATTGCTCCTGCGTTCGATTCTCCGCTGTTTTCTGAAAACCGGCAGCCGCTGATATGCAGGGTATCGGTCCGCTCGGTGTCGAAGTAGTACAAGGCGCCACCCCACTGCAAGGCAAAATTGTGCTCGAATACGCAGTCCCCGAAGTCCGGGTACCGCTCCGCCCAGCTGCCGCCTAAGCGGTAGATCGCCCCGCCATAACCCGCAGTGTTGTTGTAGCGAAACGTACAATCCAGGAAACGCGGTGCGACCGATGCGTCTTCCCCGTCTCCATTTACAAATACCGCTCCGCCTGCCGCCCAGGCATAGTTGTACTCGAAGGTACAGTGCCTGATGTCGGGGTAGGCGGCGCCTTCGAAACCCTGGATGTACAGGCCGCCGCCGCAGATATATGGCTCCGTGCCATCCTCGAACTCCAGGTCGGAGGGTTCCGCATAAGCGAACCGAAAGGTAAATCCGTCTACTATTGTAAAACTGTCGGGATATGCCATATACATAATGGTGTAGGAATTATCCAGCGTATCGTCCGCCACGCCGATATCGCCGCTCAGCACCACCGGGTGGGCTTCCCAGTCGCGCTGCGCCAGTTCCGTTTCCATGCCCGAAAACCCGCCGTACAGCCGAAGTCCGTTGGGCACCCGGAAACTGGAATCGCGATTGTTGTCGGTAGTCGGTTTGTAAGTGCCTGCCGCCACCCACATCGTGTCGCCGTACGCGGCGGATTGAAGGGCGAGTTGCAGGTCGGTGTAGGCGTCCGACCAGTTCTGGCCGGTAGCGCTGCCCGTAGCGGCGTGGTTCACGTAGATGCGCTGCTGGGCGGAAAGGTGTAGCAGCGACAGGAAAAAGAGGAAAAGTAGCGTATATTTTTTCATGTTTACTAAGATCATGCGGGTGAAACCTGAATAAAATGGCAAGTAGAATTTGAAAGTGGCAACACGGCCTTCAGGTCGTTGGGATAAAGGCATTTATACTTTTGTGTTTCTAAGATGCGCCATGAATGGCGCATATCCCGACGGCCTGAAGGCCGTGCTACCGCTTGCGCCGCAGCGAACAGGGTCCCGGGTATGTTCGCTGCGGCAACGGCAGGCCTTACCTGCGGATAAACTGCCCTTGCAGCTTATCCTTGCCGGACTTCACTTTCCAGGTATAAATACCGGAAGGCCAGTTGGCTACTTCGGGTATCGTCACTTCCGTGGCGCCGGCAGGGGCTAGGATTTCTCTGTAATAAGTACGAACGCCGAGCGCATTGAATACCCAGACAGACATCGTCCGCTGTTCGGGGTTTTGGATGCGTAGGGTAGCCGCATCCGTGACAGGATTGGGCGTGCAGACGACCGACCAGTTCAGCGCCAGCGCGGGCGCAAGGTGCGTACGCTCCTCTCCCAGTACGGTGCTGACCAGGTTATATGCAGAGCCCGAATCCTTGAACCCGGCATTTTCCAGAATGTTGTCATCTGTACGCAGGTTCAACTGCGCGTCCGTATTCCCCGGTTTCCGGTGGAAAGTGAGGTAGAACAATACCTGTCCGGGTTGCAATTGCTTTTTGGGCAGGGGCGTAAACCAGAGAAACTTTATTTTGCCTGCATCGGCCTCCGCCAGGTTGAAACAATCCAGGGTAAACTCATCCAAACCCGCCGTAGACGGTTCCACCAATTCCCATTGGGCGGCGTCGAATTGCAGGCCCAGTTGCATGGCCGCAATCGCCTCCGCTCCTTCATAACTCACCGGCACGGTCATAAACTCGTCTGCACGTTGCGACGGATTGCCGATACCGACCGGCAGGCTCCCGATCCGCGCCATACCTGTGCCGCCACCGGCAGTATGGGTATTGTTGACATCGCCGATTTTGACGGCCAAGAAGTTAATGGCGTCGTTGGGTGGAGATCCAGCCCAATTATCAGGGAATGCTGTCAGGAAGGGATCTAAAGGGTTGGGAAATACAAAATCGGATTTTATATAACGCCAGGAGTTAGTAGGTGCTGGAAATGAAACTGTGATTCCCAGTATCAATTTTCTGATATCTACAATATCCAAACCAGTAATGGTAGTCGAATTATTTGCATCTGCCGCAATGATCTTATACGGCGAATTCAGGAGTTCCAATTGCAATATGTGCTTACTAATCAGCACCAGGTCGAAAGTTGTGACCCCGTTCAGCCAGTCGTTGTTTGCTGCTACGGGTTTAATGGTATACCCGGATGCCTGCGGGCAAACACATTCGGAGAACAATCCATCCGTTACCGGAACATTGTTGGAAGAGCATGACGGATGTACCACATCGACATGGCAATTCGGCGCCGGATACCCCAGCTCGTCCAGTATAGAGCCGGATAACCGAGGCGGGCAAAGCGCAAAATCTTCTTCTACCACTACATTCGGTACACAGGCGCCGCTACCGGATATATCTATCATTGATTCCGTAACAACGGCGCCACTGACACAACCTTCAATGGCGCTGAAATCAACAATAAAAGATGCGCCATTCGTAACAGGTTGGGCAGTTACAGGGAAAAAGCAAAAACTGACTTTATTCCCGTCTATTTTAAAGCAATTGCTGAACCCACCTGCAGGCAGGCATTGAGGATTGGCGGGGCACCCGATCGTGTTGGCGCCGATTCCTGAAATGGAAACGCCACTTGCCATATCGAATGCCACCGTAAATTTTATCTGATCGAAAAACAATTCCGCCGGGAGTTTTTCATTCCAGAATAATTGAACGGAAGCCTGCAAATTCTCACAATTGCCGATAGAAGGTGTCAGGCTCGTGATCCGGAATGTAAAATCGTTGGGGGAACAAGGATCAGACCCGGGAAAACCAACCGTGGTGCATGAACCGGTGCATACTTTTTTACAATCACTGCCACCTGAGCCTCCTACAGTTGTCCGAATAACACCCTGACTACCAAAGCAAAACTGGGCACTGGCTGCCAGAGAGGTATTGACGGGACCCACAAGCCGGATGTTAAACAAAGTTGTCGTAGCACCTACTGGCAAATTAATCGACCCACTTGACGGATTGTAAAACACCCTTCCCTGCCAGTTCATTGTTCCGGGGATACTAACCAGCAGGCAGGTCATATTGGCCGGTACGTTTAAGACAACCGGCTGTTCCATCAGGTTGTTCGCCGTAATGGTAAATGAAAACATGAGCTGGTTCAGGGCTGTAGCGGACAGGTTGTTATTGGTCAATTGAACCGGTAGCAGTTTCGTAGTTGTATTATATGCTCCGAACTGTAGGCATACATTAGACTCCATTTCGGAGGGGGCCACTACCGTAACCGGATCGTTATTTGCGGAGGATGCATTAGACAAGTTGCAATTGAACGCTCCGGTTTGTCCTGGCGGCAAGTTCCGGTATAAAGGATTCAATGCAGTGAGAGACATGGTTTCTCCGGCAAACGCATCTATTGCCACTACAAAAAGGTCGGAACGCCATATCTGATTGCCGCCAACAATAACTTTGGTAAAAACAACGCTCGGTCCTTCTCCTTCATTCAAGAGGTAGAAAGTTACTTGCTCACCTCCATTTACCGGTTCAATACTCAAAGGGAAGCCGGAAAACCCACTTTGGTTATAACAACTTTGGGTAATAGCGGTATTTACCCTGGAAAGTCCTCCTGTAGCAGGATTAGAGATGTCTAAAACGACCGGCACGGTCAATACGTGATAACGCAGTTTAAAAACGTTATTCACATTTGAGAATCCATTATGGGTAGTCAACCTTACCTGATAATACAATTTCCCACATTTATTCGATCCCGAACAAGCTGGGGCCTCCGTCGGGAAAACTTCCACTGCCAGCTTATCACAGGGGATCGTAACAAGTGATTGCGTGAAGCCTTTTGAAATCGTCAGCAAACAAAAAAGGCATATAATAAGATAACGCCTTCTACATACATGGAAAAAGGAAAGTGAAAATTGGGAATTTAAACGGTTTTTCATCATTAAAAAAGTGTGTTGTGAAAAAATAAGCACACAGACACACCCATTCCCGGGATCATGAAGTGTGTCGTGTAGAAAAATGTCCCTTCTTCTCGGAAGAATCAGGAGCGGGATTAAAAAGCGATGCAAAATAATCCATATCTTCAATTAAAAGAAAAAACCGGACAAAGATTCTCTCAGAATCCTCATCCGGTTTGGACTTCGCACTGACGACTTCGCACTTCGCACTCACTGCAGCCTGAACCGCACCGGCAGCGTAAACCGCACCTTCACGGCATGGCCGTTGGCTTCGCCGGGTACCCAGGCAGGCATGTTGCTCACCACGCGCAGGGCTTCCTTGCCGCAGCCGCCGCCGATGTCTTTCAGGATTTTAACATCGTTGATGCTGCCGTCTTTGCCGACAATAAAGCCCAGCACGACAATGCCTTCGATGTTGGCTTCCTTGGCCAGTGTAGGGTATTCGATGTTTTTGCCGAGGTAAGTCATCAGGTCGCGTTCGCCCCCCGGGAAGCCAGGCATTTTATTGACGCCGTAGGTGTCGTAAGTCTCGTCTTCCTTTTTCACCTGTGTGACGATCACTGTGCCAAAATCATCCGGATCGATATCGGAGGGTGGAGCGTCGATGATGCCGGCCTGCGATACAGCGCCCACCGCTCCCGGATCTTCCAATACATCCATTACAGCCGGGGGTGGCTCATCAGGCGCTTTGTCGTTTTCCACCACCACAGGCGGCACGAACCTGACCGTAGCGCGCACGGGCGGCGGCGGCGTAGGCGGCGGCGGGGGGGGCGTGGGCGGCGGCACATCGACGTCCGGCGGCTGGCTCAGCACGATTTCGCTGTCGTACAGCACGGTTTTTTCCGGCACGAGGCCCGAAAATGCGTTGAGCAGCCGTGGCAGCACGACGAAGAATCCGATCAGCAGCAGACCGGTGGCAAGGGCTTTTCCGAGGTTTACAGGGTACTCGCGGCGCAGAGCGTAGGCGCCGTATGCGCGGTTGCGGCGCGCAAAAACGATGTCCAGTGCGTCCCGGTAGGACACAGGAGATAATGGAGTTGCCATACTTGTTTGATTGTAGTGTGAAGAAATAGTCGCTGCGCAGCGGGTGTTGTTGGTTATTAGTTATCAGTTATTAGTTATTAGTTATCAGGGGTAGTAAGGGAGCATTTTCACATATCTCATGGCGCTACCACACTGATAACTAATAACCGATAACTGATAACCAACTAAAAGCAAGATGCAGGAGCGCCTCATTCTGGCGTACGCCCGGGTAATTTTTTTTCTCATAACTTGCTGAATTTCAAGCCTTCAGCAGGGTTTTTCACAAAATTAAGTTCGGCATCCGACACATCCAGAATAGTATAATATCGAACGCCGCAAATGGCCATTTCATCGAGCACATCCACCAGGTTCCGGTATCGGGAGCCGGGAGTGGGTTTGATGAGCACATAGAGGGCAGAGCCTTCTTTTGGAACACCGGTTTTCGGGTCGGCGTAGCGTTCGAGGCCCCATTTGGCTTGTACTTTTCCCATTTTATCGAGCACAACCCGACGCAGTCCGCGGTCAGAAAATTCGGTCGAATCGAGCACGGCGTTTTCGAGGCCTTCGTACCAGTAGATCCGGTCATTCGGGCCCAGGATCAGAGTAAGGGTTTTGGATGCACTGACGTCCTGTGTTTGTTTGCCGGAGTCGTCGGGCATAACGAGCGCCATGATGTGGGGTTTGGCCAGCGAGGTAGTGAGCATAAAAAAAGTAATGAGCAGAAAACCCAGATCGACCATCGGCGTGAAGTCGATTCTGGTGGACATGCGCCGTACCCTGGGCTTGTGGTCGGGGCTGTGGGCGGTGGCGGTTTGATTTGAAATTTCAGCCATGATCGTACATTTTAGAAGATGAACAGATGCATGTAAGATGCTGATAGTCAGTATTTTGGCGGGATAATGAAGGGGATTTGTTTATGAGTTTATGGTTTATAGGTTTATAGGTTTATAGGTTTATAACGTAGATTACACATTACACTCCTAAACCATAAACGTATAAACCATAAACCTATAAACCATAAACCATAAACCATAAACCATAAACCATAAACCATAAACCATAAACCATAAACGTATAAACCATAAACCTATAAACCATAAACCATAAACCATAAACCATAAACCTATAAACCATAAACTAAAAAAGCGGCACCGATTGCTCGATGCCGCTTTTTTATAAAGCAGTAAATTTTTGACGTAGATCAGTCCAGACGGAAACGCACGGGAAGTGTAAAACGGACCTTTACGGGGTTACCGTTGGCTTCACCGGCTACCCATTTGGGCATGGCCTTCACGACGCGTACGGCTTCCTTGCCGCAACCACCGCCGATGTCTTTCACTACCTGAACATCGCTCACGGAGCCGTCTTTACCGACGACGAAGGTGAGTGCCACAACGCCCTGGATGTTATTTTCCTTGGCGAGTGTTGGGTACTCGATGTTTTTGCTGAGGAATTTCATCAGTTCGCCTTCACCTCCGGGGAAACTCGGCGGCTTCTGGATGTCGAACAGTTCGTAGGTTTTTTCCTCTACGACTTTCGGTTCTTCGATGATCTGAAGTTCGGAAGGGTTCTCATCGATGGCTGGCGCTGCCTCATCGTTACCCTTCTTGTCTTCGGTACCGATATCTTCCTTCTTTTCGATCAGTTCCTCTACTGCCGGCGGCTTTTCATCCTGTACTTCCTCGTCTTTTTTAATGACGGGCGGCACGAATTTCACCGTCGAGCGCGTGGG
>Ga0209717_1003802_pt1 | contig 12863 bp, 12 predicted proteins | sample AD_UKC048_MetaG_FD_184418 | JGI IMG/M metagenome (GOLD analysis project Ga0209717, IMG submission 184418) | Active sludge microbial communities of municipal wastewater-treating anaerobic digesters from USA - AD_UKC048_MetaG (SPAdes) (version 2) | ecosystem: Engineered > Bioreactor > Anaerobic >... | reverse complement strand
CCACCTTGAAGCTGCCCGTGGCCTCCAGCTTATCGCCGGCCGGCTTGAGATCAACCTCCTGCTTCTCAGTGCCACTGAGCAGTGTCAACTTGGCGCTGGCCTTGGACACGTCGACCGGCTTGCCATGGTCGCGCAGGTGCAACTGGATCGCGGCCGGCTTGGCGACCAGTTCGTAGTCCATGTCCTTGGCCTCGGTGACCACGCCGCCATGCTTGGGGCTGTGGTCGTGTGCACCTCCGGCGTGTGCGGCGCTGGCCAGGGCGAGAGCGATGGCGGCGGCAGCGTAGAACTTGGATTTCATGAGTTTCCTTTCAGTGGAGTGGGAAATGGGAGCGGGGGGAATGGTTGAGATCGCGCTCACAGCGCCTCGGCGTCCTTGGCATCCATGAGCTTCTCTGCCGGCTTGCGGCCGAACAGCCAGAACATGGCGGGCGTCAGGAAGGTGTCGAGGAGGGTCGAGCTGATGAGCCCGGAGAAGATCACCACGGCCACCGGGTGCAGCACCTCGGTACCGGGACGTTCGGCCTCGAACAGCAGCGGTGCCAGCGCGAAAGCAGTGACCAGCGCCGTCATCAGCACCGGGCTCAGCCGCTCCAGCGAGCCGCGCACGATCATCTTCTGGTCGAAGTGCTCGCCCTCGAAGCGCATCAAGTTGATGTAGTGGCTGACCTTCAGGATGCCGTTGCGCACCGAGATGCCGGCCAGCGTGACGAAGCCGACCATGGCCGCCACGCTGAGCGGCTGGCCCGACAACCAAAGCCCGATCACCGCGCCCACCAGCGCCAGCGGGATGTTCACCATGATCAGCGCCGACAGCACAGCGCTCTGGTAGCGCGTGTAGAGCACCACGAACATCAGCGTCAGCGACACGATGGACAGCAGGCCGATCAGGCGCGAGGCTTCTTCCTGCGCCTGGAACTGCCCGCCCAGCGTGATGAACATGCCCTCGGGCAGCTTGGTCTCGGCGGCCACCTGGCGGATGTCGGCCACGATCTCCGACAGCGGCCGGCCCGAGGCGTTGGCCGACAGCACGATGCGCCGCTTGCCGTCGTCACGGCTGATCTGGTTGGGGCCGTCGCTGTCCTCGATGCTGGCCACCTTCGACAGCGGGATCCGCCCGCTGGGCGTCTCGATGAGGATCTGGCTCAAGCCCTCGATCGAACGCGCCGACTCCGGCAACCGCACCACCAGCGCAAAGCGTCGGTTGCCCTCGACGATCTGCGCCACGCGCTCGCCTTCCACCAGGCCCTGCAGCGTGGCCAGGATCTGCGGCGCCGGCACGCCGTATTGCGCTGCGGCTGCGTAGTCCACGCGCACCTTGATCTGCGGCGCGAGCACCTGTTTCTCGATCTGCAGGTCGGCGATGCCCTGGATGGTGGCCAGCTTGGCGCGCAGTACATCGGCCTGGCCGCGCAGGGCATCCAGGTCTTCGCCGTAAATCTTGATCGCGATCTGCGAGCGCACGCCCGAGAGCATGTGGTCGATGCGGTGCGAGATCGGTTGCCCGACCTCGATGGCCGCAGGCAGGTTGACCAGGCGACCGCGGATGTCGGCGCGGACCTCATCCATGGTGCGAGTCAGCTGCTCGGCGGGAACGATGCCAACATCGAGCTCGCTGACATGCACGCCCTCAGCGTGCTCGTCGAGTTCAGCCCGACCGCTGCGCCGGCCGACGTGCGTGACCTCGGGCACCTGCGAGATCAGCACCTCGGCCTGCCGCGCCAGGGCCGAGCTCTCGGTGAGCGTGACGCCGGGGTTCAGGCGAATGCCCACCAGCAAGGTGCCTTCATTGAAGGGCGGCAGGAAGGTGGTGGGGAAGAAGGGCACGGCGGCACCCGCCACCAGCACCGCCATGCCGGCGGCTGTCAGGGCAGCCTTGGGGCGGTTCAGCACCGCCTGCAGGCCGCCGCGGTAGTGCTTCTTCAGCCAGGCCAGGGCGCGCGTGTCACCGTGGTCCAGCGTCTTCAGGCGCGGCAGCAGGTAGTAGCTGAGCACCGGCGTCACCGTCACCGACACCAGCAGCGAAGCCAGCGTCGAGGCAATGAAGGCCACGCCCAGCGGCACGAACAGCCGCCCTTCGATGCCCGGCAGCGCGAACAGCGGCAGGAAGACCAGCACGATGATGACGGTGGCGTACAGGATGCCCGAACGCACCTCCATCGAGGCCTGGGCCACCAGCTGCAGCGTCGGCTGCCGCTCGTTCGGCGGGCGCGCTCGGTCTTGCTTCAGCCGGCGCAGGATGTTCTCCACGTCCACCACCGCATCGTCCACCAGGCCGCCGATGGCGATCGCCAGGCCACCTAGCGTCATCGTGTTGATCGACAGGCCGAAGTAGCGGAAGACCAGCGCGGTGATGAAGATCGACACCGGGATCGCTGTCAGCGCAATCACGGTGGGCCGGACCGTGCCGAGGAAGAAGAACAGGATCACCGCGACGAAAACCGACGCGCCGATCAGCTTGCCCTGCAGCGTGGTGATCGAGGCCTCGATGAAGCTGGCCTGCCGGAACGTCACCCGTGGTGCTTCCATGCCCGCGGGAAGTGAAGCCTTCAGCCCTGTGAGCGCTTCTTCGATGGTGCGCGTGAGCGCGATGGTGTCGGCGGTGGGCTGCTTCTGGATGCCGAGGATCACCGCTGGCTTTCCTTCGAAGCCGCCCTCGCCGCGCTTGATGGCCGCGGCGAAAGTCACCTCGGCGATCTGGCGCAGCAGGATCGGTTGACCACGGTTGCTGCCAACGGCCAAGTTGCTCAGGTCTTCCAGCCGCGAGGTGCGGCCCAGGTGGCGGATGAGGTACTCGCGCCCGTTGAGCTCCAGAAAACCGCCGGAGGTGTTGGCCGAGAAGCCGCGCAGCGCCGCCTCCAGCTGGTCGTGCGTGATGCCGAGTTCGGCCATGCGTGCCGTGTTCGGCTGCACCTGGAACTGCCGCACCTCGCCGCCGATGGGGATGACCTGCGCGACGCCGGGCACTGCCAGCAACCGAGGCCGCAGCACCCAGTCGGCGTACTCGCGCACGGCCATCGGGCTGATCTTCTTCTCGTCGACCGGAATCGCGATCTGCATGATCTCGCCCATGATCGAGCTGATCGGTCCCATGCGCGGCACCAGGCCTTCGGGCAGGCCTTCTTCCATCGCCGACAAGCGCTCGGCGACCAGCTGGCGGGCGCGGTAGATGTCCACGCTCCAGTCGAAGGTGACGTACAGGAACGACAGGCCTGCAGACGAGGTGGAGCGCACGCTCTCCACGCCCGGCAGGCCGTTCATCGTCGTCTCCAGCGGGAAGGTGATGAGCTGCTCAACTTCCTCGGCGGCCATGCCGCCCGCCTCGGTCATGATCGTGACCGTGGGCTTGTTGAGGTCGGGGAACACGTCCACCGGCGTCCGCGTCAGCGTGAACGCGCCATAGACCATCAGCACGACGGCCGCGATCAGCACCAGCAGCCTGTTGGCCAGGCTGTTTTCGAGTAACCACTTGAACATGTCAGCGCACCTGGTTGATCAAGGTGGCGCCTTGTGTCGCAACACGCTCACCGGGTTCGAGCCCGGAGGTGACTGCGGCGTTGACACCGTCCAGCGGCTCGGTGGTGACGGTTCGGGGTTCGAAGCGTTCTGGCGCCGTCTTCACCCAGACCACGGTCTGGTTGGCCGGGCTCTTCATCAGCGAGGCCACCGGCACCGGGATGCCCTTGACCTTGTCCTTCGTCTGCACGAACACGCGCACCGGCTGGCCCACCGCCAACTGGTTGAGTGCATCGCCCTGTGCGCGGAAGGCCAGGGGCAGGGCTTGCTCACGCAGGCTGCGCGAGGCGCCGATGAAGCTGAGCGGCACACGTTGGTTGCCCAGGGCCATCGTCGCGGTGCCGACGTTGGCAGCGATGGCGGCATCGAAGGCCAATGCCTCAATGCGAAGGCGCGAAGGGTCGACGATCTCGAAGATGAGTTCGCGTGCATCGACCACCTGGCCGGCCACGACGTTGGCCGAGGCGATCACACCCGACACGGGCGCCAGCAGCGCCTCGCGCGTCGACAGGCCACCCCCCACCGCCGCGATGCGCGCCGACAGGCTGGCGGCTTCGCTCTCGGCGGCTTCGATCTCCTTGCGCGGCACGGTGTCGGCCAGTTCCTGCAGGCGCGCGATGCGCTTGTCGGCCAGGGCCTTGGCGGCACGCAGCTCGGCGAGCTGTGCCGCCTGGTTGGAGCGCTCGATGGGCGCCGCCGAGGGCGCGACGTAGGCGAGCACCTCGCCCTTGCGCACCACCTGCCCGGGGTTGGGCAGGCCGCGCGGTCCGGGTTCGATGCGGCCCGCGTTCAGCGGCTGCACCTTGCCACCGGCATTTGGGTCCGTCAGCACCTTGGCGCCCAGTTCCACCGTGCGGGGCAGTTCAGCGGCTTCGGTGACGATCGTGCGCACGCCCAGCTGGCGCTGCGCGGGCTTCGGCAGGAAGACGCTGCCATCGGGCTGGCGCTGCGGTCCGTTCGCGCTGGGCGCGGCGGGCGCGTCGCCATGGTCGTGGCCGGGGCCTGCATGGGCGAAGCCGATGGCCGTCAGGGCGATCAGCAGCCCCAGACTGGAGGCAATCTGGGTGCGCTTCATGCTGCAGCTCCTGCACGGACGCTGCGCGCATGGACCGCACGACGCCCGCCCCAAACGAGCAAGCCCAGCGCGGCGATGCCGCCTGCCACCCATCCTGCGTATTCGGTCCACGAATGCGTGTGTGCAGCCTCGTCGGCGTGCGCCATGTCGTGGATGTCGAGTTCACCGGCCAGCAGGTCGGCTTCGTTGCCGGCGGTCACCGTGGCGGTCACCGGCAAAACGCCGGCTTTGGGGGCCTCGGGCAGCACGACCTCGTATTCGTCGTCGCCGTGCTTCTCGGCCTTGAACTTGGCCCCGCCGATCTCGAGCTCGATCTGAGCGCCGCGCACCGGGCTGTTGTCGGCGAAGCGATCCAGGTACAGCGTGATCTGCTTGCCGCTGAGCACGCCAACGAGTTCGAAGGTCTCGGACACGGCCGAGAAGCGCGGCAGCGCCTGGCCGACGGCCGTGGGCGCCGCGTCACCGTGGTCGTGGCCTGGGCCGGCCCAGGCTGGGGATGAGGCAAGGATGGCCGCAGCACACAGTGCGGCCGGGAGATTCGGGAAGTTCATGTGAGGGGTGTCCTGAAGGATTCGTTGAATGGCGTCACGGGCGGGTCACTGGGCCGTCACTGCGGAAGAAGGCCCAGGGCCTGGCGCCACGCAGAGATCGCCGCGGCGAGCTCGATGCGGGTGCGTGCAGCCTGGCGCTCGGCCTCCGCGGCTTCGGCCTCGATGCGCAGGCGTGTCGGCAGATCGGTCTCACCCAGCCGGAACGACTTGTCGAAGAAGCCGCGCGACTCGCGGGCCAGCAGTGCGCGCTTCTCAGTGGCCATCAGCTGGGTGCGCGAGGCCTCGACCCGCACACGCGCAGCCTCCCGTTCTGCAGCGAGCCGCTCACGTTCCAGGGCCAGCTGGGCCTGGAGCTCCATGGCTTCAGCGCGTGCATTGGCGCTGCGGGCATCGAAGCGCGGGCCGGCGCCGAAAGGGATGCGGATGCCCAGCGTGATGGTGTGCTGGGACGCGTCTCCGCGCGCACCGCGGTCGCGCGTGGTCGCCAGCGTCAACTCAGGGTTGGCGCGCGATTGGGTGGCGTTGAGTTCGACGGAACGCTGCGCCACGGCGGCACGGTCCTTGAGCTCTTGCAGCGCAGCATGCGCTTCGATCTCGATGGCTGCAGCGCCAGGGTCTGGCTCTGCCGGGGTGTCGTCAGTACCCGACAAGGCGGGGACGGCGCCGGCCAGTGCACGCAGATGCTGACGAGCCGCCGCGAGCGCGGCCTCAGCCTGCGCCACAGCAGCCTCGCCGCCGGCCACCGCGCCATCAGCCTGGTGCTGGTCGGCGCGGGCCAGGTCGCCGGCCTTCATCCGACGCGCCACGTCGGCGGCTATCAGGCGGGTGCTGTCGAGCTGCGCGCGGGCCGTGGCCACCTCGATGCGCGCACGCTGCCACTGCCACCATGCATCGCGCACCGCGGCAGCCACGCGCAGTTGCGCTGCGTGGGCCCGGCTTTCGAGGGCGGCACCCTCGGCGTCGGCCAGCGCTGCGCTGCGGCCACGTTCACCGGGCAGCCACAGCGGCACGGCGATGCCAACTTCGAGTTCACGCGCGCCCTGGTTGCTGCCCAGGCGGTCGGTCCTGTTCGAGACTTCCAGTGCCGCCGGCTCCGGCGTCCATGCCTTGGCGGCTGTCTGCTTGGCGCGGGTGGCGTCACGTCGCGCCTGCAGCGCCATCACCTCAGGCTGGCGTGACCAGGCAGCGTCGAATGCCTGTCGCAGATTCAACGCGCTTGCAGCGGCTTCCGTACTGCCTGCTGCGGGCGCCACAGCGGCATTTGCGGCATCCGCAGCTGTCTGCGCCACCACGGCCGTGCCGCACAGGGTCGCAGCGCCCGCCACACTGGCGCGCAACAGCCAGACCTTCGTTCGAGTTCGATTTCTCATCCAATGCTCCAGTGTTGAAAACAACCCACAGGAGATCGGCAAGCGGCGACCAACAGGTCGCGTCGTGCCCGACGGCGCCGCATGCTGCGGCGCGCACTCAGGCGCGAACGGGCTTCAGATAGGGAAGAGACCCGCCTCGCCGATCAGGCGAGGGGCAGCCACTGAGGGCGTTCGGGTCGGGTGGGTGCGTGTGCACCACCCGCCTCATTGAGGGTGACGCTGGGTAACGCAGTCGAGAGCGCGCCGGGCAGACCCACCGGCAATGTCAGCATCGCGCTGCAGGTGCCGTGGCAATGACCGCAGTCCAGGTCCATGGCGCCAGGCAACTTGTCGCCCTTGACGCCACTGGCCTCGCCCGGAGACGAAGTCAGATCTGCACCCGCGTCTGCAGCCGGTCCGGCATCGCTGCCGGCGTGGGCGTGGTGCCTATGGTCATGGTGACCAAAATGCCCAGTGCTCGCCTGCCTCTCATGCGCGCAATAAGAAGCCACCGCTGCCCAGCTGAACTGGAGCGGAAGCATGGCGAGCAAAAAGATGGCGAGGAAGCGACGCACGGCCGAGAGTCTAGCTGCTACAGGGTTTGTTCAGGCGCTGGCAAGGCAAGCAGGTCGTGGGGTTTCACCACTTTGACTCGCGGATGCGGGCGACGTTGCGGTTCATCGCATGCCGGATGGCGTGCCGGTACAGCCAGCGTTTGAGGCCCGAGAGATTGGATCCGTGGCGCGCGTAGAAGACGTCCGGACTGTCGAACACACCGAAGTCGTCGGCGATGCCTTCCTTCTGGATATAGGTGTCCTGGCCCCGCCATTCGACGCCGGGCGCCGACAGGTCGGGCGTTGCAGCACCGTAGCCACAGAAGCGGCGGGCCTGCGGAAACCGGCGCTGCAGGCTGGCCAGGTAGGGCTGATCGAGGATGAAGCCTTCCAGCGCAATCCAGCGGCCTTCGAGGTTGACCTCGACCCAGCTGTGGATGATGCGCTGCGGCGCCAGCCAGTAGGCCAGTCCGGTGATTGCACCCTTCTGCAAGGGCTTGTCGATGGTGAAACCGTGGAAGCGGCATGGAATGCCCACCGCGCGAAGCAAGGTCATCAGCAGCGTGCTCTTGGTGTTGCACTGGCCGATGCCGTCGGCCAGCACGCTGGATGCTGGCAGCTCGTCGCCCTCGTTGTAGCCGAAGGCGACTTCGTTGCGGACGAAGTCGTAGGCGGCACCGATGCGGTCGTAGGGGCGCAGGGCGCGCCAGCCACGGGCGGCGACGAGCGCCTCGATCTCGGGGTGGTGGACATCCAGCAGCGGGGTCGCGGCCAGCAGCGTATGCATTGCGTCGGACATGGTGTCGCTCCTGTCAGGCGTGCGCCGGTTCGGGGCGAAGCTCAGCCCTTGCCTGCTGAATGACCGAGCGCGCAGCGGTCAGCGCCAGCACGCCCATGACTGCAGCGACCGCCAGGTCGGGCCAGCCGCTGCCGGTGCCGAAGACGCCCAGCGCGGCGGCCATCACCGCCAGGTTGCCGATCGCGTCGTTGCGGCTGCACAGCCACACCGAGCGCATGTTGGCGTCACCCTCGCGCCAGGCGTAGAGCATCGCGGCGACCGACACGTTGGCCAGCAGCGCCAGGGCGCCGATGGCGCCCATCGTCACCGGCTCGGGCACGGTGCCGGAAGCGGCCGACCAGGCGGCGCGTCCGAGAACGAAGATACCGAAGGCGCCCATGGTCAGGCCTTTGAAGAGGGCAGCCCGAGCCCGCCAGGTCAGCGCCATGCCGAGCACAAGCAGCGAGATGCCGTAGTTGGCCGCATCGCCGAAAAAGTCCACGGCGTCGGCCAGCAGCGACACCGATCCCGAGCTTAGGCCGCCGGCCAGTTCGACCCCGAACATGACCAGGTTGATGATCAGCGCCGCCCACAGCACGCGCCGGTAGCGCGGGCTCTGGCTGGCCGCAGGGGTGGCGCAGCCGTGGCTGCCGCAGGAGTCGCTCATGAGGGGCTTTCGGGTGTCGATGGCGGCATTTGAAACCCTGTAGCGGCTCCAGAGTCAAGCGGCTATGCTGCAGAGTGTTGGGCGCCCCCCGTAATGATCGTAGAGAGCCTCGATCCATGTTCGACTTCCTTCGCGTCACCGGACTGTTCTTCGTCACCGCTGTTGCCGAAATCGTCGGGTGCTACCTGCCCTGGCTGGTGCTCACGCAAGGTCGGCCGGTCTGGTGGCTGCTGCCGGCGGCCGTATCGCTGGCGGTGTTCGCGTGGCTGTTGACGCTGCATCCCAGTGCCGCAGGCCGAACCTACGCGGCCTACGGCGGTGTGTATGTCGTCGTCGCCCTGATCTGGCTGTGGCGCGTCGACGGTGTGGTCCCGACGCGATGGGACCTTGTCGGTGGAGGCATCTGCTTGGTCGGCATGGCGATCATTGCCCTGCAGCCCAGGGCGGCAACCTGAGGAAAGGACACGGGCATGAAGATCGGTGAACTGGCGCTGGCGGCGCAGACCCAAGTCGAGACCATCCGCTACTACGAGCGCGAAGGTCTGCTGCCCCAGGCGCCGCGCAGCGAAGGCAACTACCGCATCTACGGGCCGGAGCATGTCGAGCGGCTGGCCTTCGTGCGCCACTGCCGGTCGCTGGACATGACGCTGGACGAGATCCGTGTGCTGCTGCGGTTCAAGGACGAACCGCAAGCGGAATGCGGCGAGGTCAACGCGCTGCTCGATGAGCACATCGGCCATGTCGCCACGCGCATACGGGAGCTGCGCCAGTTGGAGAAACAGCTGAAGGCGCTACGCCAGCAATGCGCCGGTGTCCGCGATGCAGAGCACTGCGGCATCCTGAACGAGCTGGTGCAAGCGTCCTCAGCGACGAGCATCAGGTCGGCAAGCCCGCATGTGTCAGGGGCCCATGGCAACCGCGGGCGTCGCGCTAACAACTCGACGACTGAGTGACCGCTCTCCTACAGCACCAACGACTCCTGAGGGTCGACCCGAGACGCTCGGAACGGACGCAAGCAGTCAGTCGCGGCTGGCTCCCGAGGGTTCCTGCGGCATGGATACCGTCACACTACCCTCGGGTACCGTGAGGAGTCATCCCTTGCCCGACTCGATACCGTCGCAGGCCGCCTCAGAGGCGAGGTGAGTCACCTTGTCCTGCGAGAAGAGCGCCTGGCAGCGATACCGTCATGGACACAGGCGATACCGTCATTGGCTCGCGGCACGGCAGTTCCGATACCGTCAACCTTGAGCCAGAACGGCGTGTTTCCCCTAGCCGCGGGGCCCGAAGCGGTCCTCATCGCTCAAGGTCATAAGGACGCCCGTTGTCATGCATTGCTGCGCGACGGTAGCGATGTCGGTATCCGGCCGATTTCCGGCCAACAAAGATCGGTTCTTTCCTATGAGAAGCGCCTGTCTATTGACAATAGAGTGGGAGTGACAGGGCGGGCCGCTGCCAGCCGCCCTGCCGCCGTGCTGTTGCGACACAACCAGGACGCATCCACCGGCAGAGACAGCCACCGCACTCGGTGGTGTGGATCAAGTGGCGGTCAGCCCAGCGGCCGGCCACGTGTCGTCGCAAAGGCCGACAGAGCGGGGCCTGCGACGCCGAGCGGCACGACGCGGCGATGCCACCAGGCGTCCTTGGGTTTCACGCCATGCGCGTGCTGCGTGTCGCTGGATCAGGACGCGTGCGGCAGCACTGCATCCGACGCCATGTCGCGCGTCCAGCGCCAGTGGGCCTCCGGCAGCAGCCACTGCACGCCAAAGCGTGCGGTGCGCAGCGTGTCGTCGTGCCAGGGGTTGCCGGCACGGGCCAGCGCGGCCCGCGCTGCGCAGCCAGGCCCAGGCCAGCAAGGTCAGGCCGATGCCGTGCAGGTCGTCGTCGGCCACTCGCAGCGGCCGTTCGGGGTCGGCGATGCGGCCGTCGCGCAAGGCCGCCGTCGCGGCACGCGCGGCGTCGATCTGCGCGTGCAGGGCCTGGGCGAACTCCGTCATGGCCGAAGGCGCGGCCGCACCGTCGGCAGCCAGGCGGTCCAACAGGGCATCGAGTCCCGCGCCGCCGTCGTCGAGCACCTTGCGCTGCAGCAGGTCGATCGCCTGGATCTCGTTCGTGCCCTCGTAGATCATCGCGATGCGGCTGTCCCGCACGGCCTGCTCGATGCCGTACTCATGCAGCTGGCCGCCGTGCTGCGCGAGGCCGTCGAGCCTATCCGCCAGGCCTCCGCCACGTGAGGGTTGGCGCATCCAAGCGCGAGGCTGAGAGTGTCGGTCCCGTGTTCCGTAGGGGGCTCAAGTCTTGGCCAACAACTGGGCGCCGCTGACCTGGGCTGCCCCTTTGTCGAAAGTCCACAGCGGCTGCTCGCCAGCCTGCGTGGCCAGCGCGACGTGGATGCAGTCTGCGAAGTCGGCCGATCCCTTGCGGAACAACTGCAGCGCAACTTCGAGCGCGCGCTCGGATTCGAAGGTCAACTCGGCCGCCGAGAAGAGGCTGGACAGGGTCATCAGTACGTCGTCCTTGCCGAATGCAAAGCTGGCCCGCAGCACCCATTCCAGTTCGAGCACGACGGTCACGGGGACGAACAGCATCGAGCCTTCGGCAACGCAACGACCGATGAGGCGCTTGGCGGCGGCCAGTTGCGAGGCATCGTCCTGGACGATGTAGCGCACCAGGACGTTGGTGTCGAGCGCTGGCATACCGGTGCGGAGGTCAGCGCCAGGGGTTCATGTCGTCGACGCTGACATGCTTGCCGTTTTTGGCTTTCGGTGCCTTCAGCATGCCGGCCATGTCCAGGATCGACTTGGTCTTGGCCCGGACAATGATGGTGCCGTCGGGCATCGCCGACCACACCAGGCGCGTGCCCGGCTTGGCGTCGACAAGGGCCCGGATCTCGGCGGGTACCGTGGTCTGGCCTTTCGCGGTGATGGTGGATTCAGCCATGCCGGTGGTCCTTACAAAGGATCGAATTGTAAGGCGGAGGCAAAGCGCGGGGGCGAGCCGGATCGCGATACCGTCAGCGTGGACAAAACGACCGTCATCGCGAAGCAAAGTGGCCACTCGATACCGACGTGTCGCAGCCAAGCGCTGGCAATGCTGATGGCTTGCTGGTGGCGGTCTGATGGGGTGTGGGGCTGTGCGCCAGGCGTGCGTGCAGCCCGCGCCGGACACATGCGCAGGCGTCACGTCCAGTTCGCCCGGATCATCTCTGCACTGGTGCGGCAGTGTCCGGCGCAGGCGCACACAGTGCCGCGGCAAGAACGTCATGCGAAAAACCCCTGCCTTGCCAGATCTCGCCGAAGTCGAAGTCGGCCTGGTTGCTGAACATCACGACCGCCACGCCACGGCCCGGCGCGATGATGTTGCGCGCCTGGATGCCTCCCACATAGCCGCGGCGCTCCACCAGTTCCACCGGCTCGGCGCAGCCGGCGATCGGCGCGGTGAAGGCCCACACACCCAGGCCGGCATAGCCCCACTTCGGTTCACCGGTCCACATGGCCTGTCGCGACGCCGCGCTGACCAGGCGCCCAGCCAGCAACGCCCGGTCGAAAGACAGCAGGTCGCGCGCCGTGCCTTCCATCGCGCCACTGGCGCCGTAGGTGGCCATGACCGGTTGAGGCACGGGCAGGCCGCCGGCGTCCATGGCCACCGCCATCGCCCGCGTGCGCCCCTCGTTCAGCCGAAGGCTGCGCAGCTTGAGCGGCTGCGCCACGCGCTGCTGCAGCAGCTGCGGGATGGTCTGGCCGGTGAGGTGCTCGAGCAGGCCAGCCAGCACCAGCGTGTCGCAGTCGCCGTAGTGGAAGCGCTCGCCCGGCACGGACGTCGCCGGCCCGGCGCAGAAGCGCAGCGCTTCGGGTTGCCAGGGTGGGCCCTTGCGGCGGTAGAAGGACCACATGCCATCGGCGTCCCGGGGGCTGTCGTCGGTGTGCGCCAGGCCGGACAGGTGCTGCATCAGGTGCCGCGCGGTGATTTGCGCCGCCCCGGGTGCCGGATAGGCAGGCCAGCGCTGGGCGAGCGTGTCGTCCAGCGCCAGCTGCCCGGCGTCCACCAGTTGCATGGCCATGGTCACCGTCACCTGCTTGCTCACCGACCCCCAGCGCCAGACCGCGCCGGGCTTGTGCGCCACGTCGGGCTTGCGCCTTGCCAGGCCCACGGCCTGCTCGAACCACACGCTGTCGGCGTCGGCCACCAGCACCTCGCCAGCGAAGCCTTGGGCCTGGGCCGTGTTCACCACTTGCGACAGGCGGGCCGGAGCGCCAGGCGGGGTGGCGGCAATGGCAGGGCCGCACACCAGGCTCAGCACTGCCGCGGCGAACCGCACCTCACCGGGCCACATGGCGCGTCGCCTCCTGAATCGGCAGAACACTGCGGGGGGTTGG
>Ga0209717_1003797_pt1 | contig 12869 bp, 13 predicted proteins | sample AD_UKC048_MetaG_FD_184418 | JGI IMG/M metagenome (GOLD analysis project Ga0209717, IMG submission 184418) | Active sludge microbial communities of municipal wastewater-treating anaerobic digesters from USA - AD_UKC048_MetaG (SPAdes) (version 2) | ecosystem: Engineered > Bioreactor > Anaerobic >... | reverse complement strand
ATCATGCAGCGGACTGATGCATTATCTGAAAATAAGGATCGACAGCAATGTCCTCACAATGGAAACATGGGCGACATCTCAACAGACACTCTCAAACAACCCGTCAAACAGGGAACTCATCGATCAGTATACCATCACAAAACAATCCGTTGAATGTGCCACAGAAGAACCCGATGATACAGAAGTTTCCGATGAATCAATCGAACCGGCCGATGAAAACAACGAAATACCAGATGAAAAAGTCATTGAAACACCCGATGAACCTGCAGACACAACGGACGAAAACAATAATGTTCCCGATGAATCCACATCACAAGTTCCAGACAACTCAGACACCGGTCAAACCGAAGAAATATCCTCAGAAAGAAGCGGCTGTTCAGTGATCAGTTTGTGAAACACTTAAGATAATTTTTCTGGATTAAAAATCTTAAAAAATTAAAATCTAATTAAACTGTGTTTGGAGTTGGAAATGAAAATCAGTTATTCTTCTTTTAATTTTGTCATAAAACCTGATTCACCTTTAAGATTTGACACCATGCCGGAATTTCTTTTCAGATCAGTCATGGGAATGGAACTGCGTAACTTAAGCTGTCTGTTCAAAAATAGAAAATGTGAAGAGTGTGACCTGAAATTCCAATGTGCATACAGTATAATTTTTGAATCACCCATAATTAAGGATAATCCCGTCCTTAAAGGAAGAAATTATGCCAGCCATCCCTTTATAATCAGCATTGATAACAATGGAAAAAAACCTCTTGATGAAATTATCCTGAACATAACACTTATCGGAAAAGCCATTGATTATTTTCCATATCTTTTCTATGCAATTTCAAAAGGTGGAGAAACAGGAATCGGCAGAGAAAGGATAAAATATGCAGTTGAAAGTGTAAAAAATAAAGACCGAGAAATTCTCAAAAATGGACAACTTGACATGTCAATCAGCAAAAAAGAATGGATTGCCGGAACAAATTCAGGAAAAGGAGCAAAAAAGAAGTATATTATTGAATTCATTTCACCTTTGCGATTTAAAAAGAATGGCCAATATGTTGATAAGATCAGCTATGCCGATATCCTTAAAGGTCTTAGGAGAAGGGTTGAAATTTTAAGCGGAATGTATGGGGAATCATCCCCTGTTCCGGAAATAAAGGAAATAAAGGATATTGATGAAAAACTTGTTTCATCAGACATAAGATGGGTTGAAAATAAAAGATGGTCGGGAAGACAGAAAACAACAATGCTTCTTGGCGGAATAAAAGGAACCATGGAGCTGTCAGGAAGCTTTACTCCATTTGAAAGGTCGCTCCTTGAAGCTGGCGAACTTTTTCATTTTGGAAAAAATGCAGGTTTCGGACTCGGCAGAATTAAAGTTAGAGAACTGAGATAGGAGAGGTATTATGAAACAACAGATCGAAAAAAGAGAAGATATGCTTTTTGAGAATATAAGCAGGATCATAAATGAAGCTAAATCTCAGGTAATAAAAACCGTAAACACCACTATGGTTTCAACATATTTCGAAATTGGACGCATCATCGTTGAACACGAACAGGGTGGAAAAGACAGAGCTGAATATGGGAAAGAAACATTAAAAGAACTCTCTTTAAAGCTTTCAAAAGAATTCGGGAATGGTTTTTCTCTTAGTAATCTCAAAAACATGAAGCAGTTTTTTATCACTTACAGAGAAAAAACAAAAAGCCAATCACTGATTAGCCAATCAAGCAACAGCTTGGATTTATTCGATTTATCATGGACTCATTATCTTATGCTTATTCGAATTGACGACGAACTGAAACGCAGTTTTTATGAAATCGAAACAAAAAAGGAAAGCTGGTCAGTACGCGAACTCAAAAGACAAATGGACTCTGCTCTTTTTGAAAGACTTGCTCTAAGCAAAGACAAAGACAAAGTTTTTGAATTAGCTCAAAAAGGACAACTTCTTACAAAAGCTGAAGATGTCGTGAAAGACCCGTATATACTTGAATTTCTCGGACTTGAAGAAAAGAGTGAATATTCGGAAACAGAATTTGAGCAGGCGATAATTGATAATTTACAGAAATTTCTTCTGGAACTTGGCAAAGGATTTACATTTGTTGCAAGACAGAAACGAATATCTTTTGATGAAAGACACTTTTATATTGACCTTGTGTTTTACAACCGGCTCTTAAAATCTTTTGTTATTATTGATCTCAAAAAAGGCGATCTGAAACATCAGGATATCGGACAGATGCAGATGTATGTCAATTATTACGACAGAGAAGTAAAAACTGAAGATGAAAACAGAACAATCGGCATAATACTCTGCATGGATAAATCAGATATGCTGGTAAAATTCACACTTCCGGAAGAAAACGATCAGATATTTGCAAGCAAGTATAAGCTATATCTGCCGACAAAAGAGGAGCTGGTTCAATACATCGAAAATATTAAGGAAAAATTTGAGAATTGAGATAGGGAGGTTGATTTGAACAGAGATTATGAGATTTTGACACTTGCTGCATTGCTGCATGATGTGGGGAAGTTTGTTGAAAGAGCTGGTGAAACAAAATATGGAGAGCCACCCACCAGCTTTGACGAACTTTATTCACACGCATGGTTCTCAAGAAAATTTTTATCAGAGTTTTTCGGCTGGTGCGAAGAAAAAGACACAAATGGAACTGACTTGACTGATTTGGCAAGTTTTCACCACAACCCGGAAAGTGTTTATGATTGGATTCTTGCTGAAGCAGACAGACAGGCTTCCGGTCATGACAGAGCTGATGGAGGAGAAGAAGAGCTCTTAGAAAGGAAACATTACAATCAATATGGAAAAGAGCGAGTTCCGCTTTATCCAATTACAGAAAGAGCAAGTCTTATTCTTTTCAAAGACAATAAGAAATTTACTGTTGAAAAAACAGAAAAGGTAAACAGTTTTTACAAACTTAAACGAATGTCTTCAGGGGAACTTTTTTCAACTAAAAAAGAGGCGTATCTTGCTGAGGATTTTAAAAATTCCTATCCTGCACATTTTCAGGACTTCAAAAAATCTTTAACAAACTTTGTTTTTTCTGCACAAAAGGAAAAATCTATTCTGAAATTTAAAAAATCTGTTGAAACACTTCTAAAAGAATATTTCTGGTGCATTCCTCAGGACACAAGACTTCATGCGATGCCTGATGTTTCTCTGTATGACCACATGAGGCTGACGGCAATGCTTGCCGGAGCTCTTTTTCATTATCATAATTCAACAAATACAATGACTATTGAAGATGTGAGAAACAGAACAGATCAAAAATATCTGCTTTTTGCCGGAGACATTTCGGGCATTCAAAATTTCATTTATGATGTTGACAGTAAAGGGGCTTACAAAGCTCTTAAAGGTCGGTCATTTTTTATGCAAATTCTTCCAGTTATTATTGCGAAAAGGATTCTCGACAAATTAGAGATGGATGAAACACAGATTATATATGCAAATGGCGGTCATTTTTATATGATTCTGCCAAATATTCAAAAAGTTAAGGAAATCATAATAGAAGAAACCGAACACATAAACTACGAACTTTTAAAAGAATTTGATGGCTCTGTTTTTTTAAGAAGTGGGCACAAGGCGTTTAATCCAGAATTGTTGCAAAACAAAGCCGACAACACTATTCTTGATAAAAACAACTTTTGTGCTTTATGGGATGATGTACAGAGAACACTTGCAGAAAGTGACAGACATAAATATTCAAAAATTTCAAGACAACATTTTTCAGAGATTTTTGGTCCGGCGGAACATATTTCTGAAAAAGATAGAAAAAAAAATGAGAATGAAAGAAACAAGTTTTTTGAAGAGATTGGAAGAAAGCTGAAAACTGCAAATTATCTTTCGATTCATAAAAGTGATTCAAAATCTCATAAAATTCTTGGATACAGCTTTAATATGATTGAAAAGATTGATGATTATGGGGATTTGTATGTGCTTGATCCTAAAAAACTGGATGAAGTATTTAAGAGCGAAAAACCAAGAAATATTACATTATTCCCGACTGGCGGATTGAAAGGTTTTGGTGAAAATACTTTTGATGAAATTGCTGCTGAAGCAAAAGGAAGTCATCTTCTTGGCATCTTAAGAATGGATGTTGATAATCTGGGAAAGATATTTGCAAAAGGTCTTAGAAATTACCGACATGAACTTAACTATGCTAGAGAAGATTTTCAAGTTATGGGTAATATGAGTAAATTCAATTTTTATTCAATCGGCAGAGTGACAACTCTGTCTTCTCAGCTCTCAATGTTTTTCAGTTCTATTCTCTCAAATATTATTGATAAAAATGAAAATTTTGCCGAAAAAGCAATTATTGTTTACAGCGGTGGCGATGATCTTTTTATCCTTGGACAGTGGCATATAATTCCTGAAATTGCTATTACAATTAAAAAAGAATTTGAAAGATTTGTGTGCAACAACCCTGCGTTTTCACTTTCAGGCGGAATTGCTCTTGTTCCCGGGAAATATCCGATTTATAAAGCGGCAGAACTTGCGGGAGAGGCTGAGGAGCAGGCAAAAAGCTACAAAAGAAATGAAAAAGAGAAAAATGCAATCTCATTTATGGGAAGAGCTTTCGATTGGGACGAAATTGAGGATCTTCAAAACAAAGTTGCTGAAATTGCTGAAATTCCAAACAGTAAGCCGATAATTAACCGCATAAATCTTATTGCTTCAAGCTATGAAACAACAAAAGATGAAATCAAAAGAATCATGGCAAAACCAATTGATAAAGAGAAAGTTCTTCAAATGGCTGAAGCTGAAAAATGGCGTTGGCAAATGGTTTACAGCCTTTCAAGACTTATGAAACAGCACAAAGAATATGATGAAAGTGCGGTAAAAAAAATTGAAAATATTCAAAAATATTTTACAGAAAAAGTTCTTAAAATCGGTAGGACTGGAATAGAAAACGCAGAAATATTAGGTATATGGCTTAGTAACATAACAAGAAAGATGGAGAAAAAATGATGGAAAAGTACACATTAGATTATGATCAAAAATGTATTTCAAAAGAAGAAGTGAAAAAATGGGTTGAGAATGGACCGGAATCTAATCTTATTGAAAAGACAGAAGGAACGGGCAAGTATCTTTCATCAATAAAACAGTATGAAACTGAAAGAAATGGAACAATTAAGACTGATAAAAATGGAAGGCAAAAAACAAAAGATCAGGAATTAACCACATCTCAAATTAGAGCAATTTTTACAAAACTTAAAGAAATTGATGCAAAACCTGGAAACTTTGAAGACACAAAAAAAGCTGAACTTTTAATGATGAAGCCTCTTGTTGCCTACGCTGCAGGAAGACATGACAAAAAAGGAATCGAAGTTTTTAAAAACTATATTATAAATCCTGGAATAGATAAGATATTTGAAGCAACACAACCAGATGAAATGAACAAAAGATTCAAAAACTTTGTAAAACTGCTTGAAGCAGTTTTGGCTTACCACAAAGCACATGGCGGAAATTAATTAATTAAAAATAATGGAGAAAATCATGACAGAAAGCACTCTTAAACTTGAGAAAAAAGTAAAAATCAATGGAAAAATCAGACTTATGACTGGAATGCATATTGGCGGAACAGACATTGGTCTTGCAATTGGTGGCGCAGATAAAATTGTTGTAAGAAATACTATTGACAAAGTTCCCTACATTCCCGGATCATCACTCAAAGGAAAAATGAGAAGTCTTATTGAAAAAATTGAAGGGAAAGTAAATTTTTCTATAAAAGATGGAAAGTATAAAGGGGAAATATGCACTGATGTAGCAGAACCTCTTGTACAGTTGTTTGGAATTGCTTCAGATAATCCCCACAAAAACGCTCCAACAAGACTTATGGTTCGCGATGCAAAAATGAATAATGAAAGTGTAAAAACACTTGAAAATCTTGACCAGACAGACATGTATCTCACTGAAATTAAATCAGAAAACTATATTGATAGATTGACATCTGCTGCAAATCCAAGAAGTTTTGAAAGAGTTCCTGCTGGTGTTGATTTTGATTTTGAGATGATTGTTGATATTTATAATGTGGATAAGGAAAATGATATGCAGAAAAAACTGCTTGATATTGTTAAGCAAGGAATGAAACTTGTCGAGCTTGATTATATTGGCGGTCACGGCAGCAGAGGATATGGTCAGATAAAATTTCACGACATAAAAATTCAGGTAAAAACAGCTGAAAATTACAAAGATGGCAAAGATTGGGATGAAAATCATCAGCTTGAAGTAAAATTTGACGATTTTAAAATTTAAGGAGTTGTTATGCTGGCATATAAATTAAAGTTTATTTCGCCGCTTCATCTTGGCACAGACAGCGATGATCAGACAACAATTGAGCCGATTCTTCATTCAGATACGCTCTTTAATTCACTGATTATTAACTGGTCTTTGCTTTTTGAAGAGGCGATACCTGATTTAATAGTAAATCCTCCCTGCAAGCTAAGCTCTGCTTTTCCGTTTGTTGCAGAACAACTCTTTTTCCCTGTTCCTGTTGGTATGTTTGATGAAATTATGAAAGATGAGTCGGTTGATATTAAGAAATGGAAAAAAGTTGACTATATTCCTCTTGAAATATTGAAAAAATATCTTAAAAATGAAAAATCAGAGCTAATTAAAAATGATTTTGAAGAGTTTTCCAAGAAACATAGTTGCTACTCTGAGAAAAACAGACTTGAATTTGGCAAAAGTTCCGAGCGACCAAGACTTACACTTGACAGAGTAACAAACTCCAGTGTTGAAGGTGCTTTTTTCTACAGCAGAGATTTCTTTTTTAATAGTGATGCTGGACTTTTTATTCTTGTAGAAATTGAAAATCAAAATGAGAAAAAGTTTGAAGCAGCATTGACACTGCTTGGTGAAAACGGTATTGGTGCTGACCGCTCAACAGGAAAAGGACAGTTTGTCTGGGAAAAATGCAGTGTTGACCTTGAAAAAGCGGGAGAAAAAGATAAGGCTTTGCTGATGTCGCTTTATTATCCAGAAATGTCTGAAATTGATGCTGGTTTTCTTGAAGATTCAAGTTATTCACTGATTAAAAGAAGCGGTCATATCGGACATTATTTAGCAGGAAACATCAAACGAAATGAAATAAGGATGTTGTCAGTAGGATCAATTCTTTCTGCAAAAGGACGAAGAGGTGGGAAAATAGTCAAAGTAGTTGACAAAGAAAAAATGAGTGATGCTCCTTTTGATGTTTTCAGAGATGGCAGAGGATTTCTCATAAAATTTGGAGGTGAATAATGCCGAACTCTCAGAAACTTTCAAAACTAAAAAAATATTATGAAATCACGCTTGAAACAATTACTCCAGTCCATGTTGGAAGTGGCGAAGAATACATAAATGGACTTGATTTTATTGGAGATATATTTTTTGATATTAATCGTCTGATGCGTGAAGCTTCGACAGATTCAAAAATGATGAATAACCTATGCAACGAAATTGAGAAAGGAAATTTGAGAAACTTTTATAACTCAAACAGAGAACTTTTTTCAAAAATTTCTGAGAAAAAATCAATTCCTAACTCAATTTTTGGACAGAATATCAAAAAACACATTAAAACAAATGGCAAAATTTATCTTCCTGGTTCTTCGATAAAAGGTGCAATTAGAACTGCGATTGCGGCATCTTATGCCTATGATGAAAATCATAATTACCAAGATTTATTAAGTTCTATAAATGATTATTGCAGAGATACTAAATATGCTGACAAAAAACTTTTAGAGAGTATGTTCGGGAAAGATCCAAAGGAAAATCTTATGAGAATTTTAACAGTTACAGATGCAACTGTTGGGAAAAGCTCAAGAATTTATGAAATGTTGGTTTTGAATAGTGTCAGGATGAGAGGAAAAAAGATTTTTTATGAAATGATTCCTGAAAACACTGAACTTAGATGCTCGATTACATTGGATCAGTTTTTATCAGATGAAGAAAACAGAAAAAAAGCGAAAATACCTAAACATGCTTTTTCTTTTAATGAGATTATTGAAGCAATAAAAGAGGACGCTGACGCGAATGCTGTAATTAATATGGATTTTCAGAACAATGAAATATCATCTTTTTATAAAATGTTGAAAGAAAACTATTTAGATAAAGGTGATATAGTTTTCAATCTTGGTGCCGGAATTGGCTGGATTGGAACAACAGGAAATCTAATAGGTAAAAAACTGACGGAATCAGTTAGAAAAAATCTAAGATTGTCTTCTGATGCCGACCACATTAAACAACCTTTTCCCAAAACCAGAAGAGTTGTTGATGTTGGCAGAAAAATAGTTCCGCCAGGATGGGTGAAAATGACTTTCGAGGAGATTCTATAATGGATCAAGATTTCAATCAATTCATTTCTGAGGTGAAGGAACGGATTCGTTCTGCTCAATACGCAGCAATGCGAGCTGTAAACAGTGAAATGACTGCTCTTTACTGGGATGTTGGGAAAATGATCGTTGAAAAGCAGGAGACACTTGGTTGGGGAAAAGCTGTTGTTGAGCAACTGTCTTTGGAATTACAGAAAGATTTTCCTTCGGCTAAAGGTTTCTCCACACAGAATCTCTGGAATATGAGACAGTTTTTTCTTTATTACAGAGAAAATGAAAATCTCCAGCCATTGGTTGGAGAAATTAGCTGGACAAAAAACATCCTGATTCTTCAAAGGTGCAGCGACAATTTTCAAAAAGAATTTTATCTTCGGATGACTGCAAAATTCGGATGGACCAAGAATGTGCTTATTCATCAGATTGAAAGCGGTGCTTACGAAAAATATCTTTTAAACCAGACAAACTTCGATCAAACTGTGCCTGAAAAATATAGGAATCAGGCAATTCTTGCTGTAAAAGATGAGTACTCTTTTGATTTCATTGGTGGTTCTCAGGAACATAGCGAGAAAGAACTGGAATATGAATTGATGAAGAATATTCGCAGTTTTCTTCTTGAAATGGGTAATGATTTCTGCTTTATTGGAAATCAGTTCAGAATTTCAACAGAAACAAAAGATTATTACATTGATTTGCTCCTTTTTCATCGAAAACTGAAAAGTCTTATTGCTGTTGAATTGAAAATTGGTGAGTTTATTCCTGAATATGCAGGTAAAATGCAGTTTTATCTTGCTCTTCTTGACGACTTCGTAAAAAATAGTGATGAAAATCCATCCATTGGCATAATTATCTGTAAAAATAAAGACAGAACAGAAGTTGAATATGCTTTGCGACTGACAGATGCACCAATAGGAGTTGCAACTTATAAAATTACAAAAACCTTACCTGCTTCAATGAAAAACATTCTCCCTGGTCCCGAAATCATTGCAGAAAGAATATTAAAATTAAAAGAAATTACCGAAAAAAAGGAGATTCCCTAATGTCTAACCTATTCCTTCTCTTCTCACACACTTTAACTCCTGAACAGGTAAAAGATGCAAATGAAGTTCTGGGGGTTGAAAAAATTGTTTCTCTGCCTCTATCTCTACAGCAAATGTGGTCAGACATTAATCCGGTTGGAGAGTTGAACACCAAACCACTTGAAGAAATTTTGTTGTGGCTTAAGGAACATGCAAGCAAAGGAGATTTTGTTCTCATTCAGGGTGAATTCGGGGCAACACACTATTTAATTGAGCACTGTTTTAATGTAGGGATTATTCCGATATATGCCACAAGCAAAAGGATATATGAAGAGATAAGGAATGGAGATGGCACAGTTGAACGGAAACATATATTTAAACATGTGAATTTTAGGAGGTATGTGAAATGGGGAGAAAAGTATTAATTTCAATTGTTAGCGACCAGACTATACCGAATGTGCTTTTCATTAAAGATTTTAAGGAAATGGATGAATATGTTTTTCTGTCAACTGAAAAAATGGAACAACAGAATCAGACAGAAAAAATAATAAAATCATCGGGTTTGGATAAAACAAAATGCCATATTGAAAAAATTCATGAAAGCGATATTGATGAGATCAAAAAAGTACTCACAAACATTCCTTTGTCCCAAGATGCTGAATTTATTGTTAATATTACTGGCGGAACAAAGATTATGTCACTTGCGGTTTATGATTTTTTCAGCAAATTTAAAAACTCAGTTATTTTTTATATGCCTATTGGCGAAAATGGTTATCAGAAAATATTCCCTGAAACTGAAAATCTAAAAGCGATCAATTTTAAAGTTTCACTTCAGAATTATCTTTCTGCTTACGGTGTTGAAATAAAAAAACAATCAGCAACGACGAAGGATCTGAACTTTCTTAATACATTCAAGACGGAACTTTTTAATAATTATAGAAATGAAATTGCATTCCTTATAAAACTTCAAAATGATAGACCTATTAAAAAAGTTCTGGAGAAAAAAGGGGAGATAGATTGGAACGATATAAGAGTTCATGAATTTGTTCATAAAAACAGCGGCATATATCTTCTTGACAACATTGATAAACTTTTCAAATCATGCGGGTTTAATGATGGAGTCATGATTAAATCTAAATCCCTGAGATTTATCACTGGCGGATGGTTTGAAGAACTTGCTTATTCTCTGGTTAAAGAAAATCTGAAAATATCAGATGAGCAGATTGCTCTTGGCACAGAAGTCATAAAAGACAATGACAACAGAAAGAAAAACGAATTCGATGTGGCATTTATATCAAACAACTCTTTGTATATCATCGAATGTAAAACCAGCATGGAGTCTGAAGTTAAAGGACTTTTTGCTGAAACTGTCTATAAACAGGCCGCTATCAGAAAAGATCTTGGACTTTCTGCTCAAAGTTATTTGTTCACGCTTGATAAAGTTGACAACATTGATCATATAAAGAGAGCAGAAACTCTGGGGATAAAGATCATTGATCTTACGGTTTTGAACGATTCTGGAAAATTGGAAGAGACTTTCTTTAAAAAGTTTAAATAAAGGGAACTAAAAATGTCCACAATTTACATTATTTCAGACTGGGGCAGGCTTGTTAAAAGCGGTGAGGTTCTTCAATTAAAGAAGGAAAATGACATTCTTAAAACTATTTTCCCCTTTAAAACAGAGCAGTTGGTGGTGATCGGACAGATTGAGATAACTGCTGCTGCAATGCGGTTTCTGATGAGACACCAGATTGACACCATTTTCCTTGGCAGCAATGGGAGATTCAATGGAAGAATTGATTTTCAGACTGGCAAAAATGTGTTTCTTCGGGTTAAACAGTATGAACTTCTTAAAGATGAAGATTTCAAATTGAAACTTTCAAAATCAATTGTTGCGGGCAAACTGAAAAATCAGCTCGTTTTCATGCAAAGAATCAAAAGAACCCGATTTCTTGAAAATGAAATAAACAAAACAATTGAAGAGATGAAAATTAATATCAGAAAAGCGGAAAATGCTGAAAACATTGATTCTTTAAGAGGTTATGAAGGGAACGGTGCACGGCTTTTCTTTTCGGTTTTCAGACATTCAATAATTCAGGATTGGGCGGTTTTTAAAGGAAGAAGCATGCACCCGCCTAAAGATAATGTAAATGCAGTTTTGAGCTTTCTTTACACAATGATAATGTTCCGGGTTGACGCCGCCCTTTCAACTCAGCAGATAGACAGTTACGCAGGGTATTTTCACACACTTGATTATGGAAAAAAATCACTCGTTTATGATCTGATGGAAGAATACAGAACGCCGATCTGTGACACACTCACTGTATCAATGTTCAATCTTGGAATTTTAAATCCTGATGATTTCAGGGAAGAATTCTTTGATGAAACAAGTGAAAAAAATCCGCTTTATGAAGAAAGAAGTGAAGATGAAACACAAACCGGGCTTTTTCAAAGTGTGAAAGGAGTGCTGCTCTCAAAAGAAGGGCTTAAGAAAGTGATAACATATCTCGAAAAACGACTTGATGATCAGATATTTTACGAGCCGACAATGGAGAAAATCACCTATCGTAAACTGATTGATGAACAGGTTAAGCATTTCAGAAGAGTTATGACCGGAGAAGAGGCAGTTTATAAACCTTTGGCGATAAAGTGATGATATATCTTGTATGTTATGACATTTGTGAACCTAAAAGGCTTACGAAGGTTGCAAAAACTCTTGAGAGATTCGGAATAAGAATTCAATATTCATTTTTTCAGGTTGATGCACCGGCAGAAACAGTAAAAAAGATGAAAGAAGAAGTACTTAAGATTATTGACAGAAATGACGACCGTTTTTTCATTTATCCAATATGTGAAAGATGCACAAGAAATGCAGTTACAGACGGGACAGGCAGCTTATTAAGAATTGAGGCCTTTGAGATAATATGAAAGAAAAAAACAGGCTTATTCTGTATGACATTAGAGATCCGAAAAGACTTCTTCGGGTAGCTAAGATTATGGAAAACTACGGTTACCGAGTTCAAAAATCGGTTTTTGAGGTTATTTGTGATGATAACACTTTAGAAGAATTGAGAAAAAATATAAAAAACACTATTGAAGAAGAAGATTTTGTTGCCTATTTTGAATTGTGCGAAAAAGACTGGCATAAAATTGAGAAATATGGCAAAAAAAATCTTGTGGAGATTGAGGAAAAAAGCTATTATATCATATAGTTCCTTGAAAATTGATAACAGATTTAAGGTCAAAATATTATTCCGTTGACCTAATGAAAAATCATAAGTGACTAATCTTTCGTTTATGTTGACGGAAAACAATAAAAACAAGGAGTTAAAGTGAGAAGAGAGACGGAAAACATAGTTTCCAAAATTAAATTGACAACATTTTTTAAAAGGTCCGCGGAAAAATGTTGCAACAGCTTGAAAAAATTGATACAAACAGGTGGGCGGAAAGAATGACCTGAACCGGTAAAGGGATTACGACGGACATCAACGCCCTTGAATTTTTTAATTTCTTGCGATACGAAAGAATGACCTGAACCGGTA
>Ga0209717_1003796_pt1 | contig 12871 bp, 11 predicted proteins | sample AD_UKC048_MetaG_FD_184418 | JGI IMG/M metagenome (GOLD analysis project Ga0209717, IMG submission 184418) | Active sludge microbial communities of municipal wastewater-treating anaerobic digesters from USA - AD_UKC048_MetaG (SPAdes) (version 2) | ecosystem: Engineered > Bioreactor > Anaerobic >... | reverse complement strand
CTGAACAACCCCATTAAATTCATGTTGGTTAGATTTATTAGGCTCTGCCTCTACAGCTGATAATGTTTTAATGCAAGAAGATTTAAAATTTATTGGTTTCACAGACATAAGTTTTTCCGTTTGTATGCATTTGATAACACTAAGAACAACTTAGAAATTATCCAGTGAAGATCAAGCCGAGATGGTACAGAAATACTCTTTAGCATTTTGAGTCTCTGCGATGTTCTAACGAACGAAGCCATCAAAAAATATCAAGTGTTTCCATTACAACTGTTTCATTAAAATATATTTTTGCGTCCACTTAGCCAATATTTTTTGACTCAGCTAAACGCCATTTACGTTGCTTAGCTTAACTGGCGCGATGTCTTGTCGGTCTGATCAAATTTATGCCACCGCGCGCATTGCCCAATACATCAGTGATATATGTAAGTGGATTAAGGTCGTTGAACTTACAAGTTTCATCCAGCCAAACAAGTTTTCGTTGGCTTTAGTGGCACCCACCGAACCAAATAATTTTCGCTGCCAAGCGCCACAAGTAGCATGCACGTTCCGCAAAATTACTAATAAGCCTTTTTATCTGCGTGAATCTAACCTATAGGTAAGCTTTAGATCAGATACGAATGAAAATAAACATTTTTTTGTATCTAAATAAGATCAATGGAATTAGCGAGTTACAGCCAAAATCGTCCAATTAGATTATAGCAACGATTTAAATGCTAATTCCTACTCAAAAAAACAGCGTTACGAAAAATTAACATAACTCATTGTTTTTATTGGATATATTTCATTGACACGGGCAATTAATTTACCGTACTCTTCGAAATAATTCTCTTAAATAGAACAATTTATGACCCCTTTTAGTAGGTACCTCGAAGCTCTTCGGCGCAGCCGTAACTTGCAACAGAAGCAACTAGCTGATCGGCTAGGTGTAAATGCAAGTTACGTGAGTTCATTAATGACAGGAAAGAAACGCCCACCCTCGCGACAGGTGCTGCTTCAAATAGTTAGCAAATTTGAATTATCGGAAGCTGAGGAGGTTGAAATGTGGCGAACGGTTGCATTATCAGAACTAAATTTACGTCTACCGACAAATATGTGTGAAGAGGAGTTTGAGTTTGTTTACGAGTTACGCGGCCGATTAGGGACATTAAGCGCGAATCAACTTTGTATTATGCGCAAGACATTGGAGCTGGGGATTAAGCAAGCATAAGTTCGAAGAAGCGAGATGCATCACTTCGATGCATCTCGCGTGGAAGTAAGCTGTTACTCCCGGCCTCGGAACCTAGAGTATCTGCAATACATCACTTCCCCGTCAAGCTTTCTGCCTTTGCGATTCACCAAATACAACATTATTATTTTCTAAATCTACATCATCAAGGTGTTGGAATATCTTCGTTTGCCCGAAATTTTCGGGCAGTCAAAGTATTAAAGTTGTAGTGGAATCTAAGGTGACTGTTAAATGCAATTTGAATATACACATACCCAATTATTTGCAATTTTAAATAACCCGCGTAGTACAGATCCGATCAAAATCTGTGTCAGTAATTTGTTGCGTCTACCATCGACATTTTTAAAGGATTTATTAACAGCTACTGAAAACTTTTCGACAGGTTTTCGATTTAGAACAAAACAATCCCTTGTGTATCAAGCACTGCGTGGATTTGCAGATTTTTTAGAAGTCCATGAACTGGAGATACCATTAACTAATTTATGGGACTGGCAAATACTAGTGTCCGAATTTGTGTGGTGGTTTTTGAGTCGTGGCTCCTCTAAGGCTAAACTCAAAAGTAGAGTCAGCATCTGGCAAAAAATCGTACGCCCATGGTTGGAGTTTCTAATCTTAGAAGGAGTAATACCCACTGGACTAATTATATGTAACCTGAAATTACCTAGCGAAAATTCCAGTGCTGGAACCGCGCTGAAAGCAACTGTTCTGGGCGAAAGTGTTGCGGATTCAGTCATAAAAAATGAACAAATTATTAAGCAGTCCTATGTAGACAAAACTCTAGCAGGGCCAATTTTTTGGCATAGTAGTGAAGAATATTTAGACGAAATAGAAAACTCATTACGTACACGCAATACGGCCTTAAAAGTAATCCTTAACGATCACTGGCTTAAACTCGTTAAAGATTACCGCCGAGGCATGATGCTTATGAAAAAAATCCCTGAAGATATTTTTATATCAAGAAAATATTCCGGTAATTGGAAAATTGCAAATTCAGTACCTCAGCGTAGGAATCTGTATTTAACATCTCCAAATGTCCCCCTGGCATCGAGTTGGATATTGCGACTAATGAAGGACGAAATAGAAAACGGTGATAAAACAAATTGTGTTTCCAGAGCGAGTTTGTCAGTGCATGACGCCTTTGCTTACGACTATTGTTCAATCAGCGGAACAGGAATAGTGGAAATAAAAAATAGCACATCATTGAATGAACACCAGCAAAAATATTATTCGAGCAGTCAATTATTTGAAAGATTTCTAGGTATTCTCAATAGCCTAGACATGTCGGTCGCTTTAGCAATCCTAATTCAAGAACATCCAAATTTTACCCCTGAGGCTATCGCAGGAGCGGAACTTGCTGACAAATATGGTAAAACATATCTATTACGAACAGATGCAGGAGATGAAAGAATCTTTAGTGTTGAAAAACACCGAGCTAAATCTCGCAAATTTGCTGTGTTGTCAAAGCGCTCTAAGCATATTTTGAAGCATTTAATCCGAGTAACGCAGCCTATTCGGGAAATACTAATACGAGCAAATATATCTCAATCACGCTATCTTTTCATGGGAATGATAAAAAATGGAGGGGCATATGAATTTGGTCATCCAACACATATTAATGCCCATCGTTTACACAATAGTAATGGGTTGAGCTTAGCTGGATTATATCCACAGCTTCAGTCGTTTGGTTTGACGAGTGGAACATTAACGTTTGAAAAAATACGCTGTACACAAGGTGTAATAGGTTGGTTTGAAAAAGGAAGCATAGAAACTTGTGCAAAAATTCTAGGTAATCTGCCCCAGACCTCATTAGATCACTATTTACCAAAACCACTGATTGAAATGTGGAATGAAAGATTAATTAGACGTTTTCAAAACACAATTATCGTTCTCGCTGTTGATGATAATTCAAATTTGCTGGATTTTGTTGACATGCCCAACATTTCTGACCTGAATTCATTTCTAAGTCAATTAGTCCATGAAATCCCCGCTGGAAAATCCCCCATATCAGATCTTATCGCAAAAAAATTTGGTGATCGTTTCAATGCGAAGACAAAAAATATAGAAGGTCGTTTATACGATCAACTAACAATCAAAATATCCGTTGACTCCATTGCGTATCTTCTTGCATACAAAGAATGGTGTTATACATCTTTAAATACAGACCAACGTGTTCAAATAGATGAACGAACAGGTTTGAGTCCAAGTCATTTTATACAGATAGCAGAACTAATGCAGGCCGTTGCCAATTCCGATGTTATAAGCGATGCTGTTCGCGAAGCATTTGACGTAGTTAAGCTAAAGCGCATTTATGCAGTTGCTTTAGATCTGGTTCCAAACTTGGTTCGGAAGCTAACAAATGTTTCTATAGTTGTTGGTACTTTATAAATGGATATTAAAGCCCTTGAATTATCTCTGCAAAATCTTCGACCATCTGCAAACGATGATCCCGAGTTACAAGCATATTTGGAAACAATTAAAAACTATTCATTACCGTTTGCGAACCTTTATAAATCATCTTGGTTAATTTCAGATTTCGGAGATATGGAATGGGTAACTAAAACTGAGACAAGTTATCTAGACAAACAAGGTTGCTGGAAAAGAACCAAAATAATTTCATGGAATCTATCACTGCCAAACGGATTTCATTTAACGGATAGTCGCTATCGAAAACTCCTAGAAGCCTGCAAAAAAATAGTCTTTTTACATAGACAAGGCTTAGCTACTAATAATGCGCCACCAGCCATGACCGTTTGGCTGGATTTTATCAATAATGTTCTTTGTCTTGCGCAATGGTTAGTCTTAAAAGCAGAGAGATATGAACCTGAAAAATTTGCTTTTCTCCTACTTGATCAATGTGGAATTGATGAGCTTACACATAAACTTGCTACAGGAGGATGGAATGAAGCATTAGAAGTGCCTAAAAGAATTATTTCTTTTTTATATGAGTCATCTATTGGAGAAAAATGCCCATCAAACTACTTAAAGTACCCTTTTGATCTCCCGCATGAAAAAATTCAATCAATTATACAGTGGGTTAAAATACAAGGCGGCTATTTAAATTCATATCGGGCAGAAAGAGGATTAATTAATCGAAAATTTCTCGCAAATAAAATTCATGCACAGCCATCTGCATTAACTAGCCAAAAGCTCAGTGCGGCGCTTAGAAAATTTGAGCCATTACTTTTTGATCCAGTCTTATTGCTAAAAGGTAATCAAACCAACGAATTTCCAAGTCATCGTACTCCAACGGTGACTGAGATTATTGAGAAAACGCAAACTAAATCTTCCTTCAATCGCAACTCTGGGGCGTTAGTTTCTCTTTTCAACTTGTATCGCCACATCCCTGATTGCATTCCATCGCCAAGTTTAATCAATCTAACTAGACCAAGAAAATCGGCATTACATCTATGTAGCGAAGCTGGGCACACTCCATTTATTCCAACTAAAATTGCATTTAGCTACTTAAATAGCGCTTTATTTTTGATTAACATTGGAGATGATTTAATTAGCTATTATTTGCAAATTATGAAGAAATTAATTTCAAAATCCAATAATAGTAAAGACAATGGCTGTAAATTTTACTGGAAAGATACCGTGTCGCGCTTTTCGGTTAATATTTTGCAAAGCACGCCATTACCTGAAACACTGAAATTAAATGGTTTCGATTTCAAAAAATTCACAAAATCTAAACACCATAGCTGGTCATTTGAACACTTTAGAGAGTCGCCCTCGCTCACGGAAGCACTTGAAATATGGGTCGGAGCAGTTGTCATTGCCATAGGCTTACTGAAACCATCTCGCGATTTAGAAATATGTTCCCTTTCACACAATTGTTTACTCAAAGACGAAAATGGAAATTATTGGCTAGATAGTATTCTTGCTAAAAATACTGTGGCTGAATATCACACCACTACAGGCGGCAAGCCAATTCCATTGATTACTGCAAAAGCAATCCAGCAAATGAATACACTAGGCAATGAACTAAAAATATTATTCGATGAAAAGGAATCGTACAATCTTCAACGTCTATTCTATCTACCCAATATTAATAGACCAGGAACATGTAAAGATATCAACAATGAATCATTAAACTATTACCTTGATAAATTTTCCGACTACGTAGGTTTACCAGCGGACAAGCTTGGACGACGCTGGTACATTCGTATTCACGAGATGAGGAAATGGTTTCTCTTAATGTTTTTCTGGGCGGGGAGATATGACGTGCTGGACGCGGCTCGATCAGTCGCGGGGCATAACAATGTAGAGCATATTTATTCGTACATAAAGCGTGAATTTCCAAGCGATCAGCTAGGTGAACTTGAATCCGAATGGGTTATAGATCAACTGGTGAATCTAGAGAGCAACAATATTGATTCATCAGTTGACGGGCTAGTAGAGTTACGCAACAAAATTCTCAAGGACTTCAAAGCAATTAATCTCAACTGTATCGAAGAACGTCAGTGGCATCACTATGTAGAGGTTCTATTCGAACAAGAATATCATATTGAGGTATTTACACTTTCCACGAACATTTCTGACGTTTGTATTGCAATCCGTTCTGGAAAGGCGGAAAAAAATGGAAGATAAATTTCCGCACCGGTTACGAATTGATACATCAAAAAATAGTTTCAACAGTCGGATATCTCTTTTAAAGCAGGGCTTAGTCACACCGAATACGCTCAGCGCCGAGTTCATCAACGCTTGTGCGAACCAAACTAAATTTGCAAATTTATGCATGCCTGAGGCGGGCATAACTCTTTTATCTTTAAATACCTTATCAAAATATGCGAATGAATTATTTATAAATGAAGCTCAGGAACGCAAGGGCACTAAATATTTGGATTGGTTAAGAAATGAAGTTTATCATCGAAACATGGAGCGAATATCCAATAGGAGCAGGTCATCAACCGACAACCGCAGGAAAAATTATATTGAAGATATCCAAAAGAAACTTGATTCAACAGAAGCAGCGAGCTTATTAAGAAGCAAGGCATATTTAGATTTAATTCAACAAATATCTTCGCTAACTATTGATAGCAATATTGACTCCAGAATAATTCAAAAACGCATACATAACATCCTAGTAGCTCACTCCAGCAAATATAGTTCACTTTTTACTGAAACTTCTGTCGTTAAATCGAGTTCAAATGTTGAGATTCTTCATAAGTGAAACATAAGAAAAAATTCCAACTTTTTAAGAAAGTTAATAGTTTTGAATCTGCTTTAAATCTTATTGAAGATGCAGATAATTTTGAACTATCCATGCAATCAAACAAGAAAATGGCGTTTGTTCGATGGCCAAGCGGGAAACCATGTGAACCAATCAATATGTATCTGCTTGATTGCTATGAAAAATGGACTGGCGATACTGTCATACGAGAAGCGGCTAAGTTAAGCAAATTGGTGCGCTATTGTGCTTCACATAAAATTTCATTTTCAGACGTAAAAGATAAAGATATTGCAGGCCTTATACACTTTTTGTTGGATGAGCCGTGCGCCAATAATATTTATAGAAAGGTTAGGAATAATAATTCTATCCGAAAAATCATGCAGTCTTGTTTTGTTTTTTTGATTTGGTTTCAACGTAATCTTCATTTTAATCCTATTCCTCTTATAGGATCTAAGCGGGAGGGTGCAACAATCATTATCGAGCATAGAAAAAATAATCGTGACAATACCACATATCTTCATCACAGATATCTTCCCCCAGAGGATTGTCCTGCGCCAAAGCTTCCTATCGCGACTGAAATGATTGAGCAAACTGAAGCCATTGTGGATTCGCTATATTATCCAGAGGCCTATAGCGAGTATGCCAAGCGCAGATTTTCTAAAGATGATTTATTATTTGGGGCTCACAGAGATTACATTACTGCTAGACGCGAGTTTATGATTTTGATACTTCGAAGAACTGGATTGCGCCCCGGCGAAATGCATTTGATGTCCGTTTATAAAAATGCTAATAGTCTCAGAGATCCTTCTCCATTTCTTTTACTTCCTACATTAAAACAGAGGAAATTAAATCCTCCACTCAGAAAATTTTATATTACACGCAACGATGCCCCGAGATTTTTAATTTACTTTAAAGCTCGTAGCGATTGGTTTAATTTTTTGAAAAGTAGAAATCCATCTATTGAAGAAAATGATGCGATGTTTTTGAGCACAGAAAGCGGTAATTTAGGCATGCCTATATCTAAATCAGGTATCGAGAAGGATTTCGGTAGGCTGTGTAATTTAGCAGGATTTTCTGATCAGCAAATTTGCTTCTCAATGTTTAGGCACCGATTTATAACTGAGCTTGTTTTATTTCATTTGAAAGAGTTAGGTTTACAGCGTCAAGGTACCGCTAATGCAGATTTTAGAGTGGTTTTAGAAAAGGTTAGGGAGAGAACTGGTCATCGCAGTATTGATTCGCTTTGGGTCTATATAAACTTTGCCTACGATTTCGCTGGCATTTTCTCTCCTGTTGAAAAAGCGATATTGCGCATAAACTCAGCTGAAGAACTAACTCATGACTTGATTTTACTGAGAAGGGAAATTCAAGAAGGCAATATTAATGGGCTTTCTGGAATTGAAGTTTGCGACAAAGTAATAGACCGAATTTCTACTATAATTTCCAGAGCTAAAAATTCAATATTTGGTTAATTTATTTATTAAATGTCAAGAATTCGCTGTACTAACAGCCGTGGCCGCAATCTGGGATGTATGGCAAGGTGAGATATTTAGCTGCGCCATCATTACCCAACCCGCCACACCTTCCTTTGCGCCATTGCACGACCGTATGCCTGTTTCGCTGACCCTCGAACAAGCTAAACGCTGGATTGATCCTACAGAAAATGCCGCCGATTTATTGAATGAGTTTGGTCATGCCAGCGTGGCACTTACTGAGCGCCGGATAAGTAAAAGCGTTAACAACGCTCGGAATAAAGAAGATCCGATATTTATTGATGAAGCGGCGTAGTGGTCAATGTCGCACAATAAGTTCAGCTTTTTACTACTAGGCAAACAATTCTCGGGTTGGCATCATGACCGCTCAACAACCCACTAAAAGGAATTAGTTATGCTTATACTTACCCGCAATACCCAAGAATCTATCGTCATTGAAACTTCAGACGGCACAATTGTAGTTACCGTGTGTGGTGTAAAAGGTAATCAAGTGAAAATCGGATTTGATGCACCGGATAACGTCGATATTTGGCGCAGTGAGCTTTTAGAAGAGAACGCGGCATAATTATTAGGCCGACTTAACACCTAAAAGCAGTTTATTTAATATTAATGAGTTTAGGTGTTTTTATGATTGATGAATCAATTGTTTATCGCCTCGCAGACTACCCCGTGCTTGCGCAAATAGCGCAAAAACAAACCTCTGCAAAAAAACTTGATGCAAGAGCTTGTCGATACATCTACGCATCTAATCATGTAGATGTATCGATTCTTGCGGAAGCGGAAAAGAACTTCTTTAACTCGTTATTTCAGCTTTAATTCGATAACTGCGTGGAAAACCTACCGCCTTGGTGCGGGAAACCTACCACCCCTCATCACCAAGTGTGCGTAGAACCTCTCACCTTAAAAAACTAAATAGCTTTTTAAAGAAGCTCTTTTTTGGTGGGGCTGCATAGCGTCTTTCAGAATTGCGTTTGGTCATAAAAATGGTGGGTTCAAGCGGCAAGAGTTGATCTAATTCACCTTCATCGAAGGTGCATCTTCTCTTAGAAACTAAAATTTTCGCTTTTTCTTTTGCGTCCATAAAAAACTTCTCACCCAAAAAAACCGAAGAGCTTTTTAAACAGGCTCTTTTTGAGTGTAGGGGCGGCTGGCATTTCTGGAACCCGTTGGGTCATAAAAATGGTAGGTTAAAGGTATGTGTGCATAATCTTGGACTATTTCCCCACTCATTCGCATCGGCGTGGCCCAGCAAGATGATTGAATTTACTGATTTGGCAATGACGGCTTTCGGCCGAGGCTGTGTAAAAACTAAATATTAATTTTTAAAATTAAATAAGAACGCGTTGCTACGTGAATTCTAGCGATTTCAGCTATGAAGAATCAGAAAGTATTTGAATAGGAACGCGAAAACAGTCTAACTTTTTCGAATAAAATTTAGTAGCTCGACAGTTTTTGAGTTTTCACACAGCCTCGGCCGAAAGCGGACATTGCTATACTAAAATTATTGAATCTAACTGGAACCTCCATCTTTTTGAGTATTATATAATTGCACCTAATCTCTTGGTAAGCCTGATATAATTTTCATCATTTAAAGCAGGAAATAATTTTTTGCTGTAAGAGCAATTAATCTTAGTACCCCCGTCTTCCAGTGATTCTCCCCAGTTGATTGTTACCGCACTAACTAATGAAAGCAATCCCTTATCGAATGTGAACAATTGAACCCGATCACCAATTTCTTTGCTTTTGGACATTGCAGCTTTAATACTTCCAATGCGAGATATTGACATTATATCGCACACCACGTTATAAGCTGCCCTATCTAATTTATCTTGAGTCTCGTACTCTTTCTTCGCTTTTAGTGTTTTTCGGGCGCCTTCATGACCATACAAAGTGGCTAACGACACGACCAGAACAGGATGGGAAATTTGAACATAATGTTTAGCAGCTAATTCAAATAGCTGATTTTCAATATCGTGGGGTTTTGTTGGCGAAACTGGTTGATATAAAAGGGGGAAAACTGATTTGATAAAATCAGTATAAGAGTCCCACGCATATTCAATGTTGTTTCCAAAAGTTTTTGAAAAATTATCGATTTGCTCTTCAGAAAGAAAATAATGTGTATCTGTACGTGCTCGCTTAAAGAACCGACGAATCGCCGCTGCTTCTTTTTTCAAAGTGAGCTTTATTTCTTCCTCAGATTCCCTTCTTCCACTTTGCCCTTCAATAATCGATAAAATTGGACTAATGGTATTTCGAGATCTATCCAGACTTTCAAGTTGCCGCCGCTTACAATTTTCAACATATTCTCCAGAAACACATCGCTTAATCGCGTCTACAGCATTTCTATCCAACAAAACCAACTTTAGCGACATCTTGTTATCCCCTGAATTTAGAGCTTGCGATGTATTTATTCGCATATACATTATTTTAATGATGGATGGTAACTAGCAGCCAAAATCATGATCGGCCAAAACCGGACGGTCAGTACTATTTTTTAAACTCATATTTCACTCCAAAGCAGACGATCAAAAACTAAGCATCGAGCCTATTTAAATAGCTAATTCGTCAACACTAGCAGAGCGAGATCCTAGCAACGGTGGATTGTCAGCCCCATGATACGTAAACACCATAGAAAATTTTGTTTGCGTGGCTTGATTGCGACCTGCCGCATGAAATAAATTGCTGTGAAAAAACAATGTATCACCCGTTCGTAACTGGATGCTGACGGCTTGTTTTAAGAGCACCTCATTTTCTGGCACATCAGTGCGAAAAAACTGATCAGCATCAAGTTGGCTTTGACTTATTAACCACCGATGTGAGCCAGGCAACACCTTCAAGCAACCATTCTCAGGAGTTTCACGGCCCAGTGCGAGCCAGACTGAAACCAAATCGGGTCTTTCAAAATTCCAATATCGGCTATCACGATGCCAACCAGTGACGCTCGAAAAGCGCGGCTGCTTTGTCATAATACAATTGTGGTGTACTTGCGATAAGTAAACACTTTCACCCAGCAACTGAACTAAACATTGTCGCAATCGCCATCCTTTAGCCCAATTCATGACTAAAGGGCTTCGTGACGCAACCTGCAAAATACGACGCGCAGTTTGGCCGCCCTCTGCCTCGCGGGATTCAGGTGCGCCGGGATAATGCGTATCCGCTTCGTATTCAATGGGGAATGCTTGCTCGCGTAAAGCGTGTTCCGCAAACGAAATGACGGTTCGGCAATACGCCGCATTGGCCATCGCAGGGACAACCAAATATCCTTGCGAGTGAAAGTGTGCAATCTGTTCTGCTGTTAACATTGGTGAAAACCTATAAAAACACTGTGCTAAAAATCGAACTACCTCTGAGCACAATGTTAAAGAAAACACTTTCTACACTTTTTTACGTACGCCAGAGTTTTTAATGGCGTGATACTAGGCACTTTAAAGAGCAATTTCCGCTGCATTTGCAGAACGAGAACCTTTAACGGGAGGATTGTCTGCGGCTCGATAGGTAAAGACCATTGAGTACATTGTTCTGTTGGTTGTGTTGCGTCCCGCTGCCTGAAAAAGATTGCTGTGCGTTAACAGCAAATCTCCCTTGTTCAATAAAATGGGAACAGCATTTCTAATTAAATCGATATTTCTATCAAAATCCGTTCTTAGAAATTGATGCTTATCGAGCTGATACTCATCAATCAGCCACTTATGGGAATTAGGGATAACCCACAAACAACCGTTCTCTTCGTGCTCATTGGTTAATGCTAACCACGCAGATACCAAATCAGGGCGCTCAAATTTCCAATTACGATTATCACGATGCCAGCCAATGCTGCTAGAAAACTTTGGTTCTTTTATCATGATGCAATTGTGGTGTGTTTGAGATAGAAAAATACGCTCACCTAACAACTGCCGTAAATTTTCTGTTAAGGGTTCGCTGGTTGCCCAATCCACCAATTGCGTACTGCGTTGTGTTGCACCCAGTAAGCGCCGTGCGGTATTACCACCTTCCGCTGAGCGCGACTTGGGCGCCCCTGGATAATGAGTATCAGCTTCATACTCGATAGGCATAACCTGTTTTTTCAGCTCGCTCCGCGCCAAGGCCACAGCGATTTCGCAATAATCAAGGTCTGCGAATTCGGGAATAACCACATAACCAAAGTTTTTAAATTGAACAATCTGTGAAGATGTTAGCATTACAATAACCTACTCAAAACTGCGTCTGTAAAATCCGTCGTTCCGTGCACACCACCTAAATCCCTTGTGGTGCGATCACCCGTGGCGATAACGTCACGCAGTGCGACCATAATTTTATCGGCTTCGGTGAACATACCTAAATGTTGCAACATTTGAACGGAGGCTAAAATCATAGAGGTTGGGTTGGCAATGTTTTGCCCCGCAATATCAGGCGCGCTGCCATGCACGGCTTCAAAAATGGCGTGCTCCTTACCGATATTGGCACCCGGTGCCATGCCTAATCCACCCACTAAACCCGCACAAAGATCAGAAAGAATATCGCCAAATAAATTAGTGGTAACAATCACATCAAAGCGCTCTGGGTTCATTACCAGTTGCATGCACGCATTATCAACAATCATTTCTGTCGTTTGTATATCGGGATAGTTTTTGGAGATCTCTCTAGCCACCTTTAAAAATAAACCTGAGGTAGACTTTAAAATATTAGCTTTATGAACGATGGTCACTTTACTGCGTTTTTCTTTGCGTGCTAGCTCATAGGCGTAGGTGGCAATATCCGCAGAACCTTTACGTGTTACTAGGCTACATGCTTGAGCAGTTTCACCATCATCCGAAACAGTTTGCCCCACACCGGAATACATACCTTGGGTATTTTCACGTACGGTAATGATGTCAATATTGTCGTAGCGCGCCTTCGTGCCTTTGAAAGAAAGCACGGGGCGAACATTGGCATACAGCTGATATAACTGACGCAAAGTCACATTGATAGAAGTAAATCCTTCGCCCACGGGTGTTGTTAAGG
>Ga0209717_1003785_pt1 | contig 12888 bp, 11 predicted proteins | sample AD_UKC048_MetaG_FD_184418 | JGI IMG/M metagenome (GOLD analysis project Ga0209717, IMG submission 184418) | Active sludge microbial communities of municipal wastewater-treating anaerobic digesters from USA - AD_UKC048_MetaG (SPAdes) (version 2) | ecosystem: Engineered > Bioreactor > Anaerobic >... | reverse complement strand
CTTTGTAGATTGTTTTCAATATCAGAATAGGTGCCTTGAATATTTGAAGAAGTATCTAATTTCTTTTCAATATTGGTTGAATAAAATAATGCAAAAATAATTGCCCCGACAATAAGAATTCCAAAAATTACTAATATTTCTAGAGCAGTTTGTGCTTTCTTTTTTTTTACAATCATTTAATCACCACACATCTGATAAATATAGATATATAGACATACAAAGAAATATTTAAAAACTATGGCATTTTTAATTTTATTACTTAAACAAATACTAATCTATAAAGAGAACTATTTTTCAGGATTATTAAGAAGATATGGATAACTGTTCCCTTCTTCTATCCCCCAACCCCTTGAAAAATCCCAACCTGATTCTTCAAAGGTTTTTTGAGTTTGCATTTCTGGAGTTATTAAACCTGTGCCCATTGCACTATCTTTTTGTTTAGAGGTATCGGCATCCCAAAAATTACCTGTATCTTTTACTTCTGGAATAATTGAACCAACTAAGCCGCCAATATTCAAATTACCAGTAACCATTCCTGAAGAATAACAGAAAGAAATATCTCCTTGATCGTTATTTCCAACTAATCCCCCAACATCGGATTCGCCAATTACAGAAGCAATAGAATAACTGTTTATTAATGTCCCTAAAGACATAAAACCTAATAGACCGCCAGTAAATTTTGTTTTAGAAAAAGAAGTTATCTCTCCTAGAGAATAAGACTCCGAAATATTTGAATTCTCTAAATAGCCTACAAGACCGCCAACATAATTGTTTCCAGAAACTGTAACGTTTGTTTTACAAAAAGAAACTGTTGTATTAGAATTTGATTTACCTGCAATTCCGCCTACAATAGAATTACCAGTTATAGTTCCAGTAATAGAAACATTTGTAATTATTGTATTATTTATATTTTCTCCAAAAACTGCACCTGTATTATTTCCACCAATAATGTTTACATTTTCTAAAATCAAATCTTTAATTTCAAAATGTTCTCCTAGATAACCAAATAATCCTATATAATCTTCTTTGTCTCTATTTATTGTTAAATTACTAATTTTGTGATTGTTGCCATAAAAATAACCAGTAAATGGTTTAGATAAATTACCAATTGGTTCCCAACCTAGTTCTTGATTATACCAGTCACCTAGTGTTCCTGGATCTAAATCAATATCTGCACCTAAAAGAAAATAGTTATTTGAAAATTCTCTTATTTTATTTAATTCTTCTGCAGAACAAATAATTATTGGATCCTCTAAAGTTCCAGAGCCTCCACCAACACCAAAATAGCAAGGATCTGTTGTTAGAGTATAAGTTTTTGAAAATAAATTACTTTCTACTGTGTTGCCTAATGTGCTTGTAGCAAAGGCTTTTGCGTTAATTGTTTTTGTTTCAGTTAGATTAAAGGGAGATTGATATAATGTAGAATTTGAATTCGGGATTGTGCCATCAAGAGTATAATAAATATTTGCGTCATCACAATTTGCATCAAAAAAAAACAAAGAAACATTTGTAGTATTATAAAAAACGGGTTCTGCGGGTGTAAAAGTAATTGTTGAAGACATTAAAGACATACATCTACAAGAATTACAATCACCGGGACAAGATTGACAATTCTCATCGCCTTCGCAGACGTTGTCTCCACAAGAAATAATTACAGGGCAAGTTCCACAATCGTTTGAACAATTTGAGCAATTTTCTCCTGGTTCGCATAAATGGTTGCCACAAGCTATAGAAGACGGTTTTACTTCTTTTTGATAACTTAAACTACTTGCTACTTCTTTTGTGGCACTATCTAATTTGTTAGTATTCATTGCCTGGTGGCTATTAAAATAAAATACACCAAAAATTATGCTGCCTAAAACTAATATCCCAAAAATTATTAAAATTTCTAAAGAACTTTGGCCTTTGCTATTCATATTAATTAACCTCAATAATTAAATTTTTTTGTAAAAAAGGATACCAGTCATTTATTGATTCTTCGCCAATTTTCCAAACAGAACCAAAATCCCAACTTTCAAAGGTTTCTTGATGTTTCATTTCTTCAGTATTTTTGCCGTCTCCGCCAGCGCTAGTATCTTGCAAAGATGTATCTTTGTCCCAATAACTACTTTTTATTATGCAGTCAGTATTTTTCTTAATAAACCCCGCGTCTTTAATATCTCCGCCCGTTTCTTTTTTTACTAACCCTGTAGAATATGAAAAATTTATTCCCCCTTTTTCTGCAATTCCTATAAACCCCGCAAAGTCACTTTGAGCAGTCACATTCCCTCTTGAAAAGCAATCAGTAACTTGTGATTCTTCAGAATAACTAATTAATCCTCCTGCTTTTTCATTACCTATTATGTTAACTTTAGAAAAACTTAGAATAATATTTGATTTTAATGAATAACCAATCAGCCCGCCAAGATAATTATTCCCTGATAAATTTCCGGTTGTTGAACAATTAGTAATTTTAGAATCATGGCTATAACCTGCTAGTACTCCAGAAAAATTATTGGCTTTTATTTCTGAACTCACTAAATACAAATTACTTATGTTTCCATCTTTAACATAACCAAAAAAACCAACATAGTCTTCTCTATTGATGAAAAGATTTGATAGCTTGTGATTATTACCATTAAAAGAACCAGTAAATGGATCCCCTTCTGAACCTATAGGCTCCCAACCTTCTTCAGGATTATATTCTATCCCTGCTTCAAAAAATGCATCAGCACTTAAATCTAAATCTTTCTCCAGAATATAATATCCATCTAATTTCTTTTTTATCTCATTTAATTCTTGTAAATTACAAATTATTTTTGGGCTTTCTTCTATACCTTCTCCTGTGCCATAACTAAAGAAACAGTAAGGAATTATTACTGTATAATTTATATCTAGAATATTACTTTGAATATTTGATGGACTACCATCATTACTATCGGCATAAATTATTGCTTTTATTTTTAAAATAACAGAAGACCCATCATTAGGAGACACTAAAGATGAAACGGGAATGGGCGCAGAATATCTGTTAGAAGTCTGTGTGGGATCTCCTGGAGTTGACCCGTTATTTGTATAAGTATAATAAATTCTAAAATTCGCACAATTAATATCACTAGTATGTGAAATTGTAATTTTTGATTCTGGTGTTAAAGCAATTATACTGCCGCTGACTGGAGAAAAAGTGGGTGCTGAAACAAAATTACAGTTTTGCTCTACTGGTGGTATTGGTGGTATTATTTCTTCGCAATCTTGTGGACAACTCGCGACCGTTTCACCAAAAGCAACCTCGCAAATATTGTTTCCGCAGTATACTGGGGAAGGATTATATGTCCCAGTATATTTTAAATCAGTTATTGCATTTTCTTGAACCTTTATAGCCTCTCCAGTTACTGCTATGTTTTTATTATGCCCATTAATATAAGTAATGCCTAGAATTATTGCTCCAATTACTAGTATGCCAATAATTACTAAAACTTCTATTGCTACTTGTGCTGTTCTGTTTGTTCTTAATTTCATAAATTTTCTAATTAGTAATTTAATTTGTAATTTTCCATAAAGATGAATCTTCAGAAGATGTTCCATCCACAAGTGTGCCTTTAAAAGTAATCATGTAATCGCCACTACTTTTACAATTAAAACTATATGTCTTATTTGTTATTGGAATAGAATTGTTGCCTAAATCAAATGTACTAGAATAAACTCCTGTTAAAATATACTTACAGTTGTTTGTGGGTTCATAATTACCTGTAAACGCATTTTTTAATTTAATTGAAGCAACTAAATTAAAAGCTCTTCCGTCTTCGCCGTCTACCGAAAGCACAGTATTAAAATTACGATTTCTTCTAATACTTCCACTCTCTGGAGTAAGAATTAATTCTATTGCTTTTTTACAGTTACTTGTATCGATTTGGCAATAATTTGAATTACAACTTAAATCTCCGATTAACCAAGAAGAATTGACGTCTGTACATGTTTTTCCAGAAAATTCTCCCAGATCTTCGCCATCACATTGCTCGCTGCCTTCAATTATGTGATTACCACACATTTGATTAGAATATACTCTTGAACAACCATTATTTGAAGAAAATCTCTCTTCTTCTAATTGAGTCATAGTACTATAATAACGCCAACCAGAAGTTAAATTTGTATTTAAAATAATTTCATTAGTATTTGAATTTTCAACAGACAGAATTGCACCTGTTGCTGATTGGTTTGTGTCGTATATTAATTGAACTATAGAATACTCTCCAGCTAATAATTCTCTAGAATCAGAAGCCCAACCATTTATCCAAACGTACTTTGGAATAATTACAATCTCGTTTGAGATATCATGATCTGGCCACAACCAAACCTTTGTTTCATCATCACCAAGAGCAGAAATTATAACATTTGTAGTTTCTGATAAAACAAAAGAATTATACAAAAAATAATAATCCTGTATATAATGGCAATCGGAACTTGGGCAAAGCCAAAGTGCACTTGGATCTGGCCATGTCGCCATGTTTCCTCTGGTAAACCAGTTAGGGTCTGTGGTGTTATAAGGCCGCCAACCGCCGCTCTCAAATTTAAGACACTCACTTGCTGGCCAGAATTCACATTGTGTTGTATCAAACAAACAACTTTCATTACAAGATAGAGCTCCATAATCAAAATTTAAAGAACTACAACTTTCGCTATTTAAATCTTCGCCATCACATTGCTCTGCACCCTCTATAATACCATTACCACAAACTGGCAAAGCCACACAGCCAGAAGTATTAATTGTGCAATCGAGATTACAAGATAAATTCCCAGAAGAATCGGGAATTAAAGAAGAACAAGTTTGTACTCCGAAATTCAAAGAATCACACTCTTCTCCAGAATCAATATTTCCATTACCACAATTTTCTGTACAACAATCACTAGAACAGTTTTCACAAGTCTCTCCTGATTCACAAATAAAATTACCACAGATAATTCTGGTTGGAGAAGTTACCTCTGAATAATTAATAACAGATTGGGCCATACCTAAAACACTATCGGACTTCGACATAGAAAATTGAGCAGAATGTTGATTTAGATAAAACATACCAAAAAGAACCATACCAATAATTATTACACTAATTACAACCAAAACTTCTAATGCAACTTGGCCTTTTTTACTCATAGCTATACACCTCCCCCAGAAACTACAAATATATTTAGGCAATACTTTTTTATATACTTCTTTTTAAAAAAATAGCAGAAAAGAGAAAGAAAAATCTTATCTCTTTCTAAAGACTAAAAATAGAACAATAAGCACAACAATACCCAAAAGAATAGAGCCAGCATTCTTTAAAGAAAAGAAAGCACTTAATGGCGATTTACCAGAATCTAAAGTAAGCTTTTCATTTGCTAACTCTTTACCTGTTGCCTTGTCTTTTATCTTTATGTCTAGAACTTTATCTTCTCTTAATCTTGTTGGAGAAACAATTTTATAGATTTTTGTAATCTCTTCGTTTGGAAGAAGATAAATATTTTTCTCACCATCAATCACATATGTGTCTGGTAGACCAAAATCAACTACGCCTTCTTGAATATTATTTGTGTTGTTTCTTAAAGTTAAAGTGATGGTATAAGTTCTGTCTTGAGTTGCAGACTGCTTAGAACTAGACACTATTGTTATCTCTGAAGTTGTTGGAGAAAGACTAATAGTTATTGGATATTTATTAACTAAAAGACTACCAGAATATAACTCTATATATGCTTGATAATCAATTTTTTGAGCACTTTGTGGAATACTTAAATCTAAATCAACTTGCTTTGTTTGATGTGCCGAAAGAGTCACAGATATAGGAGAAGAACTAAAAGTGTTTGGAAGCCCTGCAAGTTTTAAAGTTACTTCTTTTGAAACCGTAAAACTATTATTTACATTTACTGAAATCTTTGGATTGTTTGATAATGGGCTAATAAAGGTTGGATAGGAAACTAAAGTTATTCTCTCTGATTCAGAAATATTGTTGATTATGTTTGTAAAGGTTGACTTTGAGGCGCAACCATTTAGATAAGCAGTATAGGTTATGTTTGTTGGATTATTGAAATTTGAAAGAGTGATATTTTGTGAAAAATTATCATTGCCGCTTAAGAAAATAACACTTGGGTTTGTGGTTAAACCGTTTGAAGTTATTTCAATTCTTCCGTTTTTGCTTGTATAATTTTTAAAAGAAACATTTATTGATTCTTGGCTATTGTTTACAGAAACTGTTGATGGCGCAATAATGTCAATACTACAACTTGAACCAGAGAAATTGGAGCCGTTGTTTGTTGAAGTGTTGTTTGTCGGGGTAGATCCTGAAGTTAAATTGTTAACAATTATATCAAAATATTCTGTGCCAATATTTGAAGAACTACAGGTTTTGCCATCAGAAAATCTACCAGCAACTAAAAGCGTACCTCTTGCGTATTCTGTTGTACTTACATTTATTGTTTTTAAATTAAAATTTAAAGAACTAGTGTCTCTTGCACTTATTGTTTTTGAATAGTTTAGATTGTTTATACTTACAAAACTTGAATTGTCATTTAAACTTAGACTTGTTATTGTAAATGTTCTATCTGAGTTATTTAAAATATAGAAACCATCTTCTTCTGAAAAATAATCAGTACTGTTCTCTGCTTGACTAATATTCATGGTATAGAGATAAATATCGTCACAGCTTGTTTCATCGTCGTCATCATCATCAGAATCGTTGTCTCCATCGTCTTCAATTGTTACTGTGATTGTTGCTTTTCTTGTACATTCTCTTATCTCGTCAGAGCCATCAACAAAAGTGCCTTCTACTTCTAAGGTTAAGTATTTTGTTATATCATAATCAAAATCATCAGCATCAAGTTCTATTTCTAGATACTCGTAGTCATCTGAATCTATTTCGTCTGGCCAGTCTTCAATTGAAACATCTAGACCGTCTCTATCGCTTATTGTTATGTCATCAATCTCAAAGTCGTAATCATCTGAATCATTTTCTAGTTTTATTTTTCTTGTGCTTGTCTCGTCATCATTAATTGTAAAGCGGGTGTTTGTGATATCTAGGTCTGAACAACTAACGTCCTCTTCGTCATCATCGTCGTCATCATTGTCTTCTTCACTTATGTGATATTCTACTTCGTAAGTTTTTGTACAGATTGAAGAGTTTGGATATCTTGCTTTAACTGTAATTGTAAAAACAGAATCATAATCGTCACTTACTGAATCTGCTTCTATATCCATTCTTACTGTTCTTACTGAAAGATCAGGAACCTCGTCAGGATAATCTATATCATCAATATCTAGTTTTGCTGGATCGCTTGTATAGACATCAACAATCTCCAGATCCTCGTTTGCTTCGTTTTCTATATAGAAGCTATAGGTGTCTGATTCGCTTTCATCAAGATAGATATCTTGAGTTCCTGAAAGAACTATGTCTGAACAGTCAGGAGTTGTATTTTGTGGAAAATCAAAATCATCATCTGTTGGGGTGTCTTCTATAAAGTAATAATAAGGTGCGTTATTTACTGGATAAACATAAGCATAGCTGTATGTGTTATAGTAATAACCAGTTGCCTCTGCATAAACCTTAACCACATAACCATAATAGTCAGGAGTTAGATAGAAAACATTTGGATAAACATACTCGTAAGGGGTTGAATAACTATAATAGGTTTGGCTTGGAACAGAATATAGGTAGGTTAGATTACCATAGGAATCAAGGCCATAAACCTTTGGAGAAACAACAACTGGAACATTTGAATAACCCGGCATTGCTTGAAGCCTTAATCTTAAACTAACATTATCATAATAGTTTCCATATTGAATATTTAGATACTCTTGGGAACTATCAGTATTTACATAATAATTAATTGCAAACGGATCTGCATAAACTCCAGAAATAACTATTGCAACTAAAAATAACAAACTAACCAAATATTCTTTTCTCATAATATTTTTCTCCATAATTTAAAAATGATATAGAAAAAAGGAAAAGGTGTTCCTTTTTTCAAATTGGGGGATTATTAACTTTGTCTAATTAATAAATATCTATTGAGACAAAAGCTTTAAAAAGCTTATGAATTTAGAAAAACAATTGCTTTTTAAATATTTCAAGTATCTATTAAATATATTTACGCAAACATTAAGGTAACTATCATGGTTGAAGAAAACTCTAGAACTTCTCAGGATGTCAAAGCATTACAGTCAAGCATACTTGTGTTATCTGAGAAAATAAAATATCTTGTGCATAACGAGAAGATACTTAGTAGAAACATACTTGTTCTAAATAAAAAAGTAGCAGCAAAAGGAGACGGTGGATCAGGAATTAATGCTGCAACAAATGAACAGTTTAAGGAATTACAAGCAGACCTAAAAGAACTAAAAACAAAGATTAGGGCAATTGAATCAACTCTTGAGATGATATCTAGAAGATATGCTAAAGCCGAAGACCTAAAAGAAATGAAATATATCGTAGAAAATATTAATCCTTTGGAATATACAACTGTTGACCAGGTAAAAAAACTAATCAAAGAAAATAAATAGTTTTATTATCAGAAAAACAATTTCTTGAAAATCAATTTATTTATTAGGTCTATTTCTTTTCTGGACATTTGACTTAATATCTCGTCAATTTTTTTATTCTTTGCTTTAATGTAATCAACAAGGACATCTGCAATTTCTAAATCAGATTTATTTGTTCTTGCAAGAGTTTTCTGATTTTTTGGATCATCTCTTAATTCTTCAAATAACAAATAGATTTTTACTTTGTGTTCTCTTGTAATCTCCCCTATATTTAGACCGTGAGAACTTCTTTTTAGGCCTTGAAGGACATGGTCTATAACTTCAGAAACTTCTTTTTGTTTAAGCAATGGAACTTTTTGATTATCAAACTTTTTCTTTTTGCTTTTTTCTAGTTCTTCTATATTTTGTTCTTCTGTTAAATGCTTTTTTTTTCTAACAACTGTTTTTCTATTATTTTTTCTGCTGCCCATATTATTTTTTCAACCCTAATATTTTGGATATAAATTGCCTTTTAATAATTTCTTGTGATTTAATAGAATATATATTGACTTCTTCTCTTATTAATGTGTCTAAATATTTAAATAATTTTTTTTGCTCAATTACAGATCTATAAGACAACAGTTCTTTTGTCCGAGGATTAGATAATAACGCAGTTTTAATTTTTTTAGCAACCACGTATCTCAAATTAAACTTATTGTATTCCATATTTACTGTATTTAATAACTCTCTATAGTCCTCAAAAGAAATCAAAGAATTAGAATTAAGTAGTGCCAAATTATAATTGATTATGGTGTTAATTCTTTTTTTATCTGTGGCTTTAAGTAAATCATAATCCTCTAATTCTTCTTGAATTAATCTTTTCTTTGCATCTGCTTTTGAAATAAGATTATTTTTAAATTTTTGATTTTTTACTTTTATAATTATAGAAAATGCTTCGTGCTTTAATTTTTTTAAATCTTCAAAAGTAATCTCTGGTAGGTCTTTTAGTCTTTTATACCAAAAATTGTTTAGATCTTTTTGTCCTTTTTTTGATAAAACTGCTAATGTCTTAACTCCAACCATTCTTCTTAAAATCTTTAATTTTGGATTAACTTTTCTATCTATTTCGCTTTGTATGCCTGGCGCATCTTCTGCCCAATATCTTTTCTCTTGAATTTTTCTAATGGTCGGAATTACTTTTTTAAATATTACTTTGTTCTTTTCAGGTAATGGAGTTATGGGATTTCCTTTTGTGTGTATCTTTATTTTTGGTTTTGGCATTTTTCTTCACTCACTTTGTATTTATTCTAAACCAAACATAGTAGGTTCCAATAACTATAATAATAAGGAAAAGCCTAAAAAGGAAACCATGCACAAAATTTGCAAAAGACAAATTGTCGTTTATTATTATTAGAGAAGTAACAACTATTCTTGTAAGATTGAAAAATATTATGACTGGAATTGCAAGAAGCGCGCCAAATATCCTTTTCTTTAGAGAAATACCTACTGACGAGAGGATTGCAGAAATTAGAAGAGAAAACTCCAAGATGCCTGAACAAAGAAAAGAAATCACTATCGGCTCTTTTAGATTAGACACAAGAATGCTTGAAGTCTTAGTAAGAGAATCAAAAACAAAAGAATTACTTGCACCAAAAACAGATAATAACACACTAGAAAAAAAACCAAAGAAATAATTTATATAGCCAGAAACTGGAGACTTAGCAAACAACAAATAAGAAAGAGAAAAAACTAAAATAAACAAAAACAAGAAAAAAAGAGCTTTCTTGTGCTCTTTCTTATTTTTTAAATCTTTTTTAAATTTTTTAAAAAAAGAATTAGATTTCATTTAACGAAAACACCAGTTACTTGGCCTGACTGACCTGGTCTTGATGTTACTTTTACCCTTGTTTCTTTACCATCTACATCTACTTTAAGGATTGCGCCTTTTGTAATAATCTTTTGTCTAACAAAGTGCTTATTTGCAGGATTCTCTGTAACATCTATAACTTTTGCTTTTATAGTCTTGTTGCCTTCAGAAACCAAAACAAACTGAGCATGAGAAATCTTTATCTTCTTATTGCCGCCAACTGTTCTTGTCTTAAATCTCTTATCGACTTTAGCAACTGTTGTCTTTGAGAACTTTCCGCCTTTTTCGCTTAAAGACTTTGTTTTAGCATTAACTGCGTTATTTACGCCGCCTGTTGCTTTTCTCCTTGATACTCTTTTCCATTCAACCATATTTTATTCACGTTTTTAATAATTAGAAATATATTATAAATATATGTCTTATATATATTATTGATATAGAAAACTATTTAAAAAGAACATACAAAGAGAAAAATTATGGCAAAACCACCAATTCCAAGACGCGTAATAAAAAGCAGACAGACAATACCACAATCTAAAATTAAGCCAATACTAAAATCCAATACAGAAAAGAAATATGAAAATAGAGTAAGTATTGCTCATGAAAATATTCTAGAAGTCTTTGAAAAAATGGATTTTTTAAAAGATCTTATCGATAGCGATCCTGAATTTGTAAGACAATTTCACGATGCTAGAAAAAATCTAAAAAGTCTTGGGTTTTCTGGAAGCATTGATAATGCAATATATCAACAATTACTTTATGCAAAGGTCGCAAGAATAATAAAAAAAGACCCGTATTCTACAAGAGAAAGAATTCAAAAGATAAACAAAAAAATGAATGAAATTTATAATAATATTACAACAATTGAAAGCCTTCATGAAAAGAGAAAACCACATTTATCAAAGGAACAATTAACAAAATTAGAATTTGAAAAGAATGCAAAAATACTAGAATTAAAAAAACAATATTCAGAGTTGCTTGAAGAAAAACAACACATAAAAAAATTATTAAAGCTTACAATTAAGCAAATAGAAGAACTTGAAAATATTAGATAATTAATCAAACACCCTTGAGAAAAGATAATGCATCTTTTCTGCTTTCTTTGGGCCCATCTTCTCTACTTCTTGTAGCTCTTTAACTGATGCTTGAGAAATGTTTCTAATTGTTTTAAATCTTTTAAGAAGAGATTTGGCAAGCGTTGGGCCAATGTCTGGAAAGGATTCTAGAATAAAAAGTTGTTGATCAGAAAAAGACATCTTATTCTTACTGAAGCGATGTTTTATTTCTGTCTTTACACCATATTGTTCTCTTTTAGCAATCACATAAAGAAATAATGCTGTTTCTTTTTGATTTCGCGTGAAAAATATTGGAATACGATAGTTAAGACCAATTGAAGTTATAAGACCTATCAAAGACTTGTTGTTGATTCTGTTACCATTATCTGAGAAGTTGATAATGCCTTCAATAATTAAGCCAGGTTTTGACACCTTCTCTGAAAGACTATCAAGTTGAGAGAAAATTCGCCCATCGATTATCGAGCTTTCAAGATCTGCTATTGTTTTTCTTTCTATCAAGACTTGGTCGCTTAGCTGATAATCGCCTAAGGAAAGCTGCTCGATAAGCACTTCAACTTCAAAAGAATCGTTAGAAAGGTTTTTTAATTCCTGATTGATTTGGCTAACTCTTTCTCTTGTGTCACATACAATCTTTAGTTTTTGAGGCATATCTAATAATCACTTATCTTTTTTTGTTCTTTTTTCTTTCTTTCTGGTTTATGAAAATTTTTTAGAATACTTTTCATTTTCTTTTCCTTATTTTGGGAGACAAAGTAGTATTTCTCATCGATAGTGTCCTTATTAATAAGCAAAATAACTTTACCAACATTAAACCTTCCTGTTCTTCCACGCCTCTGAATGTTACGGATTTCTGAAGCTACGGCATCATAGAAGACAACAAGGTCAACTGAAGGAATATCAAGGCCCTCTTCCCCAACAGATGTGCAAACTAGAACATTATAGAGCCCTTCACGAAATTCAGAAATTATTTTTGTTTGATTCTTTTGTGATAATCCTTTATCAGATAGACTTTTGCTAGCCTGTCCAACAAATCTTGCGCTTTTTATTTCTGCCGTTTGATTAAGCACTTCTACAAGATGATTGGCATTATCCCTGTAGTTGTTAAAAACAAGAATTCGCGACTTTGGGTTTTCCTTTAAGAAAGAAGAGACAATTTCAAGAAGAGCGATTTCCTTTGCACACCTCTTGGTTATCGCTTTTTCAAGAAGCTTAAGAACCTCTACAAACTCTGAAGAATTGACAATCGCAGACAAGGCTTTTGACTTCTTCTCTTGACTTTCTTTCTTTAATTTTAAAAGATAAGTTTCTGTTGCAAAAAAGCCTTGAGTCTCGATTAGTTCTTTAGCATGAAGAAATTTAAGAACTGAAGCGATTGCAGAGATTGCAATAAAACCGATATTGTTCTTTGCTCTCTTTACTCTTTCAAAGAGACCAGCTTGAATTGCGATGATTTGCTTTTTTGAGTAATTGTTTGGAATTGG
>Ga0209717_1003782_pt1 | contig 12899 bp, 4 predicted proteins | sample AD_UKC048_MetaG_FD_184418 | JGI IMG/M metagenome (GOLD analysis project Ga0209717, IMG submission 184418) | Active sludge microbial communities of municipal wastewater-treating anaerobic digesters from USA - AD_UKC048_MetaG (SPAdes) (version 2) | ecosystem: Engineered > Bioreactor > Anaerobic >... | reverse complement strand
TCTGTCAATATCACGAATTCCGAAACACAGGGTAAAAGCAACGGCATCCTGATCGAGGGAAACAACAGCCTGATGGCCAGGAACAATATTTTCAGGGTAAAAAATTCAGGAACTCCTGTTAAAGTGGCAGGTTCTGTATCCCAATTGGATTTCGACTACAACGATTACTATTCCTCCGGTCCGGTCATCGGAAAGTTAGGTGAGAATGAATATGAAAGTATAACCAGCTGGAACCTTGCGACCGGACTGGATGCCCATTCTTTGTCCGTCATTCCGTTCTATGAATCCGATACTGTTCTGGCCATTAACCAGGCTTCACTGAATAACACCGCTGTTCCTGTAGGCGGTATTGAATACGACATCGACAGCACGTTAAGAAATCCCGTATCACCTGATTTCGGGGCCAAAGAATATACGCCATGCCTGACCGATGCAGGAATAAACTCGATCATAAATCCTGAGAATCCGCTTAATAACGGGACAGAACAGGTCACAGTCCTTCTTCAAAACCAGGGAACCGGAACATTGACCGACGTTGTCATCCACTGGTCTGTAAATGATGTCGAACAACCGCCTTTCAACTGGAATGGAAGTCTGGTGGAGAAGCAATCTATTGCTGTCGACGTGGGTGATTATGATTTCGAAGCCGTCACCCTATACAGGGTCAGGGCATGGACTTCACAGCCCAACGGTCAGGACGATTGCAATCCATTGAACGATACAATAACCAGCGGCCAGCTGGCGGTTCCGCTATGCGGCAATTATACCGCAGGAGCTTCGGGTGCAGATTTTACAACGGTAGGTCAGGCTGTCACGCTTCTGAATCTTTCGGGGATTACCTGTCCGGTAACTATTTTCCTGAAAGATGGAATATACTATGAAAAACTGCTGATCAAAGATATACCCGGAGCCTCTGAAACAAATACGGTCACTTTCACTTCACAAAGTGGAGACAGTTCAAAAGCCACCATTAAAATACCCGGGAATGCACTAAAGGACGAGGATATGATCTACATGGAAGAGACCCGCCACGTCACTTTCCGTGATCTGGGCCTTTTCACCGGGACCACTCCATCCACGAGCTTCTCGAATAATGCCGTCAATCTTAATAACACGCGATATATAACCTTTGAGAATTGCTATTTTGAAGTGAAAAAGGAATCGGATATCGGTATTTCCATTCAGCCGGGATGTGAAGCCATTTACATCAGGAACAGCCGGTTCGACAACCTGAATCCGAAGGCGGGCGCAATAGCAGCAAAGGGCGACCAGACAAGAAATATAGAAATTGCCGGAAACACCATCAAAGGCACAACAGAATGGCAGTATTCGGCCATTTCGTTCAGCAACAATGTGGACAACATCCGGATCAACGACAATCTCATTGAAAATTGCTTCCGCGGCATATACGTAGTCAGTTGCGACACCATCCAGGTAATGGGAAATATTATTAAAAACACGAACGAAGGGGTCAATATTTATAATTGTTTTGCTGTTTCGGAAGTATCCGGAAACCGCCTTACCGATATTATTAATCATCCCAATGCCTCCGACGGTACCAGCGCTATTATGGTGAACACCGCATCAAAAGTAAAGGTTTACAATAATTATATAGTAACAACGGGGACCGGCCCGGTGATTGGCATCAACCTGCAAGCGGCATCTCAATGTTCTGTTGATTTCAATAGTTTGAATATCATTAATGCAGACGCGCAAGGTAAAGGAAAGGGCATCAATGTCAGGAACAGTAGCAATATCAGCGCCCGTAATAACATTGTCAGCATATCCAATCCGGGATATCCGGTTTATTTCCAGGAGAGCACCAACCAGATAGTTTTCGATTATAACGATTATTACAGCCTGGAAAAACGGATCGGGTATTTCAACACCGCCGGTTATAACGATCTTCAGTCGTGGAGAGGGGCCACAGGATTTGACCAGCATTCGGTTGCAGCCAATCCGTTCTACACATCTGTAACGGATCTTGCGATCAACCAGGCTCTGTTAAATAACTCCGGTATTCCCGTGGCTGGAATCACGGCTGATATTGATGGCAACAGCAGGAATGTTACAACTCCGGATATTGGCGCACACGAATACAGCCCATGTGTCGTTGATGCCGGGATCAATGCAATTACAAGCCCGGAATCCCCGCTGAGCGGAGGTAATGAGGAAATCCGGGTTATATTACAGAACCAGGGGACATCCATGCTTTCATCGGTTAAAATCTATTGGGCGGTAAACGAAATCCAGCAGGGATATTATACCTGGAACGGCAGTCTCGGGTTAAAAGCAAACACAGAAGTCATGCTGGGCAATTATAACTTTGTTGCCGGACAATCATATCTTGTTAAGGCATGGACATCGGAGCCCAACAACACTTCCGATTGTAATAATAAAAACGATACGATTTCGAGCGGAGAACTATCAGGTCCTTTATGCGGTACTTATACAATTGGTGGTTCCGACGGCGATTTTGCCACTTTCAGCCAGGTAGCCGAAATGCTCAATTCTGCGGGAATAACCTGCCCTGTGACTTTCCTGGTGCGGGACGGCATCTACAACGAAAAGTTCATTTTAAAGCAGGTCACGGGTTCATCTGAAACAAATACCATCACATTCGCATCTGAAAGCGGCGACAGCTCCATGGCCATCTTACGTCTTGAAACCGGCTCAACCAACTACGATCCTGTCATCAAACTGGAAGGATCACAATATTTGCGGTTTACCGGCATCAAGATCGTCACTGAATCCACATCGGGCAATAACTACGGAATTCTCTTTGAAGGCGCGGATAATATCACGATCGAAAATTGCTTCATCGAATCAAAACGCGACGCGGATGCTGGCCTGCTCATCAGGGGAGGCAGTCGTCAAGTCCAGGTGATCAGAACCCATTTCGAGTGCACTCATTCAAAGGCTGCTGCCATTGACATCTCAGGGCAGCAAACCCGGGATATCAGTATAAATCAATGTACCATCAACGGGGCACCTGAGATTAACGAAGTATACGGGAATGTGCTGGTCAAATCAGGTACCTCGGTAAAAAATATCGAAATCGGGGAAAACCTCATCAGGAATAGCAATACGGCCATCACCTGTTCCGGGACTGATAGTATCCGTTTGACTAAAAACATTATTCAAAACTCACACTACGGAATTGTTGCCAATAACGAATGTAAGCACATAAACATAAGCGGTAACAGGCTGCTCAGGGTGCAAAGCGTGCTGAGCGCACCGGACGGAGTCAGCGGGATTTTCGCAGAGAATATCGATTCGATAGACATCATTAACAACTATATCCAGTCGACTGGCCAGGGGCCGGTACTGGGTATCAATATCCAGAACAGCAATAACTGCCGTGTGTCTTACAACAGCGTCAATATTACCAATACCGATGCGCAGGGTAAAAGTAAAGGGATAAACCTGAGAAACACCGACGGCGTGACGGGCAGGAATAATATCTTTTACATAAAATCCTCCGGGATTCCGATTCATGTCGACCAGAATGTTACCAACCTGGCGCTCGACTATAATAACTATTACAATCCGGCCGGAATCATCGGAAAGCTGTTGAACCAGGTATTCAATAACCTTTCGCAATGGGGGCAAAGCATTTCAGGAGATGCCAATTCACTGGCGGTGCATCCCTATTTCAAATCCGATACCATTCCTCTGCCCTATCAGCGGATTTTGAACGGTTCGGGCATTCCGGTAGCGGGGATCAGGTATGATATCGACGGCAAGCTGAGGCACATTCAGGCGCCTGACATGGGTTGTATGGAGTTTTTCATAGATTTCGGTGTGCTGGAGATGATCAGCCCCAACCTGGAGTGCTTCCATGAGGACCTGGAACCGGTCATTGTATATATCCGCCAGTTCGGCGACGTACCGTTCGATAACCTCATCATCAGGTACCAGTTGAATGATGGCGACATCCACACCGATACGATCCAGGGGCCACTGGAATTCGATTTTATCCATGAGTTCGACGAAACCGAAACTTTGGAAACTTACGGGGACTACCTTTTTAAAATTTGGCTGGTGAACAATGCAGATGATAATATCAACAACGATTTGCTTCAGGTATGGCGCTATTCAAAGCCATCTCCCATTATATCAATAGATTATAACAATGCCTGTACAGGTAATGAAGTCTACTTTACCGCGAATGCAACTGTTGATTCCCCCTATTATATAGAAAAGTATGAATGGATTTTCGGGGATGGTGATACTGCATACACCCAGAACCCGGTCCACCTGTTTGATGAAGCCGGATCGTATCCGGTTGTATGCCGGGCTTACAGCAATGCCGGTTGCTACAACGATACGAGTTTTGTCATCACTCTTGATCCTGCGTATGAACTTCTCTCCATTTCGTATGACCTGGATGATGAGACCTGTCATAACAGCGGCACTGGCACCCTTCAGATGTCGGCGGTGGGAGGCACGCCGCCTTACACCTTCTACCTGAATGGCAGCGCGGTTCCGGATGGGTTTATCGCCAGCCTGGCTTCGGGCAAATATCAGCTGAGTGTGGAAGATGCTGCCGGTTGTACAGCCGTGGATTCAGCGGAAGCCCGTACCCTGATCTTCATGGATCCTGAAATCATTGCCAGTCAGCTGACAGGTAATGCCCCTTTCAACGTCAACTTTGATTATGAAGCTGACGGGGCAACAGGCTGTACCTGGCATTTTCCCGGAAATATCACGGATACCCTCAAAAACGCAACTTTCACTTTTACTGAATACGGCGATTACACGATCGTGCTGGAGGTTAATTCGGGTGAACCTTTCTATTGCATTGAAACTGATACGGTGAATATTCATGTCGATATTATTGTCGTCATCGAGCCCAATTCGGTATTTACACCTAACGGGGATGGGCATAATGACTATTTTGAAGTGAAGATGTATGGTTTGGAGACGATGAATGTAAAAATCTTCAACCAATGGGGAAACAGGATTTATGAGATCACGGATGTGGAAGGCAAATGGGACGGTAATACCGATGACGGGGTTGAAGCGGCCGATGGCACTTATTTCTATAACCTGACTGCCCGTGGAGTGGACGGCCTGGAATATTCGCGCCAGGGAACCGTAATGCTGCTTCGCCATGGTGCTGTGGCTTTTCCGAATCCCGTGCTGAATTCGGTCAGCATTAAGACATTCGGCCCCCTGGATCCCCCGGTTTATATCGAAATTTTCTCCGTTTTCGGAGAAAAAGTGTATTCAGGGTTGGAAACCCAACCCGGGAATATCCATCTTGACCTGGCCGAGCTAAGTAAAGGCATTTATTTCATCCGGGTGCATGACAACCGGAAAGAGTATTATGTCAGGATCATTAAGAACTAATTGTAAATGATTAATATACGATATATTTTCTTTATGATGATGGCTGTTCTGGTAACAGCTAGCACAGGATATGCACAGAAAAAGGAGCAGTATATTGCCGATTCCCTTTTCCGTGACCTTCAGTTCAATATCGCTGCGGAAAACTACGACAAAGCCCTCCGCAAGATGAAGGGGATCACTCCCGAAAAACTGCACTGCACTTTTAACCTGGCCGAATGTTACCGCCTGATGAACGATCCGGACCTGGCCGAACCTTATTACAGGCAGCTGGCAGAAACCTCATACGGCGATACCGTCCCTGTTTATTATCTTCGGTATGCAACGATCCTGAAAACTCGTGGGGATGCTGAATCCGCCAGAAAATATTTTGAGAAATATCTGCAAACCGATCCCGGGAACATGGAAGCGGAAACGGGGCTCAAATCATGCGACTGGCTATTGGAGAACCGTCATAAGAAGGCCCAGGTTATCGTGGAAGAGATCACCCGGATCAATACCCCCGACGATGAATTCGGGCCGGCATATCTAAATCCGCAAAAGAATTCCATCATCTTTACTTCCAACCGGGTAACGGAAGACTCAAAAAACATTGACCAGTGGACCGGGTCGCGATTCTCGGACCTGTATATCAGCGCTTTTGACGGAAAAAACTGGAGTGATCCGGAATTGGCCGAATATGGCGGACTGTTGAATTCGGATGTCCATGAAGGGACGCCATCCCTAAACGGGGATTATTCTGTGATGTATTACACCCGGTGTGGTAAAACGGCGAACGAGAAGTCGTTCTGTGAAATATGGAAAACCGTCAAAACCGGTGACCAGTGGAGCAAGCCTGCACCGGTGCTCACGGATTCGGTTGCAAACATCGGGCATCCGGCCATAAGTAAGGATGAAAGGATACTTATCTTCTCGTCGAACAGACCGGGCGGTACTGGCGGCAAAGATTTATGGGCAGCCAAACGGAACAGCGCTGATGAACCTTTCGGCCGGCCGGAATTGCTGGGCCCCGGGATCAATACCGCCGGCGATGAGTTGTTCCCTTACCTTTATAACGACACGACCCTGCTGTTTGCTTCCAATGGTTATGAAGGCTACGGAGGGCTGGATATATTTATCTCTAATCTCAGAAAAAACAAATGGACCAAGCCGGAAAACCTTCTGGCACCAATTAATTCTTCTTACGATGATTTCGGAATCATCCTGAAAAAGCCTTTTGAAGAAGGCTGTTTCTGCTCCAATCGCAATGGCGGCACCGGCGGCGACGATATTTATTATTTCTACAGGAGGATATTGCTTTTCACGGCATCAGGCCAGGTGAAAGACAACAGCACCCTGCTATCCGTCAAAGGTGCAGAGGTGATCCTCGCTGGTAAGGCCGGTGATACAGTCAAAGTGATGACCGATAAGCAGGGCCTATTCCGTTTCGACAATTCCCAGGTAAAAGAAGATGTGGACTATGAACTGGTTTTTCGTAAACAAGGATATTTTTCAAAGAAGGAAACATTCTCCACCCGGCCGTATGAAGAGGATCACGATTTTTCGATTGATATAAAGATCGATCCGATTCCTGAGAAACCCATCGTTCTGCCCGACATTCTTTACGAACTCGACAAATGGGATCTTGCCCCGCAATACCAGGATTCACTTCTGCAACTCGTGCGCTTGCTGAAAGACAATGAAACGCTGGTGATTGAGCTGCGTTCTCATACCGATTCTCGCGGGTCGGCCGAGTACAACAATGTGCTGTCGCAGAAAAGGGCGCAGTCGGTCGTCGATTTCATTGTCAGCCAGGGTATTGATCCGGGACGGCTGGTAGCGAAAGGATACGGTAAGCGGATATTCAGGATGCTGGATAAAGATATCGTTAAGGATGGTTATACTTTCAAAGCAGGCACGGAGCTGAATGATGATTTCGTCAACCGTCTCCCTTCGAAAGAGGCCCGTGAAGCGGCGTATCAGCTTAACCGGCGGACCGAATTTGCCGTAATTGCAAAGGATTACAAGCCCGGTTCTTCAGCAGGAAGTACAGCGGTTATCGAAGTGATATCCGACACATCGCTGGCGGCGCTGGATTACAATCTAACGCCGGAAGGCAAGATGGCCGTTGAGGTATACATCAACGATTACAGCGCCGGGGCACTGATCGACAGGACTATCAACTCATCACTGATCGATGAAAAGATCGTGCTGGACCTCTTGCAGAAAGGAGCGATCGACCGGAATGATTTCCAGGGGGTATTCGAACAGATCCTTATTGATGACCGGATTACGGAAAACACGGTCATTTTGCTCAGAAAGATAAGGCTGGGCGGGATCATGGTCGGAGACCATCCTGTAAAAGTCATAAGCGATGCGGGAAACAAGCTCATCATTGGCAACGACCTGCTGGAAAAGGCCGGTTCGTTTATTATTGACGAATCGAATAAAAAACTGATATTCAAATAGAAATATGAAGAAACCATCCGTCATATTTCTTTTCATTTTGCTGGCCGGAAGTCTGTTCTCGCAGCAGGAGCCGCAGTACAACCAGCACATGTTCACCCGGGCAATCATTAACCCGGCAGCCGCCGGTATTTCGCAGGCGGTCGATGCGACCCTTTTCGGCAGGCATCAATGGATCGGGTACAAGGATAATGACAGTTCCCCGGTCTACCCGAAGTTGTACGGTATTTCTCTCGACATGCCCATTTACGCCATCCACAGCGGCGTTGGGTTGAATCTTCGCCATTATACAGCCGGGGCGGAGAAGAGCCTCGACATCCGGCTGCAATATGCCTATCATTTCACTCTCAATAAAAGGAACACCCTCAGCTTTGGGATGTCGTTCAACCTGTTAAACAAGACGATCGACTATTCGCAGCTCCTCCCCGCGGAGTTTGATCCCCTGCTGGAGAGCAGTAAAGCGGAGAGCGGTCTGGTCACCGACATTGGGCTCGGTATCCATTACCGTTACGGCGATAAATTCAATGCCGGCATTTCATCGGCCAGCCTGCTGGGCAATTCGGCCGGTATCGGCGGTCCCGATTTCAAACTTGAGCGACACTACTATGGGTACGGCAGTTACGACATCGAAATCCAGTGGAGCGGAGAGGCTTTAGTACTCACGCCGGGTTTCCTGGTCAAAACGGCCAGAGGGGCATTCAATGCCGACATTTATGCCCTGGTGACTTATAACGACTTCATCTGGGGCGGGCTGATGTACCGGGTCGAGAGCGCTGCCGCCATCCTGGCAGGCATTAGTTATAACGGGATAAAGGCGGGTGTGTCGTACGATTACACGATGAGCAAGGGTTTTGCTGCCGGCAGCCGTCACAGTGTGGAATTATTTGTAAAATATTCCTATCCTATTTCACCGAAGGTGGTCAAGCGCAGCGGGTACAATACGAGGAACCTTTAGCAAAATTCCAAGCACCAAATTCCAAGCACCAAATTCCAAGCAAATTCAAAATATCAAATTTAAAATCTAAATTGTTTTGAAATTATTTTTTTGGATTTGATTTTTGTTTGGAATTTGGAATTTGGTGCTTGGAATTTATTAAATATTTATTGTATCTTTGCACCCCGTTTGGATTAAATTGAACGGTTATATTGCGGGGTGGATCCGCCGGCTGGCGGATCGTCGGACTCAAATTCCGAAGATCCCTGAAGACATATTGCGGGGTGGAGCAGTGGTAGCTCGTCGGGCTCATAACCCGAAGGTCGTTGGTTCGAATCCAGCCCCCGCTACAAAACAAAAGCCCGGCCTATAGCAACAGGTCGGGTTTTTTGTTGAACCAATCGGGACGCCATCCCTTGGGATGGCGTCCCGATTGGTTCAACTGGGGTTCTTCTTTTGACGACAAAAGCCGTCGGTTCCAAAAAGGCAGGATGGGATCGACTATAAAATTCCTTAATGCACCATCAGCTTCCGGACTATACTGAAATGGTTGTTTGATATCTCAACGAAATAGGCACCCGGATCAAGGTTTCCAGCGTCAATCGTGGTAATTTCCTGCTGAATCCGTTTTGAAACCATCATCTTTCCCCGGATATCGTATATGATCACTCCGGCATTATCTTTCATTTCTTCGAACTGAATAGTCAGAATATCCTTGGCGGGATTTGGATAGAGGAGGATCGCGGGCACATTGCTTTCGGTGATTTCTTCATATGTCAGCTTGACATATACCGAATCAACACCGAAACAACCCCAAAGAGACTCCATCTCAACAATATACATTCCTGCGGCATTGATTACAATACCTGCCGTGGTGTCGCCGGTATTCCACAGACAGGAATAAAGTCCGGCCCCGGCATCCAGCATATCCCCGGTGTGCAATTCCAGCGTATCATTGCCATGAAAAGCAGCTATCGGAATCTCTTCTACGATTAGCTCGATAATTTCCTGGTCGGTGCAGCCAACTTGGTCGGTGGCAAGCAGAGTATAGAGGCCGGCATCAGCGGGGGTGACGCTGACGAAGAACGGGTCGGAGCTGGTGCTATCGCCCGTCGGATAAATCCAACGGTAACTAAAGGGTGGGTGGTTGCCTGTCGCAATACTCATTATGCTGACGAACTGCCCGGCGCAGACAGTTTTACTCTGATCCAGCATGATCTCCGGTGGTTCATAAATCATCACCTCGCCATTCTGGAAATCAGCCGGAACAGGATTGCCTTCGGAATCTAAGAAATAGCTATCGGTATCACCCGTGTACCATTGAATGTCGCCCTGTCCTGGATTAATGGTGGTGAACACAAGCTCTGCCAGGGTTTCCGGTTGGATGAATGTTACGGGTGTAGATGAATTCCAGGCTAAATGAATATCTCCCGCCACCGGGTCGACCAATCCTGAGAGGCTGTCGGCAAGTTGCGGATGAACATTGGCGAAGCCTTCGCATTGCAGTTTGTCGGCGTTGTAACTTAATCTCAAATGAAAGGACGCAACGGATTGGAAATTATTGACATCAAGAGGAACCATAGCCGTACTTCCAAGGCAATGTCCTCCTTCGCCGGTAACTATATGTATGTAAGTCAGGATGATGTTTTGAATCTCAATCATGAAAGTCGTGTCGCAATCGTTTTCGTCTTTGACGATGCAGATATATATACCTGCTGTTAAATTGTTGAAGGTTCCATTGTTCGATTGGTAGGTGTTGCCGTTGTCAATAGAGTAATAGAGCGTTGCTGTGCTTCCGGTTGCTATAATTTCCATCGATCCGTTTGACAAAAAATCGGTTTCATCCGTGACGACGATTTGCTGTACCTGCGGGCCGGGAATATCTGCCAGAACAATCGGGTTGAAAGGATAAAAACCATAACATCCATTCACATCCTTAACCCGCACCACGTAAACCCCACCGGCCAACCCGGAGAAAACGCCGTCGGCCTGGTACGAAACGCCGTCATCTATTGAATACTCAAGAGTGGACCCGGAGGGCGAGAACGCTTGGACGATAATCTGGCCATCCGGCCGGTCACAATGGGGATTGGTTATTTGGACCCCGGTTACCTGGAGATTCCCTGCATCTACGATGCTATAATAAGGAGAATTCTTCTGGCAGCCGTTGCCGTCGGCGGCGGTGAGCCGGTATTGTCCGGCTGGGAGGCCAAACGCATCAATGGATGAGCCATAAGGATCACCGGCCCCGTTAAGCCACTGGAAGGTGAAAGGCGGAGAGCCGAGGAAGGTAAGCCCGGTAATCGAACCGCTGGCTCCATTGCAGGTTGTAGGGGTGATTACCATTGAAGTTTCGATGATGCGGCAAGTAGAATCGAGTGAAAGGGGCCCCTGACCAAGAACAGAAGGGGAAAAAACAATCAGGGCTGAACAAAGAAGCACATTCACAACACGCATTTTCTTCTGGTTTGGGGGTTTAATACCATATGAACAGGTAAATATACAACAAATTGGGACGCCATCCCAAGGGATGGCGTCCTGACTTGTGACAATTAGTGCGGTAGAAGTTTCCACCTTTTCACTAATGGTGCTAACTGACTTTCCATTAGTTCCTTAGCAGGGGAAGTAAATTTGAAAGTTTCCCTGGTTAAATTATCACGTATATGTGATTCAGTAATATTCCACACCAGAAGCCTTATATTTCTCAAGGTCATTTGAGTTGTTAGCTCCAGGTATTTCTCAATGATCAATGCCAGAAAGCAAATAAGAACGTGCGATCTGATTGCATCTTCTTTCTGATGATAAATAGGTCGTGCTTCCAGATCATACTTGCTCATTCTAAATGACTGTTCTACCCGCCATAGGTGATGATATCTTTCAATAGCTTGTTGTGCAGACAGTTGAGATTCAGGCAGATTAGTACAGTATCCTTTAATTCCCAGCAAGAGTTTTCTTTTCTCAATCAGGGCCGTGTTAAGCTCGATTTTTTCTTTGGATACCCTTTTTATGAACTTGGCCTTAGCGCCCGAAGATTGTTTAGCGACCAGATCCTCTGCCTTCTGAACTAACTTGTTCAGGTCATTTAACTCCTTCCTGTAGCGCTTAGAGGAGAAGTCGCAGATCAAATCACCATGCCTGGAATGCAATCTTGTTATGGCCCCGTTAGCCGCGTTTAAAGTGCCATGGATTTTCTTTACCGTACCCAGATCGGTATTGGCCAGCCGAGCCCCTACAATATAGGATAAACCTTTCTCCCTGAGCTCGGCCAGCCTGTCGTCATCGAGCATGGCGGCATCTGCCACTATTATAGGTTTAGTGTCGGGATGCTTGGCAATAAAGCCTTCCACCACAGGTAGCATGGTCTTCCCCTCGAAGGTATTGCCTGCAAATACGTCATACGCAAGTGGAAAACCTGCTTGTGTAACCAACAGGCCTATCACTATTTGGGGTTGCTGTGATTTGTTATCTTTACTAAATCCCTGTACCTTAATTTCATCGGCTTTAAACGACTCAAAGTACAGCGTGGTTACATCGTACAGTACGTAGTAAAATTGCTCCTTAAACAGTTGACTGGCTACACGGTATGCCCGCTGTTCAATTTCTGCTTTCCAGGATATGAGTTTGGGTATGGTACGATAAATCCGCTGTGAGTACTTTATCTCAAAATAGCGGGAGAGCAACTCGACTGATCGTCGTTTTGAGGCTGGCTCAATTAACCGGATGATTGCCAAATCAAGTAAGAGAGGGGGAAGATGTGTTAAGTGACATTCCTCGAGACAACTTCTAAAAAACTGGTATGCAAAATCGTGGGTAACTCTGACGCATTCGCTTCTTTCAACCATTAGGACGTTTTGCTTTTGCTCAGGGAATAGGTTTGACTGCAGTGTATATTTTTCAATCCATTCGTGCGCTTTGGTTATCAACAGGTCGCGCTCAATATCATCCTTGGCGCTACCCATATGTTTAACAAGTTTTGCTCTGTGCCCGGTATATTGAACCACCTGTATGGCAGTAGATCCTGACTTTGTCTTAACCTTTCTGATCCTAAGCATGGCACAAATATAGGCGTTAGTGCGGTAAAAATCAATTTAACGCTTTCTATATCACTCATATTCTGTATGTTAAAAAATATGACCGCACTAATTCTGCTAAACGTCACAAGTCAGGA